>Ga0228711_1009753_pt1 | contig 12879 bp, 9 predicted proteins | sample MedpolnodulmetaG_2_FD_177996 | JGI IMG/M metagenome (GOLD analysis project Ga0228711, IMG submission 177996) | Root nodule microbial communities from Medicago polymorpha collected in Santa Monica, California, United States - brown nodules | ecosystem: Host-associated > Plants > Roots > Nodule...
CCATTTTGTATTTTTGGTCCCTGCAAAATAATTTGTGTTTTATATAGGTCCTGCAAAAAATTTTGTTTCTGAAACTAGTCCCTGGAGGGACTATTTTAAAAAACAAAATTTTTTTGCAGAGACCAAAAAACAAATTTTTTTTTTTACAGGGACCAAAACTTAAACGAGACATATTTGCAGGAACGAGTACCATATTTAAGGCTTTTTTTTTCTTTCTTTCCCCTATTAAATGTTTTAACCTTTCCAATCCAATCCAATCATCCCAAAATTCCAATAACCCATCCACGATCTCATCAGATCCCTAAACTCGTGTAGCTTCCTTGAGAAGAATTTAGCGAAATCCCATAAATACCCTTCTTAAAAATGAAAGTTCCCCCTCTTCTCGAAACGTACCAATAATGGCGCGTTTTTAAAACCCTTATTTAGGGTTTCAAATTCACTCATTTCTCATCATTCTCACACCACAATCGTTTCAATCAAATTAGGGTTTTGTTCTTTCGTTCTCTTCTTCGTCCAATTCACGATTATTTCAAAAGCGATTACTTCGAAAAGCGATTATGGCCGTGAATCTAACTCAGGGTGCGATAGTAACGATGTGTTTCACAACGGAAGATTTGCACCCGGTGTTACAAGTTATCGATTTAAAGCAAGTTCAGTCGCAGCAGAATAGTGGTACTGAGAGATACCGAGTCGTTCTCTCCGATGGTTTGCATTATCAACAAGGAATGCTCGCAACACAGAAGAATGAGTTGGTTCATAATGGAAGGTTGCAGAAAGGTTCCATTGTTAAGCTTTCTCAGTACATCTGTAACGATGTTCAGAATCGCAAGTAAGTTTCTTCTTTTGCATGCCCTTTTTTTTCGATTTCTTTATTTTTTTGTTTTTGATTTTTACATTAATAGAAAATGGCATCTGAAATTAGATTTTTTTTAGGTTAAGTATGTGTAGAAGGTGAATGATGGGTTTTTATATGTTGTTACTTTGCCTTGTAGCAGTGAAATTTTCAATTTTTGAAGCCGAATTTGATGAAAAGAAGAAATTTTTCTAGGGCTGTTTATAATTGGGACACCAATAATATTTTGAGAAAACAACATAATTCAGTGTTATCGCATGCAAAGGTGGTGGTGTTGATTTCAGTCACCGACACGGATGTATCCAGTGTCAGACACCTGCCACGCCTTTCATAGGTAGTCTAGGTGCTACAAAGACAATTGATTTACATAGAAGTTTATTATTTGATTTCTTTATTTTTTCGTAGTATCTGCAGGTCTGAGATTAAAATCAATCACCCTATGTTTTCTTTATTATGTTTTTACATTTTAAGTCCTGTGAACTGATGACTCTAGGAGGTTTTTATGGGATGGGTGATGTGGCAATTATATAGTAGTTGAGTAATTTCATTAAAAGAATTGTTTTTTTTTTCTTCTGTTTTTTTTGTTTTTTTGAACTAGTTAAATGCTTTACTAACCAATAGGAGGAAGTTTTACTCCTTGTTGTAGCTTAATTGTTTATAGCCTCCGTGCCAATAATTTGGTTTTTTGATTTACAAACAGAATTATCATCATAGTTGATTTGGATGTTATAATGGACAAATGTGACTTGATTGGAAAACCTGACCCGGCACCAAAAGAAGCACCTGCACAATCTGCTGTGAGTCATGCAGGAAATGTACAATCAGCTGCTGGTCAATTAGGAAGCACTGCTGGAAACTCACAGTATTTGAACAGTGGTTCCCATACAGGTGGTGTTAATGTTAGACCAAATGTAGCTCTGCCATCTATGGATCGCCCGGCTGTGAATCCTCCAGCTAGCAGTGTTTATTCTAACAGTTCTGGATCTGCAAGATACGGTGCATCTAATGCTCCTCCACCTTATCCTAAACCTGAGCCCGGAGTCAGTTTGAACAGACCAGCGTCAGTGAATGGGTCTTATCGTGAACAGAATTCAAGTTTCCGCAATCCACAATATGAGACTTCAAGACCAGGGCAAAATTCTTATGTTCGCCCTCCTCAGCCTATGAACCAACAGCCATCTCCTATGTACCCCAATAGAGCGCCTACAGGAAGAAATGATGCTCCTCCAAGGATAATTCCCATATCTGCTTTGAATCCATATCAGAATATGTGGACAATTAAAGCCAGAGTAACAGCGAAGGGAGAACTTAGGACCTATACCAATGCCCGAGGTCAGGGAAAAGTATTTTCTTTTGATCTTTTGGATTCCTGCCAAGGAGAAATACGGGCAACTTGCTTTAATGCCGTGGCTGAACAGTTCTATAATGTAATTGAAGTCGGTAAAGTCTATCTGGTTTCCAGGGGAAGTCTGAAGCCAGCTCAGAAGAATTTTAATCACCTACGTAATGATCAAGAGATAACTCTTGATATCACATCAGTTATACAGCCATGCGTTGATGATGATAACTTAATTCCACAACAGATTTACAATTTCCGTCCCATTGGTGACATTGAAAATGTGGAAAACAACAGCATTGTGGATGTGATTGCGGTGGTTACTTCTATCACTCCTACAGCATCAATCATTAGAAAAAATGGCACTGAAACACAGAAGAGATCTCTCCAGTTGAAAGACATGTCTGGCCGAAGTGTTGAATTAACTCTATGGGGGAGTTTTTGCAATACGGAAGGACAACGGCTGCAAAATATTTGCGACTCTGGGCAATTTCCAATTTTGGTTGTAAAATCTGCCAGAGTAAATGATTTCAATGGGAAGTCTATTGGGACCATTGCCACCAGCCAATTATTGGTAGAACCTGATTTTCCAGAGGCTTTTACACTGAGGGGATGGTTTGACCAGGAAGGGAGGAATGTTCCAAGTCAATCTATTTCCAGAGAATCATCTAGTTTTGGTAAAAGTGAAGTGCGGAAGACTATATCTCAAATTAAAGATGAAAACTTAGGGACTTCAGACAAGCCTGATTGGATATCTATATGTGCAAATGTTGTATTTTTTAAATATGATAATTTTTGCTACACAGCTTGTCCTATCATGATAGGAGATAGACAATGTAACAAAAAGGTTATCGACAATGGGGATGGGAAATGGCGCTGTGACAGGTGTGAGCAGATAGTTGATGCTTGTGATTATAGGTACTTGCTGCAAATGCAGATACAAGATCACACTGGCATGACATGGGTTACTGCTTTTCAGGAGGGCGGCGAGGACATCATGGGTATGCCTGCAAAAGATTTGTATTCTGTGAAATTTGACGAACAAGATGAAGAAAAATTTAAAGAAATCATCAGTAAGGTTGTCTTCACAAAATACATGTTCAAGTTAAAAGTAAAAGAGGAGACATTCAATGACGAAGCACGTGTTAAGTCAACTGTACTGAAAGCAGACAAGGTTGTTAACTTTGCATCTGATTCTAAATCTCTTCTGGATTTGATTGATAAACTTAAGTCTGAGAAAGCAGAAGGTACCACTATTAACTCTGCTATCAACACAACTGGACCGGGGAGCCTTCCCACTGGACAAGCTACGCCACCAGTATATAATCCTATAAACAGCAACACTAATACTGGTAGAGATTATGGGACCCCAACAAATCAAGTGAGTCAGTATGGAAACCAACATAGCAGTTCTTTTGCTTCATCAGGTGCTCCTGGTTCATATATGTCATGCAGCAATTGTGGAGGCTCTGATCATAGCTCTGCACAATGCCTACATCTTAGAAATCCACCTGAACAGTCTGCTGGGGGGGCCTACGTCAACACAGTGTCTGGTGGATCGGGTGGTGCTTCAGGTAATTGCTATAAATGCCAACAACCTGGCCATTGGGCGAAGGACTGTCCTAGTATGAGTGCAGCCAACAGGGTATCTGGTGGATCGGGTGGTGCTTCAGGTAATTGCTATAAATGCAACCAGCCTGGACATTGGGCAAGCCAATGTCCTAATATGAGTGCAGCACCTCAATCTCATGGAAACAGTAATACAGGGCAAGGAAGATATGGTATTGCTCAAAATCAGCAGTATGGAAGATAATGAAATTTGGCAAAATACTACTTTTTGAACCGGGTTTATGTTGAGTTCATTTGTATTTTGTTTTTTTTTGAAGTCATGTCTTAGAAGTTGTCTTTACTCTTGAATATGTAGATATAGATGACATAATTATGTGGTATCGATGTGGCATTTCTTGTGCCGAACTTTTGCAAAATGCCACTTGCATCTATTAATTTCAGCTCTCATGTCTTTTCCTTTTAGCTGTTACAATTGATCAAAATAGTGATATGCATATTTAACTGGTTGCTCATTCATCATTTTGAACTCATATGTGCTGAATAATACAAACAATACTTCATATATTATTTGGGAAACTAAAAATATGAAAGATTGTAAAGATTACTTTAGTGAAAGGCCTAGCATTCTAAATATTCATCGTGTGTTTGCCATTTTTAGAAATTGAATGGCGTCCATTCAAAATATTCCTTGGGTTTATGATTGCGTGTTGGTATTTGTGGCAATGGCACATAAAACAATTTTGAATTAGGGTTTAGGAGACTGGAAGTGGACAATGTTCAGTGAGTCCATCAGTTTGCTAAGGATGTTGGACAATGTCTACCTGATTAAAGGTAATGGAGAACTGAAGGGGTCTACCAGTCATGATCTTCCTAAGCTGGTTCATAGAATCAAAAGCTATGGCTTTTTGGGTTTTCACGTGAAGTTCATCCACACATGGCGCGATCACAACATGTGCACTTTGGAAGTCCTTTGCAGCATTGGAGGTATGAGCTCCATGTTATGGAGCATCCAGAAAGATATACGGGCAAGCTTTTGTTTGATGACTTAGCAGTGGCCTCTCTGTCTAAGAGTGTTGTTTTGAATTACTAGATTTTCTTTGAGCCTATGATTTTCTTTATTTTTTTGGGTACAAGGCCTATGATTTTGTAGTAATTTTGTATTGATTTTGTTGTTCTTCAATAGAATGTCTAGTAAAATCCACTAGTAATATTAAAAGACATAACAAAAGCTGGTGCATATTGGTGTTGCCCTTGAAATGGCAAGAAATCCGCATAACAAATGGAGAAGATTAAGAGCCTCTTCAAAGAGAGGTTTAAGGTAGGAGATTGAGATTTATCGTCGAGGATAGTGGTAACTACATAAGAGAATCAATTTCAAATATGACATGAGAAAGATGTTGCACATCAGGTTAATACTATGCATAAGAACCCACCTTTCAACACAAAAAAACATTGTTATTGCTCAACTTGCATTAAAAACTTTTGATGAATTTGTCATTCGAATTGCATACAAGGCCTCCACAGGCTGAATTACTAGTAATCAAATCATAAGGTTCGTCCACATTGACTTTGTGAATTCCATCCGTTGGAAACGCCTAAGGAGTAGAATAGATTATTAATAAAGCTCATCTGGGAGGAAATATGATGCCACAAATCAAGTCTCAATTCTCAAATGTTAAAAACATGTGATTGAATGATTTGTTAACCGCAATAAAGTATAGATTTTAACCTAAGAGGAGAGAAGAATATAATTCAAGCTTCTGAGAGTGAAATGTTTTTTAACATGTTTTGAACAAGAGAGGATGAAAGTGAGAGGTAATTTAAAATATAAATATAGTGTAGTTTGTTAAGAGGCACTTGCATTGATTCATCTCTTTAAACCATCGCGTTCTCGACACACGTGCATGTGGCAACCACACGTCTTCAAAGCTCTTCTCTTCTCTCGGTATTCTCTCTCTCTCTAGCTTTCGATTTTCAATTTTCGAATTCCAATTCTCATTTGCGTGATTTTATGTTACCAATTCAATCCTATCAATGCTTCAGAATTTCTCGATTTTCTCATGTTTTCAGTTATTATTGGTAGAAACTGGATTACTCTTAATTATTCATTAAATCATAATTATCTATTATAATATATGTGTTGTTTTATTTGTAGCTCTAGAAGCTTCCAAACCTTCATGGTTGTGGAACTATATGAAATGAATTTTTCTAACGTAAAAATTTGGAAATAACTTAATTTGTTTTTTTTTTCTTAAGTTTCTTTGATCAGTCAGAATTGTTCTTTTTCTTTAAGCTTAAAGCTACTTGTGTTTGGTTCTACGGTGACAAAAATTGATTTTTGGTGAATTGATTCCAGCTAAAAGTTAGTTCAAGGTCAATTGATGTAAAAAGTGAGTTTAACCATAATTTTGAGTGTAAAAATCAATTCTAGAATAAAAAGCCATAATTTGTAGTTACAAGTTAGAATCAATTTTGATGCTAAAATCAATTCTACTAGAGAGCAACCAAACATGTCAAAGTCAATTTTATATCTATAGAATCAGTTTTGGTTACTCCAAAAGTGGAATCAAACACGTGGACAACTTTTTTGTAATTTGTTAATTTAGAAGATAGTGATTGAGACATTATGTTTTTGTTCAATTTGACATATTACACATGTGATTGGGACAAATTTTTTGTTCAATTTGAGAGAATGGACACATTATGTTTTATAGTTAACTCAATCTCTTCCTTTTGAAGTTTTTACTACCTTTGTAGTAGTTTTGTTGATGCTAAATATGATGTTTATTCAATTTTAGGTGCCTTATTTATCTTAATCTTATATTTCATTGCATATTATTGTTTAAAGTAATGTTGGTTCCTTGCAAAAGAGTGTAGTTGATATGCTATCTAATGTGATTGGTTTCATGTGATTTTTAGATTTTTTTCATTGTTGCTAGAAGAAATTGTTTCAACAAAAGGAGGAAATGGATTTCTTTTTGAAGGGAATGAATGGAGATGGATCTGATTGCCCCTTTGATACGAGAGACATCCAAAGGTGCCCGTTTTTGAGAAATATCGATGAACCTACAAACTTCTCTTTTGCTTCGACAAAATTCTCCATTCCTGTAAGTTAATTCATCTTTGTGCCCTTTTCACCTATCTTCTATCCTGCTAGTTCAAGTTCGAGCTAATTTACTTCATTCTCATTGCTCAGGTGCGTGGAGCCACGGGTCCAATATTTGAAGATGGTCCTAGTTTTGATATGGCTTTTAAGCTTTTTCATGGGAAAGATGGCATTGTTCCTCTCTCTGAGAGATCTGACTTTTATAATGTTAACAAGGAAGCTGATTCTATGCCCGTTTTTAACCCTCTGGTTGGAAAAGCTGCTTCCATTAGTCTATCATCCTTTGGATTAGGTGGCCCATTTAGTTTTGGGGATTCTTCTGAGAAATGGAAGAAACAGAAGAATTCTGAATCATCAAACAAAAAGGAATATTCATCTCAGGTAAAATCAGTTTCTTGATGCCAGCTTTTCCATTTTTTTGATATTAACACATGCTTAGGAGTGTGTTTAGCAAAAGGAAAATCCTTTGTGAAATTTAACACCTCTGCATGCAATTAGTTCCCGGTAGGATACATGCAATGTGGTTACAAGCCTGATATATTCTAGCCGTCTTCATTTTGATTTACACCCAAATGATTAGCAATAATTTTATTGTCACTGTTGTGGATCACAGGGCAGGTTTCAATATGCTTAATGTTTTTCTTTTCTGCTGCCATTTAATTATTTAAACCTTTGAAACTTACTTATTGAGTTTCATTCAATATGCTTAGTGTATGTTAGGTAATTTGGTTCCACTTTTGTCGGAGAGGCAAAATTGATTCCGTAGGTGTAGAATTGATTCGACATGTTTGGATGTTCTCGAGTAGAATTAATTTTGCCTCCAGAATTGAGTGCATGTTTGGTATCATGGTGGGTTTGCCAGAATCAGGGCGAGCCACCGTGATACAAATACACACTGATTCTAACTTGAAGTAAGAGCTTTTGCCTCTAATATTAGCCTAAATTTCTTCTTCAATTCACTATTATATGAATGTATGTAAACACAAAATCACTTAAAGTTCAACCCGCTTTCATTCAAAATCAATTGTCATCGCAGAGCCAAACACATGTTTTATTTCTTGCTACCTATTTGTTATTTTGAACATTTGAAACGTGACATGTGTTGATTTTTCTTTCTTTTCTCTATCGTGCTTCAATTCCAGAAAGGAGAAATGTCAAAGCACGAAGCTCTTGGTAACGAATGGTTGGAAAAGGGCAACTGCCCGATAGCCAAGTCTTATAGAGCCGCAAGCCGTGTTGTCCCCCTTGTTGCAACAGCTCTGAAGCCACCGACTGCCATGAAATTTAAATGCCCAGCAGCAGTAGTTGCTGCAAGGGCCGCCCTTGCTCGTACCGCCTTTGTTAAAAACTTGCGACCTCAGCCTCTTCCTGCTAAAATGCTTGCTATTGCTGCGTTAGGCATGGCTCTTAACGTGCCTTTGGGTATGTGGAAGGAGCATACCAAGAAATTCTCATTGTCTTGGTTTGCAGCTGTGCATGCTGCTGTTCCCTTTATAGCCATGCTTCGGAAATCGGTACTGATGCCGAAATCAGCAATGGCTCTGACCATCGCAGCTTCTATCCTCGGACAGGTTATTGGCTCTAGAGCTGAGCGTATCCGGATGAAAGCAATAGCTGAAATGGGAAAGGTGATGACACTAACGGAAACCACAAGCAGTGTCACAATGTATAATACCAGGCAGCATGATGACTTCAGGACCCGTCACTGTGGTGCAGAAGGAATGGTTCTCAACTCAATTCCCATAAAAGATGCTGGTGCGAGTTCAACTGCCAATACATGTTATTGACCTATAAAATCAATTCAAGTTTGATTTTTAATAATATTGATGATCTGATATGATAGGAAAATGGATTAATACAAATAAAAAGTTTATGTACTGTCTATGTATACAAAGAAATCAAGACATGCAGATATTTGGCATGCAGAGTATACTATACTATACACACAATTACTAACTGAACTCTGATAAAATTTCCATTGAATTAAGAACTATCAGTAAGTATATTTTCTGGTTCATGTGTCTTTTTTTAATATATAGAAAAGGGGGTGTTAAGAGAAGCTCTCTATTTTTCTTAGTGTATGCATGGAAATGAACCAAAGCCCAAATGTGTCACATCCATGCAATAAATGACGTTTATGCAAAACAAAACAAAATTAAATTCCTATCACTTTCACCGAACAAGGAATTGTAATTATCTTCATGAATAGTAGCGGCTGTAGCGGAGATAGGTGAAGTTATACCCTACAACTCTACTATTATACCTTGACCCCAACATTTTATATAAACTATCAAATTTACCCTTTATATAAAATAAAACACAATTCATCCTTTCACTTGTTCACCCCACTTTCACCCCACCTTTTCTGAAGAAAAAAACGGTTGCTGGAAAAAGAAATTAAAACTCCCACTCCCAGCAAACAATAAGCTTTCTTCGATGAAATAATCAATTATTGATTATTCTCCAAATCGTTTCCGAAAAATTTAATATGATTTTTTAATAAGAAACTATTAATAAAATTAACAATTATTGAAGTCGTCATGATCGTATTCTTTTCAATGAGGCATTCAAAAGACACTTGCAAATTCAACCACTTCTCTCAGTGAAGAAGAAGCGGCATAGATTATTAAAATCATGCTTTATTCTTGTGCTTGTTTTTCGTATAGACAAATGAAGAAAAAAATTATAGTAATGTTAATATTCTATAGGAGGATTTTAGGAACTAGATTAAACTTAGATTATATAGCTAGCTTCTATAAAGTGTTGTGAGGATTTCACGTAACTCATGAACCGGAAAGGATTTATTAAGATTTCCGGTATTCTTACTGGAAAAGTTAAACATGAGTCTTTTGAATAATTTTCGGAAACATAACAATGAGTATTCCGAAATTTTTTCAGAAAAGTTTTATAGTGGAAAAAAAAATCAGAAAGATATACATGGAAGAATATCATGTGGGGTGAACTCATACTTAATTGAGAAATGTTGAAAGTAAGGACGAAAAATTAATGTGTAAAAGGTTAAATAGCAAAAGGGATAAAATTGGAATTTTAAAAGATTTGTAGGGGTGAAAGTATATGTGTCGGGGTATAAGGTAAAATTTCCGAAGATGGGATATAAACGCCCCTTTCAATTTCATGTTTTCCCATTTCATAATGTTCCTAACCAACACCCTCACATCTAATACTGTCCCATTGAAAGCTGAGTTTTGTCATACCTCTGAATCTGGTACCTATTTCTGAACTAGATAATATGAATAATATTTTTACACAAATAATAAATATCTCGTCTATCATATGATATTTAAAAATATCAGTTGTCAAAATTATAAGACTGGGGAATTCATGTTTACACAAATTTTTAACAAGGTGCCTTGAATAAAGTCAGCTTTGGAAAGCTGTTTTCTCACGAAATAGAAATTTAAATGACGACTTTCTCATAATAAAAAAAGGTAGATCCATGGAAAATCTAGAATAGGGTGCATGATGGTTTTTTTAAGGTTAAATGTTCAAATATTTTTTAATTAATGAAATCATAAAACTTTAATATATATATGTATGTATGTATGTATATGCCATATGGGGTCATAAGAAAAAAAAAATTGCATGACATGAAAAAACGATTAGAAAAAGACTCCAATAATGTCCATGAGAGTGCCTAGACATTGAATAAATTGTAGTGTGCTGCTAACGTAGGTAGACGTGGTTTTCATGTTCAAGTACACATATGAAATGAATAAATTATGATAGGAACATGTCCCCAATGAAGATCCCACTTCTTCACAACAAATACTATTAACATACTTGATTGTATATATATATTATACGAATGTAGACTTGTATGAAATGGATATCATTATTGTAACATTGAGACAGTACATTGAGGATGTGCTTTTTGTAGAGTATTGGTGGTCCAGCCAAACATGTCTTTAATACGTCGTTTCCGATATGGTTCGTTATGCCATCATGAGTGGAAGAGACGTTATTCATAGGTTCTTAACATAACATAGTATGGCTGCAAAAAATCTTTAAATATCTTGCTGAAATAAAAAATTGAGCTCTACCAAAGTCATAACCATTTAGTTGTGCATGTTTAACTATATCGTTAACTATGGTAAAAAAAACTTGGTAACTAATTGCAATTGGGCATATATAGTTGAGGGGCAAAAATGGTAAGTAACTACTTGGTTATTTGTTTGGTTAGTCCAATTTTCCAAATTCTGATTCTTCTCATTTTCTCATTATATCGTTGTCAAATGGGTGGATATAACGTTTGCATGCACATGCACTAATGGTCATACCGTGTTTTTTTTTTTTCCAAATAAAAACAAAGGGAAAAAGTTAAGAATTTGGACTGAAATGAAATGAAGTTGTGACATCAATCTCTAACAAAAAAGGTTACATCCATACACGTTCCTCGGGTCCCATAACATGTTACATCTCTCTCACTCTCCCACTCTCTCTCCATAATTAGCTTAACCCATGTGAGAATGTTTATTTAGCTATGTTAATTCCTTTAAATTTTAATTCTTTAGTGGAACTTTGTTTTTAAAGCACTACGACCTAACTTGTCGGTTGTGTTTAGTTTGTTTTTATTAACTCATCAAAAAGATGAAATTAAATGATACTTATATTTTCCCCACTCCTTGTTCTGTTCTTCTAACATATTTACCAAACACCGCATCTTTTTTACGTAGAAAGTTTAAAAAGTAGAGCAGATGTACATAACAAACACAAAATAGATGCAACAAATAAAGTTTTGTCTCAATTTGAGTAAATCAAGATCTCTGTATTATTTTCACTGTTGGACCAACATATTCATCTAAATATATACATTTTTTAATCATGCAAATTAAAATATTTTGTCACGTCCCATTCATTCTACCGACTCTTTTAGAGTATATATCCGACATATCTTTCCGTATTTTATAAATTGGTTACTGAAACAATGGATAAAATCATTCCTATTACAATCATTTTTAAATGTAAGAAAATGTTAGAATTTCACGATAATCAAGACGAAATTCTACTAACAAAATTAATGTAGACGATTTTTTTAGTAATCTTGGTAATGTTGGTTTTGGAGGTCTTTTATGAATCTTGTAGTAGAGCCTCTAATTTACTCGTTAAACTTTCAACTATTTGGAGACGGCTTCAATCAGCTTGGAATATAGGATTAATATATCATCATTGAATTTGATTCTCAAGCAGTTTAGGATGTTCTTGCGAATATTAATCAGAATGACTTTCACCCCATGCAAACTTGATTTCTTTAATTAGGAAGCTCTCTTCTCTTTTTTGAGAGGTATCATTTAATCATATTTTGAGAGAAGGTAACGAATATGCTGATTGGGTGGCTAAGTTTGGTGCTACCAATGTTGATTCCTTGAAGATGTGGATGTCTGCTCCTCCTCAGTTAAATATCACCCTGCTTGCGGATACATCCAGGAAATTTAGGCAGCATATTGCTTAGTTTTTTTTTCTTTTCTTATTTTCTTGTTCTTTATTTCTCCTTGATAAAAAAATTAAATGCAAGAAAATATTATAATTTCACAATAATCAAAACGAAATTGTACCAGCAAACAATGAAAACGGAATTAAGACATATACTTATAGTAATTGCTCTTACTTGAAGACGTTGAGACATTTTAAATTTTTCACAGTCTCACCGTGATGATGTAAATTGAACTCATAGGAGACTTTAGGCTTTGGAAACCGGATAAGTTTACATAGACATCCTTTTATCAACTACACTCTTTTGACTTGTCATGACATGGCAAAAAAACATTAAAAAAAATTCACCCTTGCTGACATGGTAAAATGCACATTAAAAAAAAGAAAATGAAAAAACTTTCTCTTCTCTGTCATCCCTCTATTTCAATCTGTCCAATTATTCTCCATCTCTCCACCACAAACACACCTCCACCCTCTATCACCACCACTGTTGTCATTCATCTCTCTCTCTCTCTCTCTCTCTCTCTCTCTCTCTCTCTCTCTCTCTCTCTCTCTCTCTCCCCC
>Ga0228711_1009754_pt1 | contig 12877 bp, 9 predicted proteins | sample MedpolnodulmetaG_2_FD_177996 | JGI IMG/M metagenome (GOLD analysis project Ga0228711, IMG submission 177996) | Root nodule microbial communities from Medicago polymorpha collected in Santa Monica, California, United States - brown nodules | ecosystem: Host-associated > Plants > Roots > Nodule...
ATGCATTTTTTAAATATTTTATAAAAAATAGAGTTTTCACGGGTGGGGGTGGGGCCGGGACACCCGTCCCCATTGGGGGCGGGGTTGGGTGTTTAATTTTTACCTTTGAATGGTGTGGGGGCAGGTGCATGGAAGCGGGGGTGGGGACGGGGATGCTTAAATCCGCCCCGTTGCCATGTCTAAGTACGAGGAAGTACTGCCCCTTTTGCAGTTTTGGCCCCCAGATCAATTTTGACGAAGTCAATGTTGACGTGGCCGCTACGTGTGTAATTTTTTAATTTTTAATTTTTAAAATATTTTTTTAATTAAAAAATAATTATTTTTATTTTTTTAATAATTTGAAATAAATAAATAATAAATAATTACACACGTGGCGGCCACGTCACCATTGACTTGGTCAAAATTGGTCTGGGTCAAAACTGCAAAAGGGTCAGTACTTAGAGGACTGTATTTTATTTTGTTAAGGGGTCAAAATCGCTACTTTCTGATACTTAGAGGGTCAAAACTGATATTAAGCCAATAATCAAAGATCATATACTCGTATAGTAAAAGAAAAAGAAAACAAGAACATGTACCGAAACGTACTGGCCTTAAGGCAAGCTAAAACGATTGGTCTAATTAATTACAAAGCAAAAGGGATTGTTCTAACAAGTTTTGAAGCCAGAAGTTCATAAACAATATGAAAGGTTGTTTAAGCAACAAATTTCCTGAAAAGGCTACATACAGGAAAGCTTCATCCAATCATAAAAACATAAGGAAAAAATACTCCATGCAAAGTACACCCTTGAGTTGGTTGATTTTTCCTTAAAATATCTCATTATTGCGACACAATGGACACAAGAGGGATGGTTTATGACTGAAGCAAATTTTGAACCATTGGAAGATACACTCTTTATGAAAAACATGCAAACATTTGGTCATAACACATTCTGACTTTGATCCATTGAAGAGCTCTTCCAAACAAATTGAACATTGATCTGTAGAGTAACAAGATGAGTGATGATCCATTCCAACCTTTTTCAAATTATCCAAAACAAGTACGGCTTTTAGAGCATCATCATCTCCAACATACCATGTATAGGCAAAAAGCTTCGCATCTATCTCCCACCTATTATGACCTTCATCGTTCTTTGCGACCATCTCCTTAACATGTTTTCCAATCTCGGGCAGGATTTGTTTTACTATGTCAGAAGAAATAGGCATGGAGGAAAAAGTGTAATATAAGAATGTGTTGGCATCATCACAATTACTCAAGATGTCACAAGGAATAAAAAAGATGCGATTCATGGTGGTACTACAAGCAGAAAATGAGTTTGAGGCATTGAGATGCAAGGGAAAATTAACTTGGATGTAATGGAAATTAATGTAAAAGTGGTTACTAAAAGGATCATCTTTTGGGATTGTAAATGTTGGTTCTTCGGTTGGACTTATTTTCAGTTCATAGATACGATTCATGATGAGTTATCGCTATTAGGGTTATTATGGATGATGGCTTCTCTCGACCTTTATTTATGGTGCACTGTTGCTTAACTCACACGCTGCTTCCTATTTTATATCTTCTTTTTTTTGTTATGCATAACTTTTTGTTACACTAGCGGAAATCCGCTCTTTTTTTTCACACGTTGCTCCTTAATTTTTAAATTTCTCTTATGTATTATCATTCCTAAAATATCCTTTAATTAATTTAAATTTTACTTTTCAATATCTTTTCTATTACTTTGGGTAAAATTAATTAAGTAAACTATTTTTGTTAAAGAGTGTGAAGTAATTTTTTTTTACTTATATATTAGACCGGAAAAAGTATGTGTGTGTATATGAGACCGGATAATTATTAAGTTTCTTTAATCATATATTTAAGAAACAAAGTCTTTAATTTAGGTGCAAACTGAGTTTTGTTGATGCGGAGAAAATTGATGATGGTGAGAAAAAGTTATGATGATGACGACGGAGGTGGTGGTGGTGGTTGGATGAAGAAGTTAGAAGAAAAAAAATCTTAATTTTAAGAGATGAAGATGATAACTCTTGAAGGAGAGAGTGAAGAAAGGGGCAGAAATGAATGTTGAAGAAGAGTGAACAAAGGAGTTCTTGATTTTTTTTTTCTTGTTTTTGTTAATAAAAATTAATTTAAAAGATAATACTTTATTGTTTTGGACCCGCCACATCAACCATTAACGGTGCCATACCAGCCATTAACTAACACCCAAGCTTCTGAGATGGATGGAAAATGTTAACGGTGCAAATATTACATCACTTAAATGATCAATATGAAACTAAAAACACACAAAAGATTAATGTACATGTTGCAAATGTTAAACATTTTTTCAGGGGTATAAACTTTTTTTTGTTTTGAAGAATAAAGATACAAACGTTAAACTTAAAGGATCACTGATGTATAACCTTTCAATTGCCATAACTTTAATAAAATTTTAAATTTATGTTTTTATTTCTAGTGAAACATGTTTGTTTTACCAACTTCATCAGCGAGAAGAAAGAAAAGGTGCGATCTCCTATGAACAGTACCCCCATCGAGAGAAGATGAAAAGTACCCCGATTGGCGCCAAAACTCCAACTTGTTGAACTGGATATGAACCACTTGGTCGGCGCCTTCAACGGCCTTCTCTCCTCCGTCGTTCGCGGCGGCGTTTGATCGCGGCGGTAAGGCTTTCGTTCCTTCTGGGTTTTCCGGTTCTGTTTACTGTATTGTGTTGTTGGCTTCTTCGATTGGCTTTCTCTGTCAATTTGTGTAGTCGATTTTAAATCTAGTTGTTGTGAATTTGTGATCTGTTAAGTACTAGTCTCTAGGTTTGACGTGACCTAAGTTTCTGGGTTGTTTTCAGAAATGGAAGAACAATTATGCTTCTCAGGTTCTCTTTTGAGCTCGAATGAACTTGTTGGGATGCCTTTGTGTGCGCCTCAGCATGAAGTTACAAAGGTTGTTTCTGATTTGGCTTCCGATGGACTAGTTGTCGATAAGTCGGGTGCTAGCTTGGTTCCCAAAACAATCAATATAGTTGATGATGTTGATACAATTGCAGCTAGAAACTTCACCACACAATCTAAGTTATCTTTCGCTCAAGCAGTGAGCAACAACACAAATTTCACAGTCACCGATTTACCTCAACCATGTATGAAAGGTGACTCAATTTCAATCAAAATCTCCAAGAATGAATACACCAAGGGAGTTGAAGAATGCAAAAGTATCCTCTATGGGAGGTTGATTTTGAAGAAAGGAGAGAAAGCTCCAACATCAAAGCAACTTCATGAAACCTTGATTCCCCTTTGGAAAATCAATAACTGGAAGATTGCTCCAATGGGCAAAGGTTTCTTCGAATTTGAATTCTCAACTATTGAGGAAATGCGCTCCATTTGGTCAACAGGTTCTTGGAATCTCAAATTTGGAATCATTCGCTTGTCGCAATGGGTTCCTGACTTCTGCCCCGGCGCTCAGAAACAATCTACTGCCCAGGTTTGGATTTGTTTCTCTGATCTCCCTCGGGAATATTGGACGGAAAAAACTTTAATTGAAATTGCTTGTGTTGTTGGTATTCCTATTACTTTAGATGAAGTCATCACATATCTCAATGTAACAAGTTGAAGCATGGAAAAATGGTTGCAAGTAATAAGCAGGATAAACCTAAAGCGCAAGAGGCTGTGATAACAAAAAAATCCACTAATAAGGGTGAGAAAAACCCTAAAATTGTTGCTTCCCCTTTGCCTTCTTTAGTTGCAAATGCAGAAATATTAGATACAAACATCGAGAGTCTTGCCACTAAAAATCATGATGTTGATCTCATTCCCATTGTGGAGTTAGATGACAACACTGTTTTACCAGACTCCCCATCAGATCAAAGAAATATTGATAACATTCGTGATGAAGCATCTGATGCAAACTTAGTCGACACTCTTTGTTGTGAAGAGTTAAACGAGGATGTGGTACCGATAGAGAATGCTCAGGAAGATCTTGGTAGGGCCATAGTGGCGACAGACCCCGACTTGTCACACTTTAGTGAAAATGTTATTCATGACATGCAAGTTTTAGAGCTTGTTCCTACTGTGGCCCAACAAACTATGGATTTTCTGAGCGACTCATGGGCTAACATGGGTCAGAAGGAAGATTTTCTTAATTCAGACTCAAATCAATTATTTCAGTTGGTGATTCCATAGGAAAAAAAAAGTAAATTAAAGCGACACTCTGAGACTAGCAAAAGGTTTAAGGTTGGGCCTTCCAGTCGTTCGTCTTGCTAGTAATTGGGTTTAATGTTGCTCCTCTAAATTCTGGTTGTTTCATCTGTTCTGCTTTGTTTTTTCTGTACCCTTTATTTTGCCTAAAAAAAATGCTCATATTTTTAGTGAAAAAATATAGTCACCAATAGCAAGAGTATCATACTACAATATTAAGTCCATTTTTTCGTTTTTCCTAATACAAATGTCTAGTAATTACCAGAAAATTTAGAACCAAAAAAAAAGCTACTAGGAAATAACCTATGATATTTTAAGCGATATATAAAAAAAGCAAAATAAATCGTCAACAGCAGGGTTCGAACCTGCGCGGGCGAAGCCCAACAGATTTCAAGTCTGTCTCCTTAACCACTCGGACATATTGACTTCTGATGCTAAAATACACTCTCGCTTTTATTTATAGTTGGATACATGACAAACACTAATTGTTAAATAAAATCTTCTAATCTAGAGCAAAGAATAAACATTAATTTGCTTAAGATTTGTATCAATAAATATTGTAAAAAAAAAATCTGTATGCGTAATTGTGGAAAATGGTTTCTAATGCACATTTTTATTTTTCTCATAACCTGCTAGTTCTACTAGAATTAATTAATATTGATTTTCTCATCATAATATAATCCAACAGATTTTAAATCAACATGTAGTAATAAATAATCGAACAAACATAGTAGTTAGTAATCTTATGTAGAAACCCAATTAACAATTTTTTTATATCATCATATTAGTCTTTTTTGACTAATTAAAACCATATATCAGTTTTAAACTTTATTTGGTATAAAAAAAATAGCGTATATCTAGTAAGTTAGTTTATGAGTAAATATGCAATTATCTTCTTAAATTGTAAGTTTCGTCAATTACTCGCCTGAAATTAATAAAACTTCGATTACCCCCCTGAAATTGCACAACGTTAATCAATTTACCCCCTCCGTCAAATTCTTTTGTTAGTCAACATGACGTTTTGCAAATACACCCTCTGAAGTTTTGTACTAATGTGCAAAATGCCCACCGAACTTGAAAATTTATAATTTTTTTCTTATACTTGATTAAAAAAATATTAAAGGCAAACAATTAACAGTTAGCTTTAATATTTAAGTTATTTAAGACGCATTCTCTGAATTATCATGATAGAAACTGATATCAAACATAAAAATATAACAGAAATAACTTACTTTAATTGATGATATAGGAATAACTTTTATGAGTATTTTGAACTGCTTCTTTTTCTATCAAAACAATGCTGAATTGAAATTCTTTTTGGAATTCTAGCTTATGACTCCTAACATAGGTGTCAAACACATCGATATTGCCAAATAGTGTTAGGCTCCATAGGGTAATGCTTATGTTGATTGTCACATGCTCATTGTATTCACAAACGAAGTATTATTGAGTTTGGATTTCCATATCTAATAAAGTATTATAAAGTGGTTATGAACTAGTGTATTGTTTTGCTTTTTGTTATCTAAAATATAAGATTGTAATAAAAGATCCAAAAGGTAATTGTAATATTGGATTGTAATATTGTAGAGTTTAAAGTATTAAAATTAATTGTTAATTGTTTGGTTTAATATCTTGAGTCAAGGATAAGAAAAAAAAACATAAATTTTCAAGTTCGGGGGGCATTTTGCACATAAGTGCAAAACTTCAGGGGGTATTTGGAAAACATCATGTTGACTAACAGAAGAATTTGACAGAGGGGGTGAATTGATTAACGTTGTGCAATTTCATGGGGTAATTGAAGTTTTGTTAATTTCAGGGGGTAATTAACGAAACTTACAATTTCAAGAGGGTAATTGCATATTTACTCGTTAGTTTATAGTTGACGAGTTTATAGCATATAACTAATAAACTAGTTTATAAACTCTCTAACTAAATTTATATTGTTTGATAAACTTAACGGTTGAACTATTATAAAAATATGATATATCATTACTAAAAAATGATATAACATAAACAATATGCTTAATTAATATTTAATTTCTTTTCAATTTATTTAGATGAAAAGATGATAAAATTGAAAGAATATTGAAGGACTACAAAATTTTAGTGGTAAATTACTTGATTTATTTTATCAAAAACTATAATAAGCTAGTAAAAATAAACCATAAACTTACGATAAAATAACTATTAACAAACATGTCTTATTAATCATATGAGTTTATAAACTATAGACTATTATGTATAACTATCTTATTATATTTTCCAATCTGACTCTTAGAAGATTGTTTAGAGTAAATTATGAGTCTTAAAAGATGATGATGCTTCCGATATCTACAATTTTGCAGGTACTCCCTCTGGTTTTATATATAAGAAAAGATTCTTTTTCTAGGTATATTGAATAATTAATGTATCTCGTTTACAATGAAGACTAGATACATTAATTATTAAATGTAGTTAAGAAAAGAATATTTTCTTATACATAAGACCAGAGGGAGTATATCTTACTATTTCTCCAAGAACTCATTCTTCTAAGCCATACCAAACCAAGGGAAAGAAAAAAAAAAGTGAAAATCAATTTTACTCCCTCCATTTCATATTAGATGACCTATTTGATAATGTGCAATATTGACCTGATATACTTTGACCATATTTTTCTATCAATATACAAAGATAAATAATATCATATAAGATGTTGGATTCATCTCGATGAATATTTTCAAAATATTAAATTTTCATAATTTTTTCTAATAGATAATTAAATATATTAAAGGTAAAAAAAAATATGCATTGGTATGTGTCACAGAATCAACTGTGTCACTTAACATGAGACGGATAAAGTAATCTCTTATAATTTCCTTACTACCAATTCGGTCGCTAACAAAAATAAACCTAAATTAATCTCGAACTAATTTATCACAGGATAAAATTTGAAGAGTGAATTGAATCGCAAGAAAATTCTGATAACCCAATTGATTGTACAAACAATCAAATCCATGCCATTCTTTAAACTCCATATCCACCCAAAAACTCGACTAATTCAAGACGTCTAATCCCACCGTTCATTTGCAGGACATCATTTCAAGCTAATAGCGCTGAACTAATCCAAATGTGTTCAAATCTACACCGTTAATTGAGTTTAAGGTGGTTCCTCATTGTTTGAACACATCATTGCGGCGTTCCTAGTCACTACTCCACCTCACATTCCTTATCTTCCATCTTCTCATCACCATCCTCGAGTTTCCGATGACAACTTAATTTCAGAACCCCCCAAAAGAAAAAAGATGAACACTTTAATCCATTCTTCAAACCATTACCTTTATAGGGTACCCTACCCTTTAGTCTCTCCGGTTCTAACAAACAAAACCAACCTTCCAAAGTTCCTTTCAACCTTAAGACGCTCACCTTATCCCATTGCATGTGCCACTTCCAATGAAGAAGTTGTAGAAGAGGTTAAAGTAGTTGAATCCAACACCAATGAAGAAAGCACTTCCTCTACTTTTTCTACTCCATTAGACAAAGAACTTAAAAAGGTTGGTTGCTTCACACCATCTTTCTATAATCCTTCCATTTTCATTTCAAATCATATTTTAAGGACACCCATTTTGTAAAAATCTATGCTTTTCTAAAAATTGATTAAGGGTATATTGTATTGATCTATTTGAGCTTATTTAATGAGTTTATGACATGTTTTCAACTTATTTTCATAAGTTCTTTAGGATAGCTTATGAGCATAATTTGACTTTATTTTATATGTAGTTATAAAAACAACACTATGAAGCACTTATGATGTAAGTGCTTAATTAAGTTGTTTATCTAAACAAGAGATTCACTTAGAAAGGTTTTTGTTCTTTAGGATAGAGAAAAATGATGATTTTTGTATTTGAAATGTTTGTTTTTGAATTGATAGGTGGCTCAGAAGACAGCTGCAACCTTTGCACCGAGGGCTTCGACGGCATCAAAAAACCCTGCAGTACCTGGAAGTACCTTGTATACTGTTTTTGAAGTTCAAGCGTATGTATCAATGTTGTTGGGTGGAGCTTTGTCTTTTAATCTCATTTTCCCTTCAGACCAACCTGATCTTTGGAGATTGATGGGAATGTGGTCCATTTGGATGTTCAGTAAGTTCAAAACCTACCGATTTTTTATCTTGATTTTGAAAGTTGCATAAATGAACAAGTGCTGGAATGGTAGTTCATGCTTTTCCAGTTATCATTCTGCTGAATGTTTGATTGACCGGTAATTAGAATTTCACAACCTTTTGTAAATATGAGAAAGAATATTAGGTTTTGAGACATTTGCGTCTAACATAACCTATTGAAATTAGCTTGTAATTGAAGATTATCTAGAATATATAAGCTATATTTAGACATTATCTTTAGCCAATGTTAGACTTGAGTATTACCCAATGGTGACCCATTAACATATCTAGGATAGACCTTAATAGCGCCATAGATTTGTATCGTAACTCAATTCCATAAACCAGACTTGTAAGGCAAGGATTGCCTAGATTTAGTCCTTTTATCTAGCCTATGTGTGGAGCTTTAGGGTGTGTTTGGATGGAGGGTTTAAGAGGGGAAGGGAGGGGAGGGTTTACTTTTCATTTTTAAATTACGGACACTATGAAATGTTTTTTAAAAAGTTAACATATTAACGTGATAAACAATCGTATAATACTTCAATCACACTTAATTTATTTTAGAAAAACATGTTATATAGTCCGTAATTTAAAAATGAAAAGTAAACCCTCCCCTCCCTTCCCCTCTTAAACCCTCCATCCAAACACACCCTTAGTTTTTTCAAATGAACAATTTTGCTTTTGAAACTGATTGTAATTATGACCAATAGTTGTTCCAGCTCCTTCATGCAAGATTTTATTGGTTTCCTAACTTCTATGATTCTTTACTTGGAGTAAAAGTTTTGTGACAAATGCAATTCATTTATATATATGCAGCAATTCCTTCCTTGCGGGCTCGAGATTGCTCAAAGAATGAGAAAGAAGCTCTCAACTATCTTTTCCTCCTAGTCCCCTTGCTCAATGTTGCAATCCCATTCTTTTTGAAGTCCTTTGCTGTTGTTTGGTCAGCAGATATAATAGCTTTCTTTGGAATGTATGCATGGAAGGTACATATGATTTCTTAGGATCTATTCCTCTAATGAGCAATAGACTAAAGTAAAATATCTCAATTATAAATAGTTCAATTGTGTTACTTGAAACTAAAAAGTGAGTTAATTTTGAGCCAAGTTATCAAGATTTGACAATATTTTCTTTTTCTTGCAGCTTGGATGGCTCCAGAAAACAGACTAGTTGGCCCAACCTGACGGTTAACTCGTTGAAGGCGAGTTGACTCTTGACTTTCTCATGGATCTCAATTATATATTATACATGACAAAGCAAATGAGATGCAACATTTCTTCAAGCGTTCCATAGATCACAGTCATCAACACAAGGATGAAAGAATTCGGCGTGGAAATTCCAGGTGCTTTTGTGTCTGCTAGGGAGTTAGATGTCAAAGGAAGAAAATGCTTATACATTCTTTATAAGTTTTGCATTTTATTGTGCATGACATTTCATAAAAATTGAAATTATTTAGTTAGATCAACATCCTCCCAAAGATGAAATGTAATTTAGTCATGGTTTATAGTACATATGATCTGTATCACTGTGATTTTGGATGGCAGTAGCTTATCTGCTTGATCAGACGAAAATTAAAATTGAGATGACAATGTTATCATATTGTTTATGATGAATGAATATTAAGAGTAAAAAATAGCTAGTGTTAATATTGCACCACTGTTTCATTGTCATTTAAATATTGAGCCATTGCTTAATTGTTTGACACTGTGAGAGATCAGTGTAAAGAAGAGAGATGAAAGATAGAAAGGGGAAGATAGAGAGAATGAGAGACATGAGTGATGGCCATGAATATTGAAGGATCAAATGTTACTAAGGCAACCTGCTCAAATTAGTGAACTCATTCATACAAGTCCATTTACAAATAAGTAGCAGGATCAGAGACCAAATTGCTTATGAAGAAGTGCAGAAGCTGTTTTCTAAATTTTAGTTCATTGAAATGAGCATATTCTTAGTTTAGTCCCTTTTAAATTGCCATCTTTAATCCCCTAAAGCATGGAAAATAGTTAATTTTGGATCATAGGTTTGAAAATAATAAATACAGTAATAATTTATATACAGCTTGCACTGCGGATTAACATAATAACATGCACTATCAAACCAAAAAACAAGATAAAAGCCACAACTTATATTCTAACATTGGTAATGCATTTGAGCTAAGAACATGTACAAAATATATCAGGATGTTTAAAACATAATGAAATTCATAGGTATCATCATATATGAAAGACAAAAGTTTGGTCAGTCCATCCATCCGGCAATCTATAACTGATACAAATGATATTATCATCCACAAACAAAACAAATCTACCATTTATTTCCTTACCCCCAAAACCCAGAAAGAAATTTAAAAAAAAGGTAAACACTGAGTGATATTGTTCCATTTATATTATCCTTGCCTTCTCAAGTGCCTTTCATAATAAACCAGAACTTGTTCTTCCAGACTGCAAAAATGCAATGTTAATCCTTCCCATGGTAAACAAATTCCAATCAAGTTATTATCTCACCCTAATTTAGCACTTTATTTCTCTCAAATTTTGTCTAACAAAAAGTAAAAAACATAAAACCAATGACCATTGGTATCTACCTCTAATAAATTATGTTGGTTAGTTAATTTTTCCTCCCCGACAAATTTTCCTTGTCAATCTTGGCTACCAACATGTGCATGCATATGTCATATGATGTATGATTTCTTTTGGTTCATATTTGACTACTTTTCTCTATGTTTGATCTTTTGCAACACGGTGCAGCGACTAAAAAGTCGTCAGATTGAAGTTCAAATTTTTTGTTATAGATTTAGCGGACTTACAGTTGCTGCACCGTGTTCAAAGTTTCAACCGTCATTTTCAATCTTCAAAGTAATGAGAAGTTGGACGATAGAGATCGTAAGGTGCCCATAGATGATCAACGGTACAAGGATTCCTCGAATCCAACCTTAACCAAGGTTTACCCTTCCCACTCCAATGAAGCAAACTAACAGGCCCAGGACGAAGACTCCTACATTTACCTTCAATATTATCCCCTCCTAAACCATGTTGATTCCACCTATGATCCACACCCTTTATCTCCCCAGCCAAAACAAGAAGAAAAGGAGGCAAAGAACCCAAATGATAAATCCTCCTATGCTTCTGCACCCTCATCCACTCTTCCACCTTTTGTGTATACCTTCCTTCCCTCCATTTTTCAACATCCACAACCATAACACCTGTGTTGAAATAACAAGGATTCCGACCATGAAATGCACGTGGAAGTTCTGGGTCCGACCAAAACATATCGGTGAAATACCTTGTGAAATTCGCATGACAATATTCTGGTGCAGCCACTACCTTGCCACCCAAGTCAACTTCCCAAAGCTTTGCAATGTCATCAACAACAACAAGATCAGAGTCAAGGTACAAGACTCGCTTAACATGACCCGCTATAATATCAGAAATATATATTCTTGCGTAGTTTAGAGGCTGGTCCAAGGCTTGACGAATGGATTTGGAGATTTTTCCACGTACCCTACTTGATTCAAATCGATATATCTTGAACTTGAGGTATGGAAATGTGGATTTGATGGCGTAATAGACCTCAGGTTCAAATGTTGCCCAAAGAAAATGGAAATCCACATTTTCAGGACAAGTTGAGTGTTGTAAGATGGAGAGAATGGCTCCCATTGTACCTCTTAGATAGTTTGAGTCAAGTGTCATGGCAATGTGTATTCTTTCTTGGTTGCACGCATCACCGTTGCGAAAGGAAGGGGCTTCTCTAAAGGTGATGGGCTTTAGGATTATGTTGACGTGCATGTCGTCGGTGGTGGCGGTGACATGGCAAAGGTTGAGGAGGAGAAGGAGAAAGGGAAGAAGAGACAAGAGGAGGAAGGGGAGTTTGGCATGTTGCCATGTTGAGTTCCAAAACTCCATCCTTCCTGCCCCCTAATGTTGAAAAAATGAGGGTAAAGTCAAGGAGGAGGCATTCTTAATTTTTGTTAGGCTAGGTTGAGAACGAAGATAAAAAAAAGAAGGGTGGGAATGATCGAGGGAAATGGGAGGATGGAGGTTGGTGGATTAATTGTAGGGAAGAGGATGATTAAGACTTGAGGCTTCCTATATTAGAGACATGAATTAAATCTTTCTCTTGATGGTAATAAAATTACACAATTTGTAAAAAAAAAGGGGGTTGTCTTTACCCCTGTAATATAGGTCATTTCCGGTTTTCCTTCTGTAAAATATTTTTTTTGATTCACCCCTGTAAAATATTTTTGTTTTGATTTACCAATAGGCCAAACAAAAACCAATTTTATTTTATTTTTTTCAAGAATTTTTCGTTTTTGTTTGGCCTATTAGGAGGGTAAATTAAAACAAAAATATTTTACAGGGGGTAAATCAAAAAAAATATTTTTCAGGGAGGAAAACCAGAAATGACATATATTACAGGGGGTAAAGACCTGTTAACCCAAAAAAATAAAATGTATATAAAATGATGCTAAATTACTTTTAAATGGTAAAAAATACAATTGATACTATATGAAAACTTTTAACTTTTTTTTTTTGGAAAATGGTTTTATATTTTTGTTCTTTAGAA
>Ga0228711_1009758_pt1 | contig 12872 bp, 8 predicted proteins | sample MedpolnodulmetaG_2_FD_177996 | JGI IMG/M metagenome (GOLD analysis project Ga0228711, IMG submission 177996) | Root nodule microbial communities from Medicago polymorpha collected in Santa Monica, California, United States - brown nodules | ecosystem: Host-associated > Plants > Roots > Nodule...
CTTTTGGCCCGTATGTTTTTACTTATATGTTGCCACATTAAATTATTGAAAAGGAACTAAGCAATTTTTAAAATTTGATTAAAAAGATAAATAATGTGTCACATAAAATTAAATCATGTGGACTATTTTAGGTGACATAAATTTAAATCATGTAGATCATTAATTTTATTGACATTAATTATGTGTAGCATAAATAACTGTGTTTATATAAAATTAAATTATAATGTTCATTTATTTTAAAAAAATGACATAATATTTGAAATAACATGATTATTATTTATTTTTTTGAAAAAATTACTTATTATTTAAAATAACATTTTTTTTTGTTGAAGAAAATAACATTTTGTTTATAGTGTTGCAAATCTTTTTTGTTTTGTTAACATAATCAGTTTAAAATTAGTGCACCACAAGATATTTGAAATAATGCTAGTATGTAAAGAGAAATTTGCACTAAAATTATCGACTTCTTTTTTCTGTGTTTGTGTTTTAAATAGGCTATGAATATAAACCGGCAAACTCAATCAAACTTAAATCTAGAAAATGAGAATAAGAAAAACCCAAAATCATAAAATATCATGTGTTTTTGGTTGAATCTAAAAATGCATTCAAACCCAACAGAAGCTTCACTCTAATACCCAGAAGCTTCAAACGTGAGAACAATCACAGCAACATGAATTTGTTTTGAGACCAATCACAACAACCTCCCTCTAATCCCACACCTTACACACAAACCTGAGAACAATGAGCATGTTTGGGAAGAAAATACTAGAAGAATTGATCTATACCCAGTTCCAAATTTGTTTTAAAAACTTCAAACAACAAGATGAAAACAAAAACTTTGATGGGTAATCGTTGGCTTCATGGGTGAGAGAACAAACATAACAGAAGAAGAAAATGAGATTATACAAGTTTTGGAAAAGATGATAATTTCTATTCAGACAATAGTAAATGGGGAGGTGTGGTGCATAAAGTACAAACAATATTAAAAAATTGATTTCAATTTTTTTATTTTTTTCCAAATCCGGTTGCCAAGCGAAAGGTGTCGGGGAAAATGACATTTTCCCATGGTGGGAAAGAACTCCGTGTTCTCAGGATAAACACCACCCTTATATATATCTCAAAATATATGAAATACTCGTCTAACATATATATGCACGAGTATGAGACGAAGATTAATATCATTTTAATCCAACATAACGGATAACATATTACTACTATCCATGCTCATTAATGTCCATTGTCATCACCAGTTAAAATATACTTTTGATATTTTCCCTTTTACTCAAAATTCTATTTTTTAAAAAATATTTATGGAATATTTGAAAAAGAAAGTAAACCATCACTCAAATTACGAATTTTAGAGTATAGGAGGACCACATCACATCTCTTTATAACATATCACCGATATCGCATGAGAGGATAAATGACGATATAATATTACATTTAACGAAAATTGTTTACATGATAAATTTTTATAAAATTACAAAAATAAAGGATCAAAATCAAAATTATTGTGAAAGAAAAAGGTCATGAATAAAAATAAAAAAGGACAAAAATGAATTTTGATTAAAGACAGATGCCCAAAAATACATTTTTGCTCTTTTTAAAACTTTTATGATAATTAACGACACTCAAGAAACAAAGCTTGCATATTTCTTCGTCCTTACGGATGAGACAGTGATTTGACCATTGATAATTCGATAAATATAAAAAAAAAGTAAATATGAATTGAATTTTGACTTGTTTTTGTTGATTTTAAATCAATTAAATCATTGTGTGAGTGAGTCGTTAGAACCAAAAGTACTTGGAGCTTCTTCTTCTAAAAAGATGATATCTTTTGTCAATAAAATTTTCAATAATGTTATGTTGACACTTTTTTTCTCCTACACTGTTTACACCCGATGTGATATAACATTTTAGTAATTTCACTCATATAAGAAAAGAAAAATACTTGTGACATTGAGATTTTGTAACATTGGTGACATTAATGTATTTTGAGAGAAGGAATATTCTTGAATAATTAAAATTAATTAATTTTGATGAGAGAGAATGATTAGTTATGAGAGAGATAGACACAACGTCATCAATGTTACCAAAGTTCAATGTCGCCCAAGTGCAATATATGAAAAAGAGTGTTAGGTGGGGGTGGTGAGAGTCACATGACCACATGTCATATTTGTGTGTGGTTGTAGAAGAGGTGTGTGTCGGATATGGTGGACAATGTATGACCACTCATAAAGCTCTAAAATTTCACACAACTTTTAAGAGCAAATGGTCACTTTAATCCCTGACTTTGCACCTCGCTGTCACTTAGGTCCCTGACTCAGGATTAAATATAAAGAAGTCCCTGATCCTGCACTTTCGTTATCACTTTAGTCCCTGACGTTAAATAATTCTGTTAAATGTGTCATAGGGACTAAAGTGAAAGTAGAAAATTGTCACTTTAGTCCTTGAACCAAAAATCAATATCCCCAACTTGAATCTCAAATCCCTAAATGTCATCCCTTAAATTGAAAATCTCAAATCCATAATTTATTATCTTATTTGACAATATTAATATAACATTTTTTTTTGTTTTTGGCCAAAATATAGAGTTCTTTTATTTAAAATTAAAAAAATTGAGATTAATAATATCAGCATAATTTTTTTTTTGCACAGTTGGTTGTTTAATATTGTGGACAAAATTTTACCGTTAAGCATAAAAAAATACATAAAATTTTCAATACAATTTATAGAACATACAATATTCAATACATCTAAAGAAAAAAAAGTCTACAATGTTTAGAAAAAGGTCACATTTTTTTTTTACAAGAGAAAAAAGTTACATATTAGTGTATATTTTTTTTAGGGATGACATTTAGGGATTTGAGATTTAAGTTGGGGATAATGATTTTTGATTCAGGGACTAAAGTGATCATTTTCTACTTTCACTTTAGTCCTTGTGACACACTTAACAAAATTATTTAACGTCAGGGACTAATGTGTTAACGGAAGTGCAGAGTCAGAGACTTCTTTGTATTTAATTTTGAGTCAGAGACCTATGTGACAACGAGGTGCAGAGTCAGGGACTAAAGTGATCATTTGCTCCAACTTTTAAATATCTATCCAATATATACAACAATTATTATTACTCCTTCTGTCCCATAATACATGACACAATTGACCCTATTACGTATACCAATGCATAATTTTGAGTTTAAATATCTTGAATAATATATTAGAAAAAATTATGAAAATTTGATATTTTGAAAATATTCATTGAGACGAATTTAAGGACATCTTATATGATATTATTTATCTTTGTATATTAGTAGAAAAATATAGTCAAAGTAAGTTAGGTTAAAATTGCACATTTTCAAATGGGTCATCTATTGCTGAACGGAGGGAGTATTATTTATCTTTATAAACTAACCACACTTATTATTTGCTGTCCAAATGCAATTAGGTAACAGCTAGGTCACTGTCACAGGTGAACATCGCAGGCACATGGACTGTATGTAAAAGTCTTATATCATCATTCTTCATATGGCTAGTGAATTAATGTGCAAAAGATTTTGGCAGATGCCACAATTGAAACTAGTGGACATTTCATCGTTTATTTTTTAAACAAGTGAACCATGGTAAGTTTAAATTGTTTCCTTTTACATGATTATTTCAATCAATTCTTGCAACCAATATAGGAAATGGTCCACAGAAAAAATGTAATTTCATGCACATATAATTGGTCTTGAGATTGAAACATTTACTTATTGATGCCAACTCATCTTTCCTAATCAGTCAACACCTAAGTAAATTGGTAATGGCCACAAACAAGAATCCTCTCTTATCAAATAAGAAATTGTGCAATTTGAAAGAGATAGTTACCTGTATAAAGTTTATATATATGTTGATCATAGCTGGACTTCTCAATAATTACTACATACTATGCATGATTCTTAGATAGCTAAATTTCATAATAAAAAAAAAGATAGCTAAATTGCTTCCTCTAGAGTAGCTCATCGACTATAGTAGTCAAAGCCTTTCATACCTCCTCCATTAATTGAGACTAATTTTTACATTCATTTTTTACTTTGTCATTTTGTATTATTCTCCAAAAGTAAACTTAGGAGTGAAAATAGTTTAAATCGCACAATATAATTTAAGTAGGTGACGTATAATATGGATCTAGTTCAAAGTGAAACCTTACTACTTTAGTAAATTTTAATAAAATATTACATTTATTCAACATTTTTATCATTATAAAATTATATTTTACTAAAAATAGATGATCCATCTTTGAAGCATTTTTTAAGGGTCCATATTAAATGCACGTTTCTACCAAATTTTTTAAGGGTCCATAGATTTCTTCCACCGAAGATAATCTTATTAGAGATATTGTTAACACTAAATGTGAATAACTCTTCCAATCGAGATTTTAACAATAGTTCAACATATTGTAGGAGTATATGTAGTTTTCAAAATAGTGAATCGTACAAATAACAAAAGCATTAAAATTAAAGTAAAGGAAGAGACTAACAATAGTTTGAACGACCAAATCAATAAATGGTAAGTATTTTTAATGTATGTGTGTCCAAGAAAGTGACCAACAATAGTTATTGAAATCATTTAGATTATTGAACATTTCAGCACAGTATAACTAACTTGTCTCCTACTTGCACTATCATACACCATTTGTGTATACTTCTATATCTGGAACCCACACATAAAATTTTAATTCTTTGGTCATAATTATTGGAGGGAAAGGGAACGAAATCTTTTGAAACTTTTATATAAAGTGGAAGAGTATTGTATTGAATAATGAAGCTTTTGAATTAAGAAGTGATGTGATCAACATCATAAGTTTCCAACTTGACAAGTTTCTAACATGTATGGGCAACACAGAACTCATACACAATAGAACTTGCTAAACACTTACCAATTCAAATATTATCTTTCTGCTAACTTTAAGCAGGATAGGTTCTAAATCAATGAAATTGTAATTGTCGATGCTCCATACGTGGCAGCATAGTGTAATAGAACTATTACACGACACAGCGGTACATTACGAGAGAATTAAACATCTCACCACTGTGAGAGATCTTGACGACTTGTCCCTTTTCCAGTCCATAGTAGCTAGCAATGGCATCAGTTCTTAGCATGTGAGGTAGCTAAAAAGAGCAACAGAATTAGATATAATTACTGGTACGATAAAAAAAATAATGGTTTGATCAATATAAATAGCTATGGTTTATTATAGTATTACACTTTCAACATTAGAAAATCATAATTCTAAGTTATCTGACTCTTCTATAGCAATCAACTTACTTTAAATTGTAAAGGAAGTAATATTACTGACACATAAATCAATATATGACATTACATACATGCATGACAAATCATGAATGTGTTAAAACCTAAACCCTTGATTTTTGTTATTAATTATTGAGATTACTTACTTTACTCTCCACTCATACTCAATTTAGAGGAGTCAAAATGATTAATGATTACAAAGTGCTTGTTATAGACAGCCAATAAGCATATTTACCAAGTTTACCTGTTTCTCTTCGACCTTATACTTCTTGAGCAGTTTTTGCTTCTCATTAGCAGTCAGAACCTCATACTTTGGCTGCAGCACATGCTTTGTCACATTGACCAGCAAGTCATTCAACTAGAGGCAAAGTAACATGGTGTTATGGACTTAAAAAACCATTCCAAACTAAAAGTGGTTGGAACTCTTAAAAGGAATCAATTGCTGATTTTGTTCACACAAATCTCAAATTCAAAATCAAATCGCGCTATATGAACATGACGCATTAGGGATCTTATAAATATTAATGCACCAACTAATTTTAACATTGGAAATGTGATATGTCATAGAAATGAATGGGCTCAAATCATGATTACTGCATGAACAACACATGAATTTAATCTTTTCTTAGAAATTTCTGCGGAAAATATTAAATACATAGTTCAAGAAATTTCGCAGGGTATATTCCAAGACAGAAAATATGATAGCAAACATAAATGGAAATTACTTTGAAGCATGGAACTTTCAATATTTTCGTCATCTAAAATGAAATGTGTGACATATTGTGTTGCATCAACATGATGAAGCTTCCTAATATATCTAGTAAACAATAAAACACAACTGCAAAAGATGTTGATGAATAAGCCTCTGATCTGAGCTTGTGGTTGCAGACTGAGTGTCAAAAGGATAATGATTTCAATCACTCATTCCCAGAATAACACACTAAAGGGGAAAAAATTAAAGTCATCTTATAGATAATGTGCGACTGTGCGCTAAAACAGCTAAATACAGTTCTCATACATAATTAAAATGCATAAGCTCAACTCATTTCTTGTATCCATTTTACCTTTCCAGAAAAGAGGGCTTACATATGTTCCTAGTTCCTTAACATATTATGCATAATTTACAAGAACAACTAAAACAATAAAAAATGTTAATTATTTTCTGCACCAAAATATTTAAAATTAAAATAAAAATTTAAACAATCATGAAAGGGCTAACTTACTTGTATGATCTCAACTTTAAATGGACAGTTTTCCAATTCTTTACGAGCATATGAAGTCATCTTACTTTGCACAACAAGTATCAGCCTACTCAACCTTTCTTTGTCCACAATCTGGCTTTGTATAACAACCAAGTTGCTTTTTCTGATATCATCATTTCCTGGGAAAACAACTTGTACCTGCAAAGCAGAATTTCCTGAGCCACAGTACAGCAACCACAAATGTGAATGTATAAAGCACCCCTCATTCTACGGCATTAGGTAACAGTGGATTAAAAACATACAAACAGTTAAATCATTCGGCAGGGTGAATCTTATGTCACCCAAGATTGATGAAAGGAATCAAACTCACATAACAGTTCAAAGATAATTCATTCTCACATAACAGTTCTGTTATTATTAACCGTTGAGGGTCACATTGGATAGTTTTGTGGCCTAAATATTGGTTATAAGCGGTGAACATCCCTCATCTTACAAACTAGTTTTGTGGAGTTGGGTTTATACTCGACTCAAATTCTAATGTTAACAATGACTATCTATACAAACGCATAAACTTTCCCAAAATTTTACCTCAATTAAGGTTAGTTTTGGATCTTGGATGGAGTGAATCGGTACATGCTGTTAGTATGTACATTCAATAGTCTGCTTGCATGTGAAAACATATTGGTGAAAAATATTCTTGCTGTTTTGTATTTTTCATCAATTATTAGCCAAAAGCAGAGAACGACTTTTGCAGTAAAATGGAGCGAAATCAAATATGTTAGTCTACATAGTACTAGAGACTTCTCAGAATACATTAAACTGCCAGTTTCTTTTATGAAAAAAATATAAACAGAGAATATGGTAATTGGTAACTATTGGAAGAGCAGTAACATAAAAACTATTGCTCCTTTTAACCTTCAAAATTACTATACTTTTCATGTTCAGTATGATACAAAACAAAACCAATTAAAATAATGAAAACAACCAGAAGCATATTAAGATTGTTAGAGTATCCAAATACATAATGATCCATGTAAGTTTGGGAGCAACAAGAATAACCATCACTTAGATGTAAAAAGGACATGCCCTGCCACCGAGACCTTCATATGATTCAAAAAGTACCCCAAAAAACCTCTTTATTCCCATTAAATCACCAATACAGCGCCATACAGAAACAATGTTATAAAATTTAATCATGTAAAAATATATTGAACCATGTAAAAACATTGATTTTGTAAAAGATCTTCAAAACCAAAATAAAAAAAAATACAAAAAACCTTCCACCTTCTCTATTTCAATAAACTTATCCATCCAAACAACAAATCTTTCAAAACAAAAGTTTCCATCAAAAGTAAAAGTTCACACCATGCTTATACATAGACACCAAACACCTTATTTCTACTAAATCACGCTTGTCAGATTCAAAATCAATTCAAAAAAATTATTTCAAATTTTAGTTTCAAATCAGAATCAATTTTTTTTTTTGAGGGAAAAATCAGAATCAATTTTGGATGTAAAATTAATTCTTGTCAAGAACATAACACTGAAGGCCCGTTTGTGACATGTAATAAAATATTTATTTTGGGGCTTTTAAGCGCCGTAAACATAACTTAGTTGATAGGCACATAACAATAGTCAATATACAGAGTGTGAGCTAGGGATTCTCCACGATATTAAGGGTGAAACTATGGTCACTATTGACAAATTTTTCTTCAGGGATTTTTAAGAAAATAAAAAGTTATTTTACCATAACAAAAACTATTTTCATTTTTTTTTTAAATCACATAATAATCAAAATAAAGATACGTGAATAAAGCTTAGAAATGAGTAACATTATGAATATAGAAAATAATACCTTGATGGAGGGGTTAGAGCGAAGAGAAACAGAAACACCAAGGGTATCAGGTTTAGGAAATTCACCAAAACGTGAACGAAACTCAGAAAGAGAAAGAGTGAGATCAGATTCAGAGACATTGTAGCCTCTATCATGAAGCATTTCCATCAGAGTTTTTCTGCATTCGAAGTAACGAATGGTTTCAATGTTGCTTTCTTCATTGTACATACGAACCAAACATTCGCTTCTTGTTTCGTTTCCGTTTTCATTCGTCGCCATTTTCAAACAAAAAAAAATGTTGCAGAGTTTTTTTTTTGGTTGAGTAGGAAACTTAGTAGAGAAGGAGTATATGAAACGAAACGACGAGTGTGTACTAATAGTACTTTTCCGTTACGATCTTTTCTGTCGTTTTCACACAATATTTAAATAATATAAAAAGTGTAATAATGACTTTGGTCATTGAGTATCTAAGACAATCCATTTGCCTAGTTAGACGGATCCCAACGATACATGTCATTCATTTAATTTTATAATTAATATTTAACATGTGTCAAATCTCTCCAATCTAACGCTACAAAACAATTATTAATTGAGCTCCAACGATAAATTTATATCATTAAATTTTAACAATAATTTATATATTAATTCATAATTATATTATTTTGGAATATTAAAGTAATTTAATTATAAATTATAAAAAACAATTTTTTTTAATTTTATTAATAATTAAAAAAAGAGTTAAAACTTGAAAAAACAATATAAAATAAACGATGATAAACTATTTGTTGTTTTGTTTAAATCCATTCACCGTTGTAAAAAATGGTTTTTGTTTAAAATCCAATGATGATCGATTAAATATTACTCTTGCAATTATTATATAATTTACTTTTTAATATTAAAACAATACAACAATTAAATAGAGAAAAAATATAGAATTAATTATCCACATGAGACCCATAAGTAATAGGAGAGAGATGATGCTTATAAAAGTATCCATCTTTATACGCATCATATTAATTGATGTTACAAATGGGGGTGCCTATTTAACATGATGCTAAATAGGGGAATGATCGCCATTGTAGATGGTCTAAGAGCATCCACAATGGAGACACTCATTTTTTAGTACTTAAATGTGTCTCATGTGTACACATAATTTTACAATAGTAGTATCTAATAAGCACACAATCACTGCAACTCAGATCTCACACAAATTTTTTAAATTGAACCCACTAGTTTAATGTGGAATTGTTTCTACGTGATTCAAAAGTTATGAAACTTAGATAGAAAAAGAATTGTTTTTGGAGGTGATAATTGATTTTCATAAGTTGAACCATACATTTGTTTTGGAAGCAAGAAGTCATTTTGATATGCCATAAGTTATTTTTACCTAAGAAGAAGTTGAACCAAACATGCAAAAAATAGCCCTGAAGTTAAAATAGTCTCTCAATGCTGACATTAACTCTTTTTATATATGTATTGATATGATAAAAAGTAAATATATTGAAGGACTAGTTTGACAACATTAATAGATTACTTTAACGTAATTGATTATTTTGATTAACATCATGCACAATCAAAGACTATTTTGAAGTTTCGATACATCGAAGAACTATCATAACTTCTCATTATACATTCAAGGATCAAAATGACTATTACGAGAATACCAATATTTTAGTTTGTTAATCAATTGAGTGGTTAGAAATCAACTTATTAAGTTGAATAAGTGAGAAATTCATATTTGAACTTCAACTTTTGCATACTACAATATTATTGTTAATTCAGTTATTATGTTAAGGGGCATGCTGAATAACAATTCCAATCTAAAAAAAAAAACTTGAGATCCAATTTAGTATTAAAAAAGTAAATTGAGACAACTTAAATATATGTTAATGAATTCTTCCAAAAAAAAAAATATATTTGTTAATGAAGTCGCTTGTCAAAAAAAATATTAATCTAAGTCTTTAGGATTGTTCTAATGGCGGGAAGTTTGGATAATTTGCATCAGATTTTTGATTCAAAATTGATTGACTCCATTGCAACCCAAAAAAAATGTTAATCCGTTTTAAAAAAAAATATTTTGTTAGAGAGATAAAATTATTTTATTTTATATTTATTATTATTGTTATATAAACTTTCTTTAAAGAAAAAAAATTGTTAGAAACTTAATTGTCTCTTTCTAATTATTGTTAACACTTAATTGTCTTAGTCGTCTCTCTTTAATATTGAGTTGTTCAAATTTATTTTTCACATCGAGTAAACACGGTCTCAAATTTTATTGTCTTTTTTTAGGGAAGATTTATTTTATTCATTCACATATTGCATATTTTATAGAATCCAATGCAATTTGTATATTGATACTGTTTTAATGTCTGATTCACATGAAAGAAACGTGTGAGTTTGATGAAGGGAAAACAACACAAGGATCCTTCCATCGAAGAGGGATGATACATGCAGAACATTAATATCAAGCTGGTATCCCCAAAGGTTATATTATTCCATTTTCATTCAGATATACACAAAGGTTTCAACAAACATTTTCATGACAAGTTTATAGACTGGTGTTATTAACCTTATTCTATAATAATTGTTAAGAAATTTCATATGATCTGTGTATATGTTGTTAGTCATTAATTAAGTTGTTAGTGACTACAACTATGATTATGTGATCATGCAGGGTGATCCTTATATTCTACCAGAAGCCTTATATAATGATTGTCTAATTAAATGTATCATGAGTTATGATTATTGTTAGTAAGGGTATTTAAGACTTTTATAGTCTCTAGTATCTATCTATCTATGTAAAAGAAACTTGAATTGTTCTAATGCGAACTTTGTAATGAAGTAGCACTGTAGAAAAGCTTCTCATTCTCTAATACTAAATAGTCATTCTTAGAAAATCTTCTCACTTCACTTGTAACTTTTCACCCTTTGATATATCTCATTAATCCTCCACTAAATATTATTGGAAGGGGTTTTAATGGATTTTGGAGAGTTTATATGAACTAGATCCCCTACCCGTGCTGCCGCACGGGTCATAAATAGTTAAATACCTTACTTGCAATTCATTATAATATGTCACACGGAATTATTACTTACTGTGACAAAACAATTCACAATCTCATGAAATACGAATGAGTCTTAATGTGACTTTTTTTTTTTTTATAAAAAGTAGTTCATAATCCATAGGTTGAAATACACTTGGAAATATTATACTGGAAGCATATCCTATTGCATTTTCAATCTTACGAAATCAATTTCCAATCTGTGTCGTTCCGAATGGGTCATATAACAATAATGACAGCAATATCTACTAACTTACATTCCAAATCACCTACAGACGTTCAAAAATATAAGCAGATGGAAGGTATTAGTGTTTATATTAACATATATAACTTACCATTAACATATTTCAATTTGAAATCTGCCCATGAAGGTTGAACATACCAAGAAATATTCTGCCCTTCAAAGCGTCAACCCAATGTTCAGCAGTTTTATAGAATGTTACTCGCTCATCAATGGAACTGTAATTCTATGCCAATTTCATCTATACGAAGCACATGACAGCATACCATATATGGTTAGTATCCTCTCATATAACCTCATTGCCTGCATAAATAGGTTCTAATGTATCTCTCTGACATTACAAAAAAGGGAAAAAAAATTCTTAAAACACATTGTCAACATTATCTATTACAAATCACGGTAAATTTATCTAGAAACCACATTAGAAGTTATATTGATATTAACCCACTTGGGCAGACATGACAATATAATTTACAACTAATTTGAAGTGATCATATGCGTGATTAGTCCACTTATCAATAGATCTTGTATTGTTCAAGAATAACACATTAAAAAGGATTTCAAAAATAGCATTGGATTAGCAAAACAATGTAGTATAATGAACTTCAGTGCAATCCTAAATTCATGAAAAGCACAAATGTAGTATAATGAACTTGGTCGTAATCCTAAATTCAAGGTATGACGACCCTCCTAAATTCAATGCATAACTTTCAATAGCTCTCTCAACTTCATCAAAGTATGAACTGTCTCTTCCCAATTGACTGTGCCAAATTAGCCTTGCACACCAACATAACATATATCCTAATTAATTAGACCCAAAAATACATAGATGGAGAAGAAACAAATAGTAAATAACATGGAGATGTTGATTTGCAGATACGAATTTATTCAACCAATTCCATCAACCTCTCTTTTCCGGAAAGTCTAACATGACGTTAATTACATTATAGAGGCCATAATACCTCATTGTTCACAACAATCCAAGATCATGATATTATTTTAGTTATAAGTTAAGGGGATGAAACTCAAGGAAGAGGTTACCTATGAATTGAAAAAAATTCCTTTCTAACAGAATATAAAAAAACAAAAATAATTTCATATTAGATAAAAAAAATTAGATGTATCAAAAAAAGAGTAGTAATCTTTAAGTTTCTTTAACTATACACACTTCAATTAGTTAATTTGATTCACAATATTTTATTTTATTCCAATTCATACCTGAAAATTCTTCTTATTTCATCTTG
>Ga0228711_1009761_pt1 | contig 12866 bp, 8 predicted proteins | sample MedpolnodulmetaG_2_FD_177996 | JGI IMG/M metagenome (GOLD analysis project Ga0228711, IMG submission 177996) | Root nodule microbial communities from Medicago polymorpha collected in Santa Monica, California, United States - brown nodules | ecosystem: Host-associated > Plants > Roots > Nodule...
TTAAACACAAATATTAATGTTACAAGCAACCCTCAAGGAAGTTTCATAAAAACATTTGGATGAGAAACAACAATTTGACGGTTTTAAGTATTACACCATAATTGAAACAGCTATGTTTAGATGACTCAAACAATAGTGTTATGACACCAAAATGAAGGTAACAAGCGTTTAATAGGTGAAATAAAACCGTAAAAAAGAATAAATAGTGGCCAGTGGAATTAGAATTTAGAAGTGTATACCACTAAAGAAAGATCTGAAAAGCCATATGAATGTTTGTTTCATTCAAACAACTTCTCCTGTTGTTCATTTTTATTATGCATAGAATAGAATTGAAGCTCCATAATCGATCATGAGATTTATGAAAAATATGTTTGGGCCACCTTTTCCTAGAAGAGAAGAAGATGATTGGCCAAACAAGCCAGATTTTTGCTCTTCCACCAGCACATTTTGCTCGCGCCCTGCAGCCATGCCCATGCGCTAGTTAACTAGCGCAAGTGTAAAATAATGTGCAAGTTAAGTTGAGTGGTGTGAGTTAAGTGGCGCAAAGTGACTTTTTTTTTTAATTTATTTACTATTTTCAAATTATTTTATTTACTTTATTCTAAAATATATTATTTACTTTATTCTAAATTATTCGTTCACTTTATTCTAAATTTTTTATTTTCTAAATTATTTGTTCACTTTATTTTAAATTATTTATTTGCTATATTCTAATTTATTTATGCATTTAAAATAAATTCGAAATTAGAAAATAAATTCTAATTTATTTATGCACTTAAAATAAATTCGAAATTAGAAAATAAATTCAATTTTATTCTAATTCAATATTTATTCTAATTTATTTATTCATTAAATACAAAATTAGAAAATAAATTCAATTTTATTTATTCAATATTTATTTATTCAATACATAATCATAAACATAAACATAAAATAAATGCAAATATAATTACAAATAAAAATAAATATAACTCTCGTTTTATTAATATCATTCAAACATTACAATAATTTATTTGAATTCACTAATCTACTTATTATCTTTTTACCCTCTTCGGTATATAACAATAGCTCTTGGTGAAAATAGTGATTAGTCCTGTTGGGGAAAAAGACATCAAGATCCCTTGAGGTAAATTTAAATTTAGTTCCTTTTAGACCCCCATGATGATTCTTTTTACCCACGGTAAAAAAAAATTGAGAGTAAAAGGAATCAAACCTAATTTTACATCAAGGGATGATGTCTTTTTCCCCATCCCGACTTACCATTATTTGGCCCAACAGCTATTACTATATACTTAAAGGGATAAAAGGAGCCTAGAGACTATAGAACAAAAAGAAGAAGAGAAAGAGAGGGAGAGAGTGAGAAGGGGGAGAAAGTGATGTGGTGTGAGGAATTAGGGAAGTATGGAGGGGTATTTATAGGTGGAAATGGTAGTATAGGTTATAAACACCATTAATGTGGTAAAAAAAACGTGTAAATTGAATGTTGAAAACCTGGCCAAAGTGAGAAAAATGTTTGTTCCTTAGCTCTCACTACTAAAAAAAGTTCATTTTCAAACGGAATTTCAGACGGTTTTGAGACGGAATTTACGGAAATTTCCCACGGATTTCAGACGAAATTCGGACGAATAAGGCGTTGTCCGAAACAGCTGCGTCGCAAATTGTATTTTCGTCCCAAATTCCGTCCAAAATATATTTCAAACAGATTTCGTACAGTTTTCTCACAAACACGGTTATGGGATATTGAACTAAACTTCAAACGGATTTCGGATGGAATTGAATTTAATTTCCTACGGTTTTCCGATGGAATTGAGTTAAAATTTCCTACGCTTTTCAGACGAATTTAAGATAAATTTTCCAACGATTTTCGGACGGATTTAATTTGCTTTAAAAAATTTCCACGCTTTTCGAACGTGGTTATAATTTTTTTTATTTTACAAAATTGCCACAATTTATATTCAATAATACATACTAAATCAAATAAAAATAAATAGTAATTCAAGAGTAAACAAATGCTCATTGTCTGAAACAAAATTATATAAACTAGATTCAGATAAGTGCTCAATGTTCTAAAACAATATATCACAAACTAACATGACTAAATTGTTCATTAGTCAGTACTCAACAATAAAAGTAACACAATCAACTGCACTAGCAGGGATAGGGGAGACAACAACTGCCCTCAAAAAGTAAATAGCCAAAAAAACAAGGTATACAGGTTTGGAAACATAACTCCAACCAAAAGGAACTCCCATTACAAAGCCAAATACAAGACAGCAGCAGTCAAACACATAATTCATCACAAAAAGAGAAACCGGCAGCAACAACCACAAAACAGTAGAACAACATAAAACAAGTTAGGCCAAACTTATCAATCAAATCCAAAATTATCATCATTGTTTTCATTAGAAGTTTCACCAACATCATTTGGTTCATCTTGCATAGGTGTCGCAAAAGCAAGTTTGAAGGCAATGGCATATTCAACTTTTCAAATAAAGTTGCAAGCATGCTTTCATTTGACTCAACTTTTCATTTGCAAGCATGGTGTCATAAGCTATTTGAATTAAAGCTTAAGCTTTTGTCTACAAAATACTAAGGTTCTATCTAAAAAATACTAAAATTATAGCTTAAACTTAAAGCTCCAGTATGGATTAAAGCTTAAACTTCTGTCTACAAAATACTAGAATTATATAAAATGAGATAGACACGCATTCATTAATATAACAAATCAGCCCTTTTATCTTTCTTTTTTTTTGAACTGCCAAATTTTATTAACACAGCTCCATCCACTCAAGAAGAGCAGAGAAGGATAAAAAGCAAACTACAGAGCGTTGCTGAAAGCAGAGGGCAGAACCGAAACAAACAGCCTAGCCTAAAACACATGCACAAACGACAGCACAAGACCAACCAACAGGAAGGCCAAACACCCACGACACTACCAAATTAAGGGAAACAACACAAAACAGCACCACTCTTAATACTAACAATAGTTCAATATCATATTAAAAAACCCATAACATCAAGATTCCCCCAAATCACCATATCACTAATCTGAAAACCCTAATAATTAAAACAATACTTGGAATGAAAAGACGGAGAATCTAAATAGAAGATTTTGGAAGGAGATTGAAGAGAAAGAGCCATATTTGATTTTGGAAGAGTTGATATTTGAAGAGAAACTCTCTCTAATCTGAAGAGAAAGAGTTGAAATCACTTCAGATCTGAGATGAAGGCCTGAAATTGAGAATCAAAAGTCAAAATCTGAAGAGGAAGAGATGAAATTGGAAGAGAACATTGGAAGAGGAAGAGCCGAGTGAGTAATAGAAAGTGATTTGGGAATGGCTTTTTTAGGGTTTGAAGAGAGAGGGAACTTTTTAACACAATGGCGGGATATGAAAATAATTTATCAATATGGGCCATCCGAAATCCATCTCAAATTTTCACACGGTTTTGGGACAGATTTTATTTATTTAACAAAATTCGTGCGAAATCTGTGGGAAATACCCAGTTAGAATAGTGTGTCAAAACATTCAGACAATTTTGGGACGGATTTCGGACGGAAACTTCGCTTGTTAAAATCTATCCCAAATCTGTCCGAAAAATTCGGACGAAAACTTATCTGTCCCAAAATTCCGTCCAAAAACACAGTTTTTTTAGTAGTGTCTGACCACCGGCCAACGTGCGTGAATTAACTCGCGCACAGGCAAGTGGTGCGTGACTTAAGTCCCGCTGAGCTTATAACGTGCGTGAGTTAAGTCACACAGCGTGACTTAACTCACGCAGGGGAATAAAACAAAATCATGATGGGCGCGAGCAAAAAGTGCTGGCGGAAGAGCAGAAATCAACAAGCTATTAGTCATAGGGCCAAATGTTAATCTTTTGCTTTAACTTTTTTTCCCTTTCCTTTAATAAATATTGTACAAAAAATAAACTAATAAAATCGATTCTAATTATATCATTTTAAATCTTATTGTAAAAACTGATGTATCAAATTTAAGTTTTATTGCCTTGTAAACCAAACTATGACACATAAGAAGGGTTTAGCTATCTGACTACATAACAACTTGCATTTGTTTGATTTTCTTTGTTTAAGATCATAGTTGGCCTCCATCATAATAAAAATTAAATTTAAAGTTTCATAAAAATATTTGGATATAAGAATATTTTTAAACACAAATATTAATGTTACAAGCAACCCTCAAGGAAGTTTCATAAAAACATTTGGATGAGAAACAACAATTTGACGGTTTTAAGTATTACACCATAATTGAAACAGCTATGTTTAGATGACTCTGACAAACCAACCTCTAAATCAATTCTTGGCATAATGTATAGGGACTCCAAATCCTTTTATTACAACTTTGTCGCCATACATATACATTCTCTTTCATGAATCAATTAACTTTGTCGCCATGTTTGCAGCGTCCTTGTGTTTACTGATATTCTTCTCTCTTCACTAGCAATCTGACTTGACTCTAACTAAGGTTATGTAGATTTGACTTACTCAAAATCACATATAAATCTTAAGTTCTTTACAATTCACCAGTTTTATTTCAAACATAGTGAGTGGACTCCAGTTACTTGACTCGTATTGATTATATGATACTTTGATGCTGCAATTATGTTTCAATCAAAATATAATGCATGAGTCACTCTATGTAAGAATTAATGAACGTTTTCAACTATTGTTGAAAAGTAAATATGTTTCTTCAATTGCTAAAATCAGCCCCCAGTTAAAAAATATCATATACAGCTCAAGACAAAACAAAAGGAACAAAAGTCAAATCATTAATAAGAAATGCAAAAGTGAAAGACTCTATGAATAAATCCAAAAGTGGAAGACTCTATTTTATCAATAATTTATGATTTCTCTACTTATTATTGGGTGATTGTATGCATGCTAACGGTCGCCAACGACGAAAATGATAAGGTGGACAATTGCCAACTCTTGGATGTAGTAATCGGTGATGGTGTTGTGGTCATCTAGTCCCCAAGGAGGCGGAGGACAAGGTGGAGGGTTGAAGTATCTGTGATGTTGTAATTGGCAAGGGTCTGGTTGCCATCGAGGTTCCTACCACCAAAGATCAGACGTTGGTCGTGCACTGGGATACCATCATTGTCAAAAATCATCTCTTTCACTTTGGCCATCCTGTATGAACTCTTAACATTAAGGGTCTTTGTCTTTCCATCTAAACCCTTTACAAATATTTCCATCTGCACCACAATTGACAATAAAACGATACAACAAAATTTTAGACCGATATTTAAGGAATTTATCAACAATAGAAAAATAGAAAACAACACTACTTTTTTGGCATTTGAAATAGTGATGAATTTGAGATAAAATGCTAGGGTATAAATTGAAAACATAGAAAGAAGATAATAACAATTTAATAGGAAAATAACAATGCAAAGAAAAGGATATAGGAGGTACCATGGGGGTTGCGCAAGTTATACAAATTTCTAACTTGAGAGGTTCAGAAGAACCAAATGGAATCACAAGGAACTCTGATGAAAAATTTGCTAAAGTAACCCGTTGGACATTCTTGGCAAAAGAGTGTAATTTCAGTTTACGTATCTGAGACGTAGCCAATATATCGTAACTATACTCAGACTCAGAAGCGTCTGGACCAAAGCAGCAAATATTGACAGCATTTCCTAACAGCGTAGTGCTATTATTGAGAATAAATAGTTTGTCATCATTTTCCTCTTGAAGAACAATGGTTTCATCATTAGACTTCAAGCAGATAACGAAGGATTGACCATAAGAAAATTTGATTTGCGAATCCCCGTGTTTATGGCAAAAATGCATAGACAACACTTTTGATGATTCAACAAAGTCACATCCTGAAAAGGGACAGTAACATGGCTTATGGATGCATTCGTCTTCATGATCCCTCTGCCTAATGTACCTATTTTTCACCCTGCAACCATATTTTGCATTCGGACATGGCATTTCAATAGATCGCAATAGATTCTCAATGGCTTCACAACGTTTAGAGCTGATGGACAATGAGCACTTGTGACACTTGTTCCGAAGTTTAGGACAGCAAGTAGAGCAGACAATATGACCATTATCACACTGTATTGCAGCAAAAAAACAAAACCATCAAATTCGACTTTGAACCAATTGCTATAATAAAATAAAGTAAGACATTTCTTTATAAGGCTTGTTTGCAAGTTATGCGATCAAAAGTATAACCAACAAAGCTAATCATACTAAGTTTATTCTTAAAATCTATGTACTCAATGACTGACAGTAGCTGGCACCAAAAATGCGTTGACAGTATAGATATCAAAGTTTATGGAAAAATACAAGAAGTTCGTACCATGCACATATAAAATCTCAAAAATAGAAGGATATACAATATTCAAGACATTCACAATTATTTATCAAAGTTCATTGTTACTAATCTTCAAACCCATTGTAAAGCAAACAAGTCTTAAGTCTATAAGGCTTAAATTAACTCATCGAAGAATTTAAAATAAATGAAAGTGATTCCTTAAATAAATCACTATCTCTGACCATTTATTCATCATCATCATGCTCACTCTTTTAACTACTAGACCTCATTTGTTATGCATCTTTCTCCTTTTCGGCTAAGTGGTTCCCATTCTTTTCTACTGCCTACAACGCCGCATAAGATGATGGGGCAAGTAATGCCATTATTTTAGAGGAATTCGGCTCCTCTAAAGTGAGAAAATCAAGCTTCATTAATTTAAAAACTCTTGATTGTTATGATGTACCTCTAATATTATCCTTAATTTTGTGATTAACAGTTGATAATACTTACTTTATCTTCTAATAAAGTGATTTACTTGTTAAGTGTCTCACATTTGATGAAATAAAGCCTAAATATGAGTATATAAATGGGGGATTGAGTTACGTACAACTCAATGATGAAATAAAGCCTAAATATGAGTATATAAATGGGGGATTGAGTTAGGTACAACTCAAATTCGAAAATTTATTGGGTCACCTGTTACCAGATCACCATTGTAGGCCACTTGGGACACCCTTCGAATGTCCAATCATGGACGTGACAACACAACGAAGTTTCACATCACGGTTAAGGGAGAAGTGTATAGCAGAAACAATTGAATACAATCTTGAAATATACTAGAAAAGAGTATCAAATTTAATGACCATAAGCATATTGCATATATGACATCAGATTAAGTCTTCTCAGATATAGAAAATAACTTATGAAATAAAACAAATGCATACCTGAAAAACGGGAATCATCAAGGGTTGATAACAATTGCAGCACTCAAGCAATTTAGGCTCGGAAATTATAAGAGGAACGGAGCTGTTCTTACTAACATCTATTACGGAATTAACAATCTCTTCACTGTCTTTGTTGCATGTCTCCCTTTCATCTTTTGCCTAATAGTGATTAAAAAAACAAATACATATCAAAATCAAGTATTTGAGTAAAGCATAATCACGTTGTTATAGTACAATAAAATCAAGCTATTAAAACAAAATACTCACAAAGAAACGAGAAAATATAGACATAATCACGTTGCTACCGATGTGTGCTTTTGGCGGCTGCCTATTTTAAGAATGTCTGTCGAATGTAACAAACCTTATTTGAAGCAAAATATGGCCACATATACGCTTGGGCTTCGCAAAAAAACAAACAAAACCATGAGTTATCCGTTATTAATTAATGTCTTTTTGTTGATTATAAATTAATTTATACTATTTAATATATTTCTCCGTACTCCATCAAAAATACAAAATTCTCCATACTTTTTGTTTTAGTTTAATACATGAGTATCCAATCATATTCTTTTTTCTTTTTTTTTTTTTTAAAAAGGCTAAATTTATTAATAACAAATCTTTGTTCAAGGGTTATTCCAAAGTTTTGTTGTTGATTATTTCAACAAAAAAAATCCTTGTTCAAGGCGAACAAAGGCAAGTGAAACAAGATTTATAAAGCAACAGTGTCATATATAGGCGGAACACCCAAAAAGAGAGATAAAAACTAAGCAAAGTCCATGTACAAAACCTCAGAATAAAAGCCATATTGATAACCCCACAAAGAGCTACCGACAACACCCAAACAATTGCGCAAAACAACCAAACCAAACCGCACAAACTCTCATGAACATTAACAATGGCCCAAACCCCCAACCTAAAAGACCACTAAAATTTGTCCATATCCGCAAGCCAATACATCAATATGATTTCCAAAACAACAACCAAACAAAACCCATAACGAGAATCCATTGAGCAACAACCATATCAGCTAGCCCCTACCACAACCTTGCACCACATCCGCACTTCGTCCGACACAAGCCAATACATGACCTCCCCACAACAAACCTTAAAACCAAACAAAAATCACAACACCATACACCATCGCCCCTGCCATTGCCAAAACCCAAAACAGAGAGACAAAACCGAAACCAAACCACTTTCAACAGTCACCCTTCGTTCGATTTGTACAAATTGACACATGACAATCTTCCCTCCAAAATTCATCTTACTCAAACTCCATCACCGTGTTAAGGGTTGATAACAAATGCATACCTGAAAAACGGGAATCTTAAAGGATTAACTATAAGACAAATGCATACCTGAAAAACGGGAATCTTTTAAGGGTTGATAACAATTGCAGCACTCAAGCAATTTAGGGTTAACTATAAGAGGAACGGAGCTGTTCTTACTGACATCTGTTACGGAATTAACGATCTCTTCACTGTCTTTGTTGCATGTCTCCCTTTCATCTTTTGCCTAATAGTGATTAAAAAAAGAAATACATAATCAAAATCAAGTTTTTGAGTAAAGCATAATCACGTTTTTCTAGTACAATAAAATCAAGCTATTAAAACAAAATACTCACAGAGAACCTGGAAAATTTCTCCATCGAATGTAACCTTTTAATTTGTTTTTTGTCACCGAATGTAAACCTAAACCTTATTTGAAGAAAAATATGGAACCCTTGGGCTTCGGCAAAAACACTTGGGCTATCCGGTATTAAATAATGTGTCTTGATTGATTATTAATTACTCGTTGCTATTTTTAATACTTCCGTTTAAACACTAGTTTAAACACTAACGTGTCTTTCCGCTTTTTTAATTGCGCATAATTGTATATTCATTTATTTATTGCGAACAAAATTGTATATTCATTTTATCGAATAGGGTTATAAATTAGTATATAGCACAATCAAACAAATGTTTAACTTATATTATTCCTATTTTAAGGAGAATTTTATTTTCCGGAGGCCTATTCTAATGTTGTTCCTACTATAAATAGATTTAACTAATTTTTTTAAGAATAGAATGGATGATTGTTGATTAATGGACCTTGGTGTAATAGGGTCTCGCTTTACTTGAAGAGGTCCTATTTATTATGGAGGATGTTACATTTTTGAGAGGTTGAATCGTGAGCTTTGTAATGATCATCGTAGAGGTTGGATTTCTCATATCATCACTCTATTCTAATTCCTCCTCATGGTGATTTGAATGATAGGATGTCTACACCGTTGAGTGGTTGGTTGTTGGATGTAACCTTTTAATTTGTTTTTTGTCACCGAATGTAAACCTAAACCTTATTTGAAGAAAAATATGGAACCCTTGGGCTTCGGCAAAAACACTTGGGCTATCCGGTATTAAATAATGTGTCTTGATTGATTATTAATTACTCGTTGCTATTTTTAATACTTCCGTTTAAACACTAGTTTAAACACTAACGTGTCTTTCCGCTTTTTTAATTGCGCATAATTGTATATTCATTTATTTATTGCGAACAAAATTGTATATTCATTTTATCGAATAGGGTTATAAATTAGTATATAGCACAATCAAACAAATGTTTAACTTATATTATTCCTATTTTAAGGAGAATTTTATTTTCCGGAGGCCTATTCTAATGTTGTTCCTACTATAAATAGATTTAACTAATTTTTTTAAGAATAGAATGGATGATTGTTGATTAATGGACCTTGGTGTAATAGGGTCTCGCTTTACTTGAAGAGGTCCTATTTATTATGGAGGATGTTACATTTTTGAGAGGTTGAATCGTGAGCTTTGTAATGATCATCGGAGAGGTTGGATTTCTCATATCATCACTCTATTCTAATTCCTCCTCATGGTGATTTGAATGATAGGATGTCTACACCGTTGAGTGGTTGGTTGTTGGAGGTGTCATATAAAGGGATTTTGAAGAGCACATGGAATTTTAGTGACATTGTGATGCATAGTCTCTCTTCTCTTCGTAATCAAGTGGATAACTGAAAATTACGTTCAATTGATAGTGTTAAACATGTGAAGCGGACATTTATGTCAAGGCTGGATGGTATTCAAAAATGTATTCAATAGGGTTGAGGTTGAGGTCATGGTGGTTGGTTGAGATTGTAAAAGAAGCTTCAAGTGGAGATGGAAAAGTAAATGACTTGTGAATGAGAATGGAAACTGGGTGCAAAAATGACTTGCTGTAAAGGCTGCCAAGTGAAATAATTAATAGGATGGCATCATTCCTACACCGCGTAAAGATTATGGAATGGATCTAATAAACCCCTAAAAAAAAAATGGGGACCAAATTTCTTACTTATTTTTTGGGGCTAGGGCGCTCACCCTCTTCGCCCTGCCTCAGTGTATACATATAAAATCTCAAAAATAGAATGATATACAAAATTAAAGACATTTTAAATTATTTATCGAAGTTCATTGTTACAAATATTCAAACCCAGTGTAAAGGAAATAAGCATTAAGCCTATAAGGCTTAAAATAACTCATCAAAGCATTTAAAATAAATGAAAGTGATTCCTTAAATAGAATCACTATCTCTAATGTAATATCCCACTCGATGATTATTGGAATATTACCAGTCAAGCATGCCAGAGAACGAATGCTCACGGAAAACAAGTACTTCGGAGAAAGTTTATCAAATAATACCAGTTAAACTCAGGATGAGTTATCAGTGTCAGAATCTTTACGGTTTATCAAGACTATTACGAGAAGGGCATTTTGGTAATTGCCGCTTAAATATATTTAAAAGGGGAAAGACTTCTTTCCTTCACTTTTCCCTTCCATTCTCTCACTACCACAGATTTTCTTTGTTCTCTCTCCCTTCCCTTGCAACTTCCATCCCTTTCTCTTCAAATCTTCATTCTTTCACTTTAATCTTCATGAGCCAAGCATGCAAGCCAATTTCTATAACTCTTGTCACCTCCTAAATCAGATGTAAGCTCTAATTTCTCTCCTTCCCTCTCTCAACCGAACCCATCTCTCCCTCACCATTGTTGGGGTTTTAAGAAAATCAAGTTGTGGGTTAATGCATGGTGTGCTTGAAGCTTTAATTATGGGTTATTAGTGTAGAAGCAAAGATGCAGCAGGAATGTTTGAAGTTAGGGTTTGGGTATTAAGCAAAAACTTGGAGGCAGGGGCAAGAATCAAAGATTGAGGTAAGAATTGCAAGTTGGTTGAGCAAGTTGTGTGATTTTTGGCTGTCACCTGTTTTATGGGTCGTGCATTTTACTGTGTAACTTGGAATTGATTGATTATTGGATTTTTAGATTCCTCATTCAATTCCCTTCAGTTTAGGCACAAACTTCGTATGATTCGGGCTAGTAACGAATTCGGAAAACGCATTTGAAGTTTGGTAAATTCTGCTGGAATTCTGGTTACGGGCTTTGGGACAGGGCTTCACTAAAACGGTAATAATTCCTTCTCTGTAACTTGGAATCAAGTGAACTTTGTTGCTATGGTTAGCTGACGAAATTGCGGACGTTTTGGTACCAGTTCCACTGATTTTGGTCCAGTATTGAAGTTGTTATATGATTTTGAAGTTTGTGGGCTGATGTAGGTGTTCTACTGAACCAAGAATTCAAGAAGGTTGATGGCTGAGGCAAGAGTTGATGCTTGTGCTGTTTTCAAAGTGTCCAGGACCACTTATGTGAGTTCTTTAGATAGCTTTCCACCTTGGATGTATGTTAGACTATGTGAGGAATGCAAATTGTTCATGACTATGTTTAGATTTTTAGTTGCCCTTTTGCTATTAACCTTTGGATTCATGTAAATTGTTGTCATGCACTGGTTTTAAACTGTTTTTCAGGTACCCTAGATGTATCGTAGATGTTAGAACTTGATTATTGAGGTTTCCATGCTAAAAATACGATTTCTGCACTTCTGTACTGATGAACGCTCGCTTAAGCGTGCACGGTTCGCTTAAGCGTACAAAACGTCGAGAGCACAGCTCTGCTCGCTCACGTGTTCGCTTAAGCGACCAGCTCTTCAGCAGCATCCTTTGAAATTGTTCTCGTGATCCAGAGTGTCGGCAGAAGTCTTTCTTTGCACACTTGTGTAACTTAAACAAACCCTCAATGTCAAGGAACTCACATGTACTATACATCGAGGTATTATACATAAAAAGCATGAGTAACACAGGCATTTATCCATTGGTAAGTGGCACATGAGAGTACGATAATGTTCGTATTTATGTTCGGGTAGAAAACAGGTCTAAGAATGGGAAAACTGTAGAGCCTCGACGTAGATCGCCGAGAATTAGTATAAGCTTCTATGTAGAAATAGACTCAGTTAGTGTATCAGATATTCTTATGGCAGTAGGCTTATCAGCTATATATTTTATTATGTTCAGATAATTATAACAGTTATATTGTGGCTTCAGATAAGCTCCAGACTATGTCTGGGTAGGCCAGCCCTCAGATAGGGAACCTTCACAACCAGGGAGTCCAGTTCTAGCCCTCAGATAGGGAATTTAGCCGGTCAACAGTGGAATGTGGCTGGGGTTACTCCACCCGGTGCATTCCGTAAAATGAACTCAGATAATAATGTTTGTTCAACGCTAACCTCTAACATAATGAATATGACTACGTGTAATTACGATATGATTATAG
>Ga0228711_1009766_pt1 | contig 12860 bp, 16 predicted proteins | sample MedpolnodulmetaG_2_FD_177996 | JGI IMG/M metagenome (GOLD analysis project Ga0228711, IMG submission 177996) | Root nodule microbial communities from Medicago polymorpha collected in Santa Monica, California, United States - brown nodules | ecosystem: Host-associated > Plants > Roots > Nodule...
ATGTACGAACGTGTTTTATTGTATATAATATTCATTCGAAGTCTTTATGTTGTAAATTTTAATGTATCCAGTACTAAAGATAATGCACATGCTAAACTTTCTAGATACGTTTAGTATGGGTATTACACTGTCGAAAAATTCCGCAAGGCAAACTATCGACTACACCACCCCCTCTTGTATAAAACAATATCTACAACTGTGCGATTAACTACTGCAACAAAGAAAACCGTTCGAGAATTACAGCCTCAAATATGGTTATTATGGCATCTCAAATTTGATACTGAAACCAATCAATTATGGTACCTATGACCACTCTACTACGATATTGTGACCAATCAAATATGATGTAACCACCATTATAACCTTTAACTTCTACAAATATCAATATGGTACTACAACCACTCAAATTTGTTGCTACCACCATTCTAACCTCCAACCTCTTGGAGTGAGCCACCTCCAAACCCAAGAAATACTTCAAAACACCTAAATCCTTAATCCTAAAGTGAGAATCTAAAATGGATTTAATTCTAGCAAACTCAGTGAGAGAGGATCCGACTAAAGTTATGTCATCAAGATACACTAATAGAGCAGTGAAATCACAACCTTGCTGATGAGTGAAGAGAAAGTAATATGAACCTGACTGTGTATAACCTTCTGCTATCAACAAAGAGGTTAAGAGAAAGTAATATGAACCTGACTGTGTATAACCTTCTGCCATCAACAAAGAGGTTAACTTCTCATACCACTTCATGCTTGCTTGCTTGAGACCATATAAGCTCTTTTGTAACTTGCAAACTGTGTTATGTAGACTAGATATTCCTTCTGGTATGCTCAGATAGACATTCTCTTGTAAATTTCCATGCAAGAGCTACTATTCAAATAATGATATTGCGACAAACACAAAAAAGTATCAAAATCAATTTTTAGAGACAACAAATATAATATTTAAAAAGTTAAATGACAAAAACACATCATTTTTCCATAAGAGATGAGGTTCAAAGAGTGTCACAATGATATTTGTGTTTTGTGTGAGGGTTGTGGTTTTTGTACTTTAAAATATGAGTGAGTTATTGAATTAACGAATGAAATGAAACCTTGTGTGTTCATGATTTAAGAAAAGAAAGCGAGTTATCGTGATGAGTTGTTAGAGGTTGATCCACCCACTTTTATTGGTGTTGCCTCCTTTGCAATGAGAAGCTTAGGATAACCAACCAAACTACTCCGGTTGTTGTACTTTTGTTTCTTTTGACAGTTTAACTAAAGACAATTTTATTGTTAGCATGGAATTGAAAAAAAGTAAAAAGCAAAAATAAATATGTTTATGTTTGGTTGTATACTCTGGAAGGAATAATACATATAACACATAATACCCCACATGTAAGGATCACCGTGTGATTAGTAGGTACAACTGAACAGGCGGAGGGATAAACCATAATCGACCAAGATAGAATAGACCCCGCACTTAAGGATCACCGTGCGACCAGCAGGTGCAGCTTGACAAATTGATTAGGTTATCACGTCCCACTAACTCATCACTTAAATAGCCCTTAGGTGAATTAACTCGAATAAGACTTGACTGTTACGTAAATCCAAGAAATGAATAGAAGGGATTCAAAGAATCCTAACCGCCGCTAACATTCTGCAATTAAAACAGGTAACTTGCTCAATTGCAAACAAATAAAAATTGCAAATCTCTTAACCTTTATCCTTTATTTTATTATTTTGTTCTCAAATAAGTACCGCAAATGAGACTGAGGACATACCTAATTACCTTCTCTTCATCATATGAATCTTTGAGTGTGTATCATCTCGCAAATATTTTCGACCTCTCTATTCCCAATGTTCATAGTATTGTTAGTAAAAGTGTAATGAATGACGAGCTTCATGTTGTGTTTCGAAATGTTGAACACTCAAGGGTGCTGGTGATAGTAGGTTCTACAGTTATCAATCAAATTAAAGTATGCTAGAAGAATAAAATTGCAGAAGAATGTAAGAACAAATAATAAATTGCAACTAGGATTTTTCATAGCCTCTCATTGTCAGAAAGATACACATTAAATAGCCAAGTCTGCCCATACATGGATCGGGTCAGCCTACTGATGGGCTTGGATCAAGAAATAGAGCCCAATACAATAATAAAAGGACAACATAATAATGCTAATTCATTTGAGGTGGAAGTCATTCAGCCAAAAGGGCTTGTGAATCATCCTGTTGGGTCTGGACTGTTTTAACGGCCTAACATTACTTCCCGAGTCAAAACCAACCTTGTCCTCAAGGTTGGAGCCTGAAGTGGATGTCGTTTGGACAGCAGACGTGTCAGCATCAGAGGAAGGGATCAAATTGGTAGGTGAATCCAAGGGTTGGTTTTGTAAAGTGGGGGAAAGTATGATGGGTGGTGGGGATGAGGTCTTGGGTAGAGTGCTGGTGTGGGGAAACGGCTCCCGTGGTGTTATCTCATTGGCTGGAGTAGGGGCAGGTAGGACCCTTTGTCTGGTGTGGGGATCTAAGCCAGAGTGATTAGATCCAATGGTGTAGGGTGATTATCTGAATTTTGGGAAAAAATCAACGGAGGAGATGTGGTATGGATGGGATAAAAATCATCTGTGTTAAGGGAAAGGTCAGAAACGTTATTTTTCTTGACTTTAGAAAGAGAAGCTTGTACTTGTGTTTGGTTGGAAGCGACGTTGTCTTGAGGGAGAGTATCTGCTGCATCTGAGATCTTAGATGTTGCGGGTTTAAGGAGGAGATCAGATGGGATGGGGGTAAAATGGAGTGTAGGATCCTTTCCATGGTATGCTCGGAGCTGGGAAACGTGAAAAACGGGGTTGATTTTAGAGGTTGGTGGAAGGAGCATCTCGTAAGCTACCGGTCCAATACGGTGGCGGATCGGAAAGGGTCCAAAGTAGTGTTTGCTGAGCTTGGGAGACACCCTTTTCTGGATCGAGTTCTGCCGGTAGGGTTGGAGCCGGAGTAACACCATGTCCCCTTCAGGTGTCTTTGTGTCAGGATTTCATCCATTGAGGAAATTGTAGATCATCCAGCAATGTAATCTGTCACTGCAGGTGGAGGACGTCCATATAGAACTTGGAAAGGCGTCATTCTGGTGCCAGAATGAGTAGTGGAATTGTGCCAGAACTCAGCGAGGTGTAGGAACTTGTACCACTTGGTTGGATGATCGCTGGTGAAACAGCGGAGGTAGGTTTCTAGACCTCTGTTCACTACCTCCGTGTGGCCATCGATTTCAGGATGATATGATGTATTATAGCACAAGGTGGTGCCTTGGACTCATAAAAGTTCACGCTAGAAGGAGCTGAGAAACAACGGATCCCGATCTGAGACAATTGACTTTGGAATTCCATGAAGGCGACAAATTTCTACAGAGAAATGATTTGCCAGGTCTTGTGTAGTGAATTTGGTTGGTAGGGCGAGAAAATGGACAAACTTGGTTAAACGATCACAAATGACCCATTTTACGGTGTGACCAAAGGATGGAGGTAAGTGAGTAATGAAGTCCATAGACAAATCCTCCCAGACTTGATTTGGTATGTCAAGTGGTTGAAGTAAACCTTGTTTCTTTGTGGGCAAGTATTTGCTTTGTTGGCAGGTGGCGCAGTTGCGAACAAAATGGCTCACATTAGTGTATACTCCAGGCCAAAGAAAGGAGGCTGGAAGGCGTGCCAGGGTCGGTTTTAGTCCAAAATGGTTAGCTGTTGGAGTAGTGTGGTATTCTCAGATGATAGATTGGCGCAGTTCCATTTTATCAGGTAAGAAAACTCTTTCTTTATAAAGCAGCAAACCGTCTGAGAACTTGTAATCTTGTTGAAGTAATGGATCATTCTGATATTTTGAAACCATTTGCTGACCCTCTGCATCGGTACTATAGTAGCGGCGAAGACGTTCCAAGAGTGTAGGAACTGGTGATGATAGTGAGAGTAGGACAGAATCCTCTGTTGTGTGGCGTCGGCTCAGAGCATCAGCCACTGGATTCGCTTTACCAGGTTTGTAAAAAATCTGAAAACAAAACCCTTGTAGTTTAGAAGCCCATTTTTGTTGCTCGGGTGTTTGCATTGTTTGTGACATAAATTTTTTGACTCCTTTGATCTGTAAAGATGTGAAAATGTCTCCCAATAAGATACTGACGCCACTTTTTCACAGCTTCGGTGATTGCATACATCTCTCGGACATATACATAAGAGCATTGCATGCGGTTGCACATTTTTTTACTGAAGTAGGCAAGAGGATGACCTTCCTGAGACAAAACAGCGGCCACGGCTACAGCTGAAGCATCAGTTTCCACCACAAATAGTTTAGAAAAATCAGGCAGCACTAATACGGTTGTTTCTGTTACTTTCTGTTTGAGCATTGTAAAGGCCGCTACGGCTTCTGGACTCCATGTAAACTTTGGTAATTTGAATAGATCCGTGAGAGGTGCTACGAGGGTAGCATAATGACGAACAAACCGGCAATAAAATCCTGTGAGTCACAAAAATCCGTGAAGTGTGGTTAGGGAGTAAGGAACGACCCAACTCAAAATGGCTTGTATTTTCTCTTTGTTTGGAGAGACGCCGTTAGGTGAAATTATGTGGCCTAAATAATCAACTGTTTGTGCTGCAAAAACGCACTTAGAAAATTTGGCGACAAACTGGTTTGAAGCAAGTAAATCTAAAATCAAACGTAAATGATGCATATGCTCTTGAAGGTTATGGCTATAAATCAATATATCATCAAAAAAAACCAACACAAGCCGTCGGAGGTACGGACGTAACATATCATTCATGGCGGATTGAAAAGTACTAGGAGCATTAGATAAACCAAAAGGCATAACTAAAAACTCGTAGTGGCCATCAAATGTACGAAACGCTATTTTGTGTGTATCTTCTGGCACCACTCTAATTTGATGATAACCTGATCGGAGGTCAATCTTTGTTAAAACAGATGCAGAACCTAGCTCATCGAAGAGTTCATCAATAGTGGGTATGAGAAAACAGGCGTGAATGATGACGACACTTAGGGCCCGATAGTCCATGCAGAAGCGCCAAGATCCATCTTTCTTGCGGACTAATAGGACAGGTGAGGAGTAAGGGTTGTTGCTAGGAATAATGGTGCCTTCCCGCAACATGTCTTGAATGAGTGTAATCATGGCCTCTTTTTGTGAGTGGGGATAGTGGTAAGGCTTAACGTTGACGGGGTGTGTGTTGGGAATGAGGGGGATGTGGTGGTCATGAGGGCGTGCGGGTGGTAAACCATGTGGTTCGGCAAAGACAGCGGGATAGGATTGGAGTAGATGCTGGATTTTAGGTGTTAGAGGTTGTTTTTGTGGTGTGGATGAGCACAAGGTCATAGGAATAGGGGTGGTCGGTGCGATTGAGGTAGGTATAATGGTTAAGAGGTGAATTAAGGCAATGGAATCAGTGTTCATGAGGTGGCGAAGTTGTGTATATGTAGATTGGGTGGGGTTTTGTTTGGGGTCACCCGTAAGTGTTACGGTAATAGAGTCATGAGTGAAGGAAATTTTGGGGATAGAGAAATCAGCGTTTATGGGCCCAAGTGTTTGTAGCCACTCCATGCCAAGAACAACATCGACACCTTGAATGGGAAAAAGATAGAATGGTATGTGGAACAAGTGGCTTTGGAGGGTGATGGGGATAACAGAACAAAAACCTGCACAATGTAAGTGTGATACATTTCCTACCATAACGGAGAAGTTGGAAATTGGTTGGTGTGGGATGTGTAAATGATTAGCGATGCGGGGCTGGAGTATGTTATGGTTGTTGCCCGTATCCACGAGAACAGAGACAGTTAAGCCATCAAAAACACCTTTAAGTTTGAGTGTTCTGGGCGAAAATTGTCCGGTAAGTGCTTGGGGGGAGAGTTGAAAGAAGGTCGTGGTGTTTTCCGGTTGGTGGTCAGGCTCAAGGGTTTGAGTATCTGGCTCAGTCGGCTCATCCTCATCATCTAACATGAGCAGAAGAAAACGACCAGCAGCACATTTGTGTCCCAGGACGAATTTTTCGTCACAATTGTAACACAATCCTTGGGCGCGTCTTTAATCGCGTTGGGCAGCTGTAATACGCTTGATAGGGTAATTGGTTGAGGTTGGGGGTGTAGAAGTAGTGGGGGGATGGGTAGGTTGAGTCTGAGGGGGTGTGGAACCAGAATTTAAGGGTTGCAGTACAGTGGAAAAAGGCTTGTATGGGGTTGTTTGTGTTGTGGGCCGGGAAAATTTGGGTTTTGAATCGTTTACCTTGGATTCAATGAGCTTAGCTAAGCCCACTGCCTGAGTGATTGTATAGGGCCGCTGGATTGCAATTTCGTTGCGGATGTCGGGCTTGAGGCCTGAGATGAAACAATTCAGCAGAGCCTCGGGGGGTAAACCAAGCACACGGTTTCCCAATTTTTCAAATTGCGCCTGGTATTCGGTAATAGAACCAGATTGTCGCAATTTGAATAATTGAGCTTGATGGTTTTCGTAAGTGGAAGGGCCGAAGCGAAGCTCCAATGACCATGAAAAAGTAGCCCAATCGGACAGTTGATTGTTTTGGAACATCCATTTATACCATCCAAGGGTATCACCCTTCATGTAAAAAGATGTCATCGGAAGCCGATTCTTTGGAGGAATGTTGTAAAAAAGGAAAAACTGTTTTGCTTGGAACAACCATTCAAGCAGGTTAGATCCGTCAAAGGGGCTTAGTTCGATTTTTGGGGTGCGGTAGGGAGGTGGTGGGTTGGTAGGGTTAGGTGGAAAATTGGTTGATGTATGTATGAATGGGGGAAAAACGTAGGATTGTTGTGGTGAGGGTTGCGTTGGGTAAGGATAAGGACGTTGTTGGAAGGGAGAGGTTGGTGCGGCGGTGTATTTTGTGTTGAAACCGGTAGAGAAACCCATGTGTTGTGGTGAATATCCCGGTGGGCTGATTGTGGGTTGTGGTGGTCGAGTGTGTAAGAGGTTGACGGGAAGTGAAACTGGTATGGATGAAAAGGCGGTGGTGAAATTGGTGTCAAGTCCTGAGATGTGGGAGGGAGAGGCAAGTGTAGTGTTTACGGGTAAGGTTTGTGGCGACGGTATGGTGAGAGAAGCGAATTTTTCATGGAGCATGGTGGTGAGGGTGTTGAATCTGGAATCCATGAGCTGATCCTGGTTATCCATTCTGGTGTCCATTTGGCCCATCTGAGCGTTCATAGATTGTTGGTTGGATTAAATAAGCTCATCAAGCCTTTGGTTTATGGTTTGAATCGCATCATCAAGGTCCTTTGGGGTGGGGTTGGTGATTTTGGGAGGCAGTGGGTTTTGTTGATGAAAGCACCAATGATAGTAGGTTCTACAGTTATCAATCAAATTAAAGTATGCTAGAAGAATAAAATTGCAGAAGAATGCAAGAACAAATAATAAATTGCAACTAGGGTTTTTCATAGCCTCTCATTGTCAGAAAGATACACATTAAATAGCCAAGTCTGCCCATACATGGATCGGGTCAGCCTGCTGATGGGCTTGGATCAAGAAATAGAGCCCAATACAATAATAAAAGGACAACATAATAATGCTAATTCATTTGAGGTGGAAGTCTTTCAGCCAAAAGGGCTTATGAATCATCCTGTTGGGTCTGGACTGTTTTAACGGCCTAACAGCTGGCCTTGGCGTTTGAGGTGACTTAGAAATTATCTATCCTTGCAGAGACTAATGAAAGATATACAAAAGCAAAGTTAGGCAGTGGTGGGTTGGATTGCGCCGCCGGTGGAAGGTGCAAGACTTCTCCTATCCTCAAAGGTTTAGGGAAGTTCATGCTTAACGTTGCATCTACTTCACGTACTCACTATCAACATTCAATTTTTTTTTCCAGTTTATTACGCACTTCGTTTACGGTATGTTTGATTTGAGAGGGATTCCACCAAACTCCACAAAAAGCCTAGTGATGAAACATTTGAGCCTATGTATCCATCTGTTCTTGAAAGAATAGGTGAGATGTCTCAAATGAGATTGAATGTTTGTGCAAGACTACCTGCTGATCATCCTTTTCAACCACCCATGATTGAACCAATTCACCCCAAGCGAAATGACCTTCTCTCGCCTCTATTTATTTTTATGTCAAATAGTTAATATAGGTTTACACGAACAAACTTTTAAAACCGAACACTGAAGATGATAAATGTCGTTGAAATGTTTATGGTATACGCTAGTCCCTAAGGAGACGATACTAATATACTCACATGTAAATAGTAATATGACATGTAAAATTCTTACATCAAAATAGTCCTAGATTTGAGAACCTCCACCAACTTCTTCTTAACCACAGATCCAATGATCGTCCTTTTTATAATAACAAGATGGAGACCAATTCAATCTCTTCCTACTGATGCAGAGGGTGTTGATGAACTAGTAGTAGCTAAGTCTGCCAATCTTGAAGAATCATCATCATCACATCCTACACCAACCACTCAAGCATCTGAACCTTATGTGTTGGATGATCTGGTAAATCATTATTCAAGAGAATTACCAGGTTAGGAGCCTAATCAAGAGAAAGCCTCTGAAGTAGCTTCTGATGGAGTTACTTTAGAAAGCCCCCAACAACAAGCACCAAACTTACAAAAGGCCTCAATCACCTGTACTGACATTGTCATTCATCCTGAATATCTACCATATCATCTCAATGCAACAGACTCTAACATCTCATTTGGAATTGCATTGAGAAATCTAGCCAAGAAAAGACAACTTGTTCCTAAACAACATGTTCCTGAACAAGTCTTTGTTGAACAACTTGAGTCTCAAACCATTAATGAACAAATCATTGAACCTGATTTTAGGATCACATCAGATCATTCTGATGATGAGGATGAGCAAGCTAACTCCTGGTTCAAACCTAAATTTCTTAACAAGTCTGCAAGCTCATCTTCTACCGTGGTCTTAAACTCTGTTATTGATCTACCATCTGAGACCAATTCTATTTTTGCTGAACCTAACCTACCTTCTACCTTTAACCTACCTTCATCTTCAAACCAAGCTATTCAAACTTGTTCTCCTGCTAGATCTACAAATGTCCCCTCTCCACCCACCCTGTTTCTAGATTCTACTATATTAGCAGATGTGTGTGAGAACATTTTTCAGGAGCTGAACAAGTTAGTTGAAGCTAGAAACAACTTGGTTCATGAAGAAAGCTACGAGAAGAAGTGAAGGAGATTAAGAGAAAGAGTTGATTTTGTCATGTCCAAACTTTAAAGATCATCTCTTGATGCTCAAGACATTGCTCAGAACAACCTCCAGGATTGGTTGAAAGGGGTTGTCAACAACTTACAAGAAGTAAGGGTCAACAGAACTCAAGAGAAGACTCAACTATGCATAAAAGGCAGGAATGCTTCTGATGTCATTCCTTCTTATGTTCATCCTAAGGAGCTGGATCTAACGTGGTTGAACAAGATAAAATTCAAGCAAGCTTCTACAGAGTTGGAATTGGTGCAAAGGAACTCTGAACTGGAAAAAGAGAACAAGCAGTTGAAGAAAGAACTTCTAGAACAAAAATTGTTACTACTTAAATACAAGACATCTACAGAAGTCAAGCTGGAAAAAGCAAGGATTAGAGAAGAAAACTTGATTAGAAGCAATGAAGCTTTCAAAGAAGAAATGAAGTAGCAAGCAGAGACAACAAACAAGATGCTCAAAGAGATGATGGAGATGTTCCAAAAACAAGCCAAGCCTTAGTTGCAGACCTCAAAAAACTAACAAGAATTTGGTCTTTTGAAAGGAACAATAAAACTTCTAGTTGAATGATTGAGAGTTGTTGTTTAACAGGTTGACCTTATCCAATTTCAGAGATAAGACAATTGTTGTAGTTGGAAGGTGCACTCCCCACGTAATCACGATCTTCTGGAGGAATCAAACTGTCGAGAATATCTTCAGTTGATCTCTGCAACGTGACAAACATATTGATAAAAAAACATGTGCTGCCAAAAAATCGAGAACATGCTCCTCATGTCGTCGTCCTTCTTTAATTCTAGCCGACTGAACGTTATTCTCCCGTCGTCCAATGTTGGACGTTCATACCAAATGTATTTCACTCTCCTTAGGTCTCCAGGGTTGAGTCCTTGGTCGATTTCATCCAGTGGATCCTTGAGACCTTTTAACGTGACATTAATGTACCAAACCTTGAACATCTGAGGATTTCCACATTTGAAGCGTATGCAAACACTGAACAAATCGGTCATTGTTTCAAACCTACACCATAAAAAATTAAAGGCTTAATTGCATAAATGGTCCCCTAAGTAATTTCAAGTTTACATTTTGGTCCCATAACTTGTAAAATCAACATTTTGGTCCCTTAAGTTAACCTCTGTTAATCAAATTGATCCTTTCCATCACTTTTTCAATTTCTAAAAATTTTGATATGATTTTAACCGTTGGATTGCATGTCCATTGCATTAATAGTGAATTGTCGGCACCTAATTTCTTTCATTTTTCATTATCTTCTCCCTTAATCTTCTTCATCATTTTCAACATCACATTCATAAAAATTCATACAAAAAATTCCAGAAACAACAACAATCACACAAAATAAAACATGATTTTCGATATCATCACTTTCTCTCTCTCTTTCTCTTTTGTGTGTTTTTTTTCAGTTTCAACAAAAGAAAAAATACAACACAATCAAAACAAAAGCCAGTGAACGAACCCTAAAACCCAAACCCTCCCGGCTCCTTTCAGATCAGGAATCAAACAATAACAAGAAGTCTGTGATGACTCAAAAAAAAAGACATTCCAGAGGCTTTTCACAGATGACTCCTACCTTTTTGAGTTTGGTTTTGAATGTAACAATTCATTTTGAGCCGTTTATGGATGTCGTGAACAGGGGAGTGGTGTCGATTGAGAAATCAAAAAGAGATGGATTCGCGAGATTGATGAATAAGTCAAGAATTGCTGAAATGGAGTTGTTTATGCAGAAAACTGAGTTGCCATGTTTTTTTAATTCAATTGAATTGTAATAAATTAATGCAGAAGAACATTTACAAGGCAATTGGATTACCGGTTTTATGATGTTGTTGTTGATGTTGATAATGATGATTGTTTTAGATTTTGTTGATAATCACATATTGAGATGTTGATAATAATGATGTTGTTGATGTTGTTGTTGATGATGTTTGATGGTTCTAGATTTTTTTAATAAATGGCGGGGAAGATGATATGAAGATGATGAAGAAGTCGAGGGAAGAAGATGAAGAAAGGGAGAATTAATTAGTTGTTGTTGACTCACTGTAAGATAAAATACACATGCATAATGTAATATCCCGCTCGTCAGTATCAGAATTATATCAGTTAAAGGTGCGCTATAGAGAATGTTCATGAGACTCACTACGGTGACGAGTGTTTTACGACACAACACGAGTTAATCATCAGTGTCGGTGTAAATGCGTTTAAGACGAAGGGTAGTTTGGTAATAACGCGTAAGGAGCATTTAAGGACTTTAGGACACAAATGACTCATTATTGGTGTTGTTTTCTCTCTCTAAAGTCCAGAATTTTGAGCTTCCTTTCCCCTCTCTCTAGAAGTAGCGCTTCTCTCTCTCTTATTCCACTATCTACCCATTCCAAATCCTTCCTTCATGAATCAAGATGCATGTTAGCTTTAAAGGAATTTCTAGTAGAGTTGTTGACAAGAATTAAGCATTGGTTCCATTCCTTCTCCTTGAGACAAGATTGAAGCTAGGGTTTGGTGGTGTGAAGTTGAATTTGACGCTTGAAGCTGTACTGTCCAGAATCAATAAGGTGAGTTCTTTAGTTAGTTCCCACCCTTGGGTTTATGTGTTTGATTATGTGAGACAACATAATTATTTTAGTTTTCATGATTATGAAATTAGATTAGAGAACCCCTTTGTACCATTCATGATCAAATACTGTTAATTGTTGCCATGCAAGTGTTATGAACTGTTTATATGTGTTTCTGGATGTAATGGGTACCTTAAGATGCTTGGAATTGAGGTTTTTATACCAAAAATGCGGTTACTGCACTTCTGGGCCGATGAATGTTCGCTTAAGCGTGCACCGTTCGCTTAAGGGTACAAAACGTCGAGAGGAAAGTCCCGTTTGCTTACCGTTCGCTTAAGCCTACGGCCTCAGCACAACATTTTTGAGAAATTTCCTTGTGGTCCAGAAATGCCGTTTGAGGCCCGTTTCTTGCAAACTTTTATTGAATTACGAACCCCTCAATTCTAAGTGTCTAAAGTACATTCCTAAACGAGGTTTTAAACGAAATAAAGACATGGCAATCATTAACATTGTGCAATAACGAATGGTACACCAGAGTATTATGCTATGTAATACGCCCGGGTAGAAGTTCATCCTGAGAGTGGGATAAACATAGAGCCTCGACTAGATTGTCGAGAACTAGAATACTAGAAAGAACATTGAGCATGTTAAGATGTGAAGTAATTAGTGTAGCCTCTTCACGCATGAGCATAAAGATCTAGTGAATAGTTTACCACTAATCGGGTAGATCACGGACCCGTGGTAAATGAGCAAGCATATATAGGTTAAACCCCCTTTTATGTATGCTTTAGGTATTGAGAAAACTATAGAGCCTCGACGTAGATCGCTGAGAATTAGTATCAGCTTCTATGTAGAACAGCCTAGTTAGCGTATCAGATATACGTGTGATCGTAAACATATCAGATATAGGTATTAAATCATGCTCAGATAATTATAATCAGTTATGTTGTGGCTTCAGATAAGCTCCAGACTATGTCTGGGTAGGCCAGCCCTCAGATAGGGAACCTTCACAACCAGGGAGTCCGGCTCTAGCCCTCAGATAGGGAATTTAGTCGGTCAGCAGTGGAATGTGGCTGGGGTTACTCCACCCAGTGCATTCCGTAAAATGAACT
>Ga0228711_1009768_pt1 | contig 12855 bp, 9 predicted proteins | sample MedpolnodulmetaG_2_FD_177996 | JGI IMG/M metagenome (GOLD analysis project Ga0228711, IMG submission 177996) | Root nodule microbial communities from Medicago polymorpha collected in Santa Monica, California, United States - brown nodules | ecosystem: Host-associated > Plants > Roots > Nodule...
TAGTCCCATAAGTTATTAACGTTACAATTTGGTCCCTTTAAGTCATCTTCCGTCAACCAAATAAATCCCCACCGTCAAAACCGTTAAGCCAATGTCTAAGGTGGATACACATTGCAAGTTGTCACGTCACCGTTCACATGTGCCTATTTAACGTTTTGGCGAAAGACTGACGGTGAGGATTTATTTGGCTAACATATACTAACTTAAGGGACCAAATTGTAACGTTAATAACTTATGAGACCAAAATGTAACCAACAAATAACTTAAGAGACCAAATCATTAATTAAGCCAAACATTTATTTGTTTCAAATTTTTTCTCATTCCAAGCAACCTCTTTTCAGGCAATCTAACCAAACAAAATTTAAAATCTAAAATCTAATTTCCCAATTTTTTTTCGAAATAGCTTCAACTTTATAAAGACCATATTAACAATACACCTCACCTCCACCAGCAGAACCACCGTTCTTCGAAATAAACTTCATTATAACTCTAAAAGGATGCTTAACTTTAAAACTATTCATCAAAGCAAGATTTCCTTTAGCACATTTTTCAGAATTAATGACATTACCTCCTTCCTCTGTATAAACAAACACTTTTGTATCATCCATATCATCAAAATGACAAGAAACAACGCTAGTTGCAACCAAACTCCCATCCTCTATCACGTAATCAATGAGACTTAGATTCTGACGATGAAGACCAACAACATTGAGTTCTTGCCAATAATGAAACTTGTAACCTACTTCAATTCCAGGGACTTTTCCAATAATTTTTTTTCCATCGTGAATGAACTTGCCTCTGCGTTTAAGAACCCGTGACACTTTGGTAGGAAGCGCGTTGCCGGTAAATTCATTACCAAGTTTTCCACAGAGAGCACGGAAGTTACCTAATGTTGTTTTTACTTTCTTTCGTCTTGAGTCATCGGAAGTCAAAGACGCCGTGTTTTTATCATTGATGCTTTCTTTTCTCTCATTCTCTAAGTTCTTTTTGTTAGCTGAAGGTTTCCTATGCATAACAACGTTTTAAATGCAGTTTCTTGGATATATCATTCTTTTCCAAGTTTTTGATTGTTGTTTCCTTGGGTTCAGTGTTTCTTTGAACCTTCGACAATACACTCCTTGTGCTGACATTCTTGTACAACAATGCTCTTTCAGTAAAGTTCTTGTTGGAGAATTGAAATGGTTTCGGTTGTGGGTTCTTAGTCATTTAGTGATTGGTATGGTGGCTTTCTTGATTGCAAAGTGTATATGGAAGGGTGATTAATTAACAGTTAAATTTTCTTCTTGAAGATAAGAAATGAATCTGTTCAAGTAGAAAGTGTTTAGAAGTGTGTTTCCAAGGGTGGTTTTATTTATAGACCCCAATTATACTAACTAATTATGTAACTAACTATAATTCTCTAACTAACATCTAACTAACTGGAACTACCTTAACTAACTCTACTTATATACTAACTCTGGTTATACAAACACGGTGTAATAAAATTCTGCTATGCAACAGTGCTATAGCAGCGTTATAGCCTCTAGTTATATTTCGTAATATTTTGTACTAAATAAATTAGCATAGAAAAACAATGTTGCGTAATTTCTGCAATGCAATGGTGATATAGCGCCGCCTCAGCCACTATTTAAGAATGCTGGAATTTGTGTTGTTAGATGACTGCAAGTCTGAATTCCATTTTGGAAAAGATATTTAGCATGAGTTGGGATAAGAGAGGGCCTAATTAATCCAACCAATCATCATACCGAAGAGCACCGCAATTTTTATAATGGCTTGCCAAATACAAGAGCCTCCTGCACGCATAGAGGTATGAAGAACATGCTTCAGCTTTAAATATTTATCAGAGTATGGTACTGGAAAAAGCTTCTGCCCGACAATGATTTATTTAGACAATGGCAGAATTTCAGACATATATTGATGTTGGTTTAGGGTTTATTTTCAACATTGCTTTTGTATATATTCAGTTCAGAATATCTCTTCCTTTATGTTCTTACAGCAGACTTGGAGCTTTTATGTTCCCAAGTAACGTGGGAGACAGCCTGAGATTAGCGCCTTAGAATATATTCAGTTCAGAATATATCTGCCTGGTTTCAATTAATAACATTTCAATTTTATTGGAGTATAACATTAGTGCCTTTGTGTATAACATTTTCTGTTATTGGAGTAACTTGTGTTTCAGAATTGGAGCTAGAGATACAGAATTGGACAGCGAGACCCCTCTAGTTTAAAAATGAACATTCACCTCCCTTAATTGTTTTAACTAATGACACACACCTCCCTCGAGAGCTAACATAGTTGACAGAACGTTAAATAAACGCGCACTGCACAAAAAAGTCCAACGAAAAGAGAATCGGAAAAAGAAAAAGGGAAAGAGAGTATCGCGTCTACACATATAGAATACAATTCTTGCCAACGTATACTTTAATAACCATGGCACGACTGTAAGGAAAAGCCACACCAAACTAAACCGCCGTTTTGCAGTGGCTAGTTGTTTTGGTGGCAGGAATTTATCTCGCAGTTAGAAATATATAGTATGACGATTTGGTAACTGCTAGCAGAAATGACACACAATACTTGGTTCACAAATTTGCAGGAAACTTCCTCCTTGCCATCGTTTGTGAGTATTGTGCAATTACAATGTGGTTGGTGTTGGTTTGTGATAGGTGTTGACAGTCTTTCAGTTTTCTTGTGAGAGGGCTTATGAGAAATAGTGGTTCTCATGAGTGACTACTGATTCATGATAGTGATCCAATTGCAGTACTATTAATGTTCCCACTTTTCCCCTTTTTTGCCATTTGTTTCGTTCTCTATTTGAACGATGACGAGGGTTACTTGGAGTTATTAATAATGGAGTTTGCTGGTTATCTTTTTCATTGGCACATACAATGGGTAAAGTGCATGACTCAACTATCAAATATAGCAAGATGATCTTGGAGTCTTGGAGTCTCCCAGCAAGGTATATAATTTGACGTTGTTCTGGAGAATGTAGAATGAAGATTTGTAGAACATCTAAGTTCAAAAGAGTGATGATCTCAGTTGCAGTACATCTAAGTTCAAAAGGTTGATCTCGATGTTATTTTTGGGGTCCCCGGGTGTTTTAATATGCTAAATGAGGTAATAATATGCTCAACTACCACCCTTATTGCTTCACATGTGCAACTTCAGCTGACTCCTGCTTCACATGAAATTTCGATCGTTCTTCAGCCTTGAAATGCGTTGGAACTTAAAATGAATTTTCATCTTCTTGTATTGCAGGGTTTTTTTCCCCGCCGTTGAAGGACATCATGCATCGCGTTGGAGCTCTTCATTAGTCGTATCTGATCATCATCAGCACGAGCATCAAGACAACATCATCCTAGGTCTGTTTCCGGACATATCACATTCTATATAGATAAGATGTTTACACACACTTTTAACACCCGCTTTGTATGTATATAAGGTCAATGGAATTTTTTAGTATAATCACATACCACTTATATAAACCTCATTTAGTCTAGAAGTAAATCAAATTTTGTTTTTAGTCTAGAAAAAAAGTGGTATGTTTTATTTCCTATAAAATTTGCAGCATTAAGTTTTAGTCATTTTAAATTCAAATATCTTTAAACGTTTAAATTTTTGAATGATTTTTTTTTCAAGGAAAGTTTAAAGCATTAAAAGTTTTACTTTATGAAAAATCAATTTATAAGATATAATTTCTAGGTCCAGTTTTTCATTAATTTTACTTTGAATTTTTTTTTAAGGTATTTAGCTTGAACTTATGGAAGTTTAAAATATTCATATTTTATTTATTGCATCTTCTAAAATTCTGAATTTTTTCATTCAAAAGAAAAAGAATTATACTTTTTATTTTTATTTTTAAATGGCTTTCACATAAGGTTATCATATCCATAATTTCAGTGACCTTTGTCTACAATGAAAATTATGGGTTTACCCAAGGCCAGCCAAATAATCTTAAATAATAAGTGAGGCATAAAGCAAGTTTTGATATGTAGAGTTTTTTTGTGTGAATATGAGGTCATTTTGTTTATAAAATTTAACCAAAAAAATATTTTTTTGTATGTAGGCCTAAAGCAAGGGTTTTAGTGGCCTTGCCCTAGGGCCAGTTTTGGGTTTACCTTTCACGTTTTTTATCTCTCACACAGTGTAAATATGTCCATGCAATAAACCTAAAATGCTTTTGAAATAGCCTATAGTCTAATTGTTTTGGATTATATATGAGTAGAAAAAGTCTCTCATTTGTCACAGTTAGCTTAACTGGCACTATTGTTATTCCGACCAAAATTATCTACTATCAAGTTTTGATGCATTCACTCATCAGATGCATCAATGATCAAATAGGTAAATGCGTATCAGGAAATCCGTCTATGTGTGGAGATAACCCGTTCAAATAAATATAATGTGTAATTTAAGATTTTAATTAAGAAAAAAAATGAGTTAGAGCCCTAGGTAACTTATCAAAGCCTTTTTCATATAGTTGTTCACATCTTTTTCATACACAAACACAAATCCAGCTGGAGATAGGTTACGATGAAAAACTAAAGAACCTAAACAAAATCAAACACACCAGCACCATGCATACTAGAAAAGAGGACCTAAACTGCCATGAGGAAGTAACAGACTGATATACAACAGAACCGACACAGCCGGAGGCAAGAAACTTTGCAGCACAAATTCAGATCAAGAGCTTATTAACAACTGTGATGAAACCAAACATTCATAAGATCACCCCAGCTCCAAGACTGCAGCCCCCAAATTAATTGTTCAGAACAACAAAAATAGAATGGCCAAGATAAAAACTTTTCTTGAAAAAATGTTAGCTAAAGAAAAAAACTTAAATCAAGATCCAAGTCATAAAATAAAATGACAAAATAGTGGCCTCCTGCACAAAGAGCAGATGCTGAGGTTCCCACAAAATAACATCTAAGAAAAGTTAAAGTAATCTAACTGATTGTCTCATCCAATCCATCATCCCCTAACCAAGGTTGCTTAGATTATCTGCGCCCTGTGATATCAAATGTTTTTCATCTTCCTTTCTCCCTAGACTTTCCCACCATTCCATGTAACATTGATGGCGCCGAATATGCTTGGAGTTGCAATTGCAAATCTAATATTCAAAAAATACCCGTTAGACTAGACTAAATAAATTCATAATGTTCATAAGTGAATAAATATTCAACATAATGAGAGAACCACATTAGCTTTTCAACATATTATAAACTTCAAGAAATCAATATAAATTTGCTTTTACATGTCACTGGCTAAAATAGACTGTCAAATATGTCTAGTACGTGATGTAAACTCGACATGCTTTATATTGTGATACTAAGAAATAACAAATACAAAATTTAATGATGAATGAAAAGCGTTTGATAATAGTAACAGTATGACAGAAGTTGCAATAGGCAGCAGCAATGTTGGGAGTAAGGGAAAAAAACTTTATGCTACTTAAATTTGGTAAATGCTCATAATTTAGAACACTTAAACCATATAATATCTCTTCTACATATATTTTTTTTAATGGCAAATAGATACAAGAACCCACTGAGGCCAAACACAAGGAACGATGAACCAAGCCTACACCACCAGGGATAGAGACACATGAAACAAACCTCAGAGACTCCGCTCAAAGGCAGCCAAACAAGACCCCACACAGAAGGCTATTGGCTACAACAGAGTACAGGTTCCACCACCCACTCATAATGAAAACAAGGTGTCTCCCGAAAAACCAGTACCAAAAGGAAAACTGGATTTTATCCACCAAATCCTCATCAACTAGTTCCTTACTAGAAAATACAAGATCATTACGGGTTGTCCAGATAGACCACACAACAGAATGTTAGATTAACCAAAGACCGTGCCTAAGCTTATCCCTCTCTGCTAACATCAAAACCCCTAAAAAAGACAACTAAATAACTAGTCAACACCGACACCAACCTTAACCAACTAAAGATCATATACCACACTTTAGAGGCCACCCTATAAGTAACAATAAGATGATTGACGGACTCCGTCGACTCTCCACAGAAAGCACACAAAGCACCTGCCAAATCTGCAATAACCCCACAACAAAGCAGATTAGACCTAGTAAAAATTCTATTGAGAGTGTGTCAAGAGAACACCTGAACTTTCAAAGGGGCTTAACTTATCCAAAATATGGGACAGCGCACAAACCCTACCCCTGACCCTTAGGGACCCCTCTAAGAGGTGATCATATGCGGAACAAACTGAATACAACCATCTGAAGAGGCCTTCCAGGACCAAGAATCCGCATCCATCAAAACCGGACGCAGATCCAACACCACCATCAACTCAACCACGAGGGCACCGAAATAAACAATCTATGCCTCCATCTGAAATCCCAATCCTACACACCATCCACCTAGGCACTTACTTCACCTACCGATGAGGATTTTTGGGTTGTGACCTCATCTGAAGTAACCAATTTTAGGAAATCTCACTCTAAAAGGGACATTCCCCACAGTCTCTTCTACATGTTTCAATTCCGCATCTGAAAATTTGCCTGCATCATATCATTACATCAACCTTTTACTGGTTATACTAAACTATATTTGTGTATGCTTTCACATGATAGAACCTGATATTTAATCTCTGTAGTCAGTACTCAATTGGGTTTCATATATAGGCACCAGTCTTCAAAGACGAAGTTTAAGAAACTATTTTCTTTGTTAATAAAAACTTGACTAAATATCAACTCACAAATGATAATTTTGACATACCACAACAGTAACCTCCTCCCCATTGCAAACTAAAATTTTAATGTCAATACAGATGCAGATAGTTTCTAAGCAGTAATGAGTAACGACAGTCGTTCAAACAACGATTGAAGAATTTTGCATGGTCAAGGTCATGTATTATAGAGAAAAATCAAAACATATTTTAAGACTAATCTGAAATCAGTGTAAGAATTCTCATTTGCCATTGAATCAATAGACAAAATAAATCAAACCAAGTTTGTTGGTTCATGTCACTTCCTCATTAGCCTTTTTCTCACTTTTACCTTTCACTATTATCTTGAATGTTTCTCCTGCACCACAACTTCGAGTATTTTATTGTCCTTACAGATCAAGTACTATTTCATTTATCTTTCAATTTTTTTGTTTTTTGCAACAGCATATATTATTAAGGCTTCCCACACAAGACAGACGAAGGAGACCAAAACTGCAATACAAGGTGCCGTATATAGGCGGCACCGCAACACCCACACAAAAACAGAAAAACAGAAGCTGAATAAAAAGGCCACGCTACTGACAGATCATAACACTAACAGCAACTGTGAGGAAACAATAGCACAAAATCCCCCAACCGAAATAGCAGCAAACAAAGCCTGTACCCGCAAAAAACAAAGCACCGGACTTCTATCAACACAATAAAATGGTCAGCACTCAGCAGTACCTAAAAAACAGTCGGTGACCTTGATCTCTTCACCTCTTCACCTTCTCAATTAAACTCCACTTCACCTCTTTAAGCACTTCCTTGGATTCGCAGAAGAGGCAAGATGCAATCTTCAATCTTGTTAAGCTCCAATGCCTAGACAACACTTTTATCTCCTCCACTAACTCATCAATCTCCTTCACACAATTTTTTAAAAGTTAATTTATCATTCCTCGCTCTCCAAATCACCCTAATTGAGGCATGCCAAATTAACCACATACCTTTCCGGATTTTCCTTTGCTTCACCTCTTCCGACCAACACTCCAAGTGGACAAACAAATTTAGGGAGTAATAAAATTGAACTCTAACCACTTCAACACCCTTTTCCACACTTTATCCACCACATTGCAATGTAAAAATAAATGAAAGGCGTCTCCTCTCCCCCTCCACACAATTCACAATTGTGATTTGACACCCAATCCAAAAACGTTACGAATTGCAAGGTTTGAACGCATGGGGGTACGGTTTAAGAGAAGAGACCAAAAGAACGCGACAACCTTTGATGGAGTCGGGCTCGTCTAAAGGTAACCAAACACCCTATTCTCCAAACTATTCAAGTCAACCTCTATAACCAACAAATCCTCAAGTATCTTATAAGTTAGCCTCACCGAAAAATCTCCTCCCTCCCCCAGTGACCATCTTCACTAATCTTCCTCCGTCAATCTTGTAAAACCATTTATAATAGCCAAGAGGTTATTGATTAACTCCCTTTCCCAAACAAAAGGTTCCCTCCTTCAATGAAGCTGCCAAACAAATCCTCCTTCACCACCTACCCAAAGGTCACCAAATTTGGCCTCCTTTTGAGCAGACATTGAAAAAAGTCTCGGAAACATGTTATGAAATGATATTGTTCCAACCCAAATGTCTTTCCAAAAACTACTCCAATCACCATCACCAATAATCCTCACCACCCCATTTTTAAACCAATTCCATCCCACCGCTCCTTCTATGGACATCAACTCGTTCCACCAACTTGACGCATCCAAAGGCCAATTTGCATCCCCATCTTCCCCCAAATAACGGATACAACCCCCATATTTATCTTTCAATTTTTCTATGAGAAAATTTCGTAGACAACAAATTTCATTTTAAGATAATCAAGTTCAAGCTAGTTACTTTGAAAAAAAATCATTTTCTATCTAATATAATATTTTAGCAATACAATCAACCTAAGCAATCGTCAAAAAATTTCACACAATCTATTATTACATAATAACTAGGATACATAAACAGTGAATTCAAATTTATTCAATAAGTGAATGTCTAAGAGAAACTTACTTTCAATCAACGAACAGAAACCAAACTTTCTACGTAATGCTTTGCTTGAGTGAACCAGTGTATGGAATTTCTAATTTTAATTCTCTCCACTGTTCTATCTTTTAGATTATAGATAAAGGCCCGGTTGCAAAATTTATTTGCAAAAATCACCATATCACCATCTACATAAAGGCAAGCCAGTTGAAATCCAGGGTCAGTTTTAAGCATTGGAAGATTCTGGTAACTAATCTTAAATAATTGAGTCCAAGACTCTTCAACCCCGTACTCCTTCATATGCCATAAAACAAATTCAGTTTTATTGGAATCATAAGAAAAACAAAGACAATCCATCAGAACCCTAAGAACTGGCTGAAGAAATGGCACCTCATTAAAACCCGAAGGCAGCTGAAACCGCTTGTATTTCTCTGTCGAAAGGTCAAGTGCAACAATCATAAATTGCTCAACATGAGTAATCAGCTTGTACACAGCCAACCAGTTAACAGTGCCACTCAAATGCACACCATCACTAAGGGCGCAGAGGCGGCGTCTATACTGAATATCCAATCTAATAGAAGAAATCACAATAAAGCTCTCTATATTTCTCCAACAATTATTACCAAGACTGAAAACATTAACCACATTTTTCCATGAAGCTTCGTTCTTTTGACGACGAATAGTTACAACCTTATAAGTTCTTGTTGAAGCATCATAACCAAACGTGAACTTAAAATAGGATAAAATAATGCTCATATCTTCGCCGCTAGCGGTGCTATAACATAATGCCCCTAATTTTTTAGATCTTGTTCTGGTGGCAGGGTTCCAGAACCGGAGCCATTCCTTTAGATGGACAGCTGTTGGTGTCCTTGTTAGAGAATGAAAATGCAAGCAGAGCAATCCGTTACAAGAACCAACCACTATGCAATTGTTCTTTGACTTCAAACGATGGAAATTGTCACTGTAAACAGTAATGGATGGATTTTTGAGTAAACGATGCACAGGGAAGGGTACAAGATTAAAACCTTTTATGCGTTGGTTCCAAAATAACGTGAGGTGTGGCTTTTGTGACGACTTCTTAAGGTGCTTTTCGATGAAGGTTGGATCAGATATGAGAGCGTTCCATGACTTGCTCAAGCATTTGAGTTGCACGATTGTTTTCACGTTAAGGAAGGATAGGACTTCGGCGATGAGCTCGTCGGGAAGGAACACTGTCGGAAATGATGCTTTGGATCTACGTCGCCGTCGTCTTTTAATCCGATGGGTATCCATCACAATAGTGACGTTGAAGTTGAAAAAACCCTATATGCAAATCAATAATGCAAATGTGGTACAAATACAAGAACGGTATTTGGGGCGAGAGTTGTTGTGTTGTGTGTGAGAGTGAGTACCCATGTAATCAATTATACAAATAAAAGTTTTTATTTTTTTGGAAATGAAAGTTGTTCTTTGTGTGTGTGAGAGGTACCCTGCAATCAAATATGCAATGTTGTAGAAAATTTTAGCTTATAATTTATCATAAATTCCAATTTAATTTTACCATTTTTGTCATTTAACTTTGGGTTAATTTATGTTTACCCCAATGTAATATAAAGATTCTTTCAAAAAGTTTAAATTTCAACCGTATATTATAAAGATTCATCAAAAAACAGTTTAAATTTCAACCATGTAATATGAAAATTCTTTCGTTTTGGCCCAGAAGTAATCTGACTGTTTATTTAAGCTTATGTGACGCACCAACAATGCAGTAAAAACATTCACCAGAAGAACATCATACTTCATCTTGAGATCTTCTCTCCTCTCTATATGTTCCCTTCTCTTCCTTCTTCCTCTTGTCTTCATCCTTCTATTCTCTTTTCTCTAGGTTCTTTCTAACAACAACAACAAAATCCATTGAAAAACACAACCACAACATGTTTAGAAATAAAAAAAATATTAATTTTTATTATTAAAAAATGCCAAAAATCCCGCATGTATCTAAAAATATTAAAAATGAAAATTAATTACACACTTAGCGTACCACTTAATCAAAAAAATGTCGAATTAGGGCGTCACATAAGCTTCAATGTACAGTCAGATTACTTTAGGGTCCAAAACGAAAGAATATTCATAATATAGAGTTGGAATCTAAACATGTTTTTAAAGGGCGAAAATCGGAACTCAACAATATTACAAGGGGGTAAAAATATACTAACCCTTTAACTTTTTACGCTTCAATGTTGATGAATCCATGAATTCATCCCTACATGGCATTCGAGATATGCATTTTCCAAAAAAAAATAATATTTAGAAACATTCACTAGGGCTACTTCCCCGTGCGCCCCTACACATGGGGATACATTGACTACTTTCCCATGCGCCCTTGCGTGTGTATCCTTGTGCCTCGTGCATGGCCGCATGCAGAAAATTATGTTTGCTTCTTTTCCAAGCTCTTTTGGTGGGAAAAAAGCTCAGTTTTCTTCTATTAACTCTTAAGTAATGATGAACTACAAGTAGAGACCCTTGCACACTATTTTATATATTCAGAAAGCTAGTGGTACATGGCAAGTGTCAAGCATCAGAACTTCAAGTGTTAGATTTAATTAGTATATGTCTGTTATCTAATGCTTTTTCAAACCAAACCTCTCTTGATTAGGGTTCCTCTTGTTATGGTATGTTTTTCTATTGTTTTGTAATGATGTATATTTCCATGTTCAATCAAACCTCTCTTGATTAGGGTTCCACAATGAACCCCTTATATTATGTTTCCATGTTCAATCAAACCTCTCTTGTTAGATTTAATTAGTATATGTCTGTTATCTAATGCTTTTTCAAACCAACGATGAAACTGATCTCTAGATGAGAATCATGGACTTTAACTTGGTTTTTCTTTAAAAACTTGAATTCTTTGAAAAATGGCAAAATGATACGAACTTTGTGAAACTTTGGGTTTGAAGTGGATTGGTCTATGAGACATACATGTATACGCTACTGCCCTCATATGTGAATCGTGTGTATACTTAGTTGAGGTATTCGAACTTGTTTGATTTGCTTTGTTGGATAACATAGGAAACGAAAGAAACATTACGAACTTAAGGAATTTGAGTAATTGTCGGTTTTGGCCTATGAAACACACGTGTACACGCTACTTCACTTATATGTGATTTGTGTGTATACTCGGTTGAGGCGTTTGAATTCATTTACCTTGGTTTGGAGAATTTGTCGGAAATTGCTAGTTTTCATAAACTTAGACGAACTTTGTCAAATTGATGTCTTATGGTCGGATAACTTGTAAAAGAATTTGAATCCATGTTAATATGATAGAATGTGAATGAGTCTATAATGTTTGGATGTTCAATTGGATGGATGTTGTGATGTGGTCAATCGGCCGTATTTTATGAAGAATGTGATTTTGGAACCTTATGTTCTATAAAATGATTGTTGTTGATTAATTATGATGGTGATAAATTGTGTTGATGAAATCTTAGATGAAATTGGCGACAACTTTGATGGTGTGTGCATGTATTGAAAATTTGTTGATGATTGTTGACGACTTGTTGTTGAACATATTCATTAATTGAGTCATATGTTCATGCATTCATGTTGTTGGTGTCAGATTGTATATCCATATTGGCGACGACCGGATTTTATATCCATATTGGCGACTACGAATACTTAGTATTCATATTGGCGGTGACTATGATATGGATGTATCTAAGGTGACGACCTTGAGGTGACAAGTACCACATACATATAGAAGTCGTGTTTAGGCGCATTGCATAATTTGACAAGTGTCATAATGGTTATGTGTTCGGTGAATATTTGCATGGTTGATGTGTATACTAGTTGGATTGTATACTTGGTGAAATGTGGTGAACCTTTGAATATGTAAGAATTCGTTGTGAACGTCTATATTCATATACTTGTTGAGAATCATTGTCGTTGAGTTGCTCAAATTAATTGAATTTAATTGTAGCATTTATTTTCATTGATTATGTTTAATCGTGAATTATGAACTAACCCCAGTGATGAGTACAACTGCAAGTGCACGGTTCTACCAAAGTAGTAAAAAGAGAGTATCGTTCCAACAGGGAGTTGTTCAATTCAATTAACTTTAGTTGATGATTAGAAAGAGTTTAAGTTGCAAAGTTGGGATTTTTAGACGGTTGAAAA
>Ga0228711_1009769_pt1 | contig 12854 bp, 11 predicted proteins | sample MedpolnodulmetaG_2_FD_177996 | JGI IMG/M metagenome (GOLD analysis project Ga0228711, IMG submission 177996) | Root nodule microbial communities from Medicago polymorpha collected in Santa Monica, California, United States - brown nodules | ecosystem: Host-associated > Plants > Roots > Nodule...
CATGAGAGAGAAAGTGAGAATTAAATTATAATGAAAAGTGGTTGTTGTATTTTAATGGTGGAGATTGAAAATGGAGAAAACTTGAGAAAATTTTCAATGGAGAGGATCCAAATCTGTTGCTCCAACCAATTTCAAGAGCCAAGATCAACCATTGTAATTCCGCCATTAAGATTGTTGATGATCCAATGTTAGCATGAAATCCACGTGTCGGTTTTATTTTTCTTTATTCAAACGTGAGAGTTTAATTATTAATTTTTTAATTCATTCAATGAAGAAAAAAAATTAATAATTTTAAAAAGAGTGAATACCCATTTTGGTTCTTAAGAAAATGCGTAATGGAGAAATTAGACCTTGCCAAATAAAAAGACTCTATTTAGTCCGAGACAATTTAGTCTTTGGAGCAATTTATATCATTGAACCGTTGATGTGTACCGTTAATTTATATGGTGTTTAACACATAAAGAAACTGAATGAACCAGAAACAAAGAATGAATTGAGTAATCGAAAACCCAAAACACATCCTTCTATTTCAGTTTTTTTCTTCCACTTTCTCTTCTCCCACACCCTTCTGTTTCCCATTTTTTGCGAGTATCAGTGACGACGGTGCTTGTTTCAACCGAAGAAGTAGACCGACAAAAAAAAGTATCAATTTGGTTTCATAAAATTTAACAAATTGCATTTTTTGCGTGATGAAATCGAAAATAGTGACTAATTTCACTTTTTATTTTTATATCGACCCAAATTATCCCAAAATTTTTTAGTAGAGACTTAACTATCCCTTATTTTCGTAAACAATACACATGACAGCCAGTAAGACAATTGTATTGTCACATATTCCCAATCACGGTTCAAAAATAGGAAGAGAAATGCCAGAAAAAAATTGACGGAAGGACTAAATTGTCTCAGATTAATTTTTTAAGGGACTAAATGTGGTGATTCTTTTTCCGGACACTAATTTGGCCTATGCACATTTTGTCGGGGACCAAAATGAGCCTTCACTCTTTTAAAAATCTTTTATATACATTACAATCGTAAAAAAAAAAATCATTTTAACAAATTCTCTTAAAATCTCTCATTGAGTCAATAAAAACCCACAAACTTTTTAAACAATAGCGTTATATCATGCGAAAGAAACTACAAAAAAAAAGGATCACAAAAGAGATATAAACCAATGAAAAAATAGAGTTTGCGGAATTCATGAATTGTTTGGGTGGATTCTAGGGTGAGGGTTCAATCATATCCATCACCAGTGGAGCATCCAAAATATACCATTTGATTGAATCAATGATTCAGATTGATCGAAAACAAAAATGAGAACATTTTTATCTTTCCACGCACGATTTCCTCCATATTTCTCTATCATCTCCAACTTGAGAAAGATGCAGATCAAGTAACATATGATAATAATTGAATTGAGAATTATGAAACTAAACCAATCAATTGTAACCGTCAACATGCATTCAGTTTAATAGATCTGCATCTTTTGGCCTTTGTTTGTGTGTTTAAAGGTAGTATATATGCTTCACTGATCATAGTGGTAATTGAAACATGATTTAAACAGATGATCAAATTTAATCGTCAACTTTACTTTTGGTTCTAAACCCAATCAAAAAAAACAAAAAACAACCACCATCTTCTTCAATTTCATACTATGTGCCCAATTTTTATTTCTTTACGTTAATTTCATCATCACCAATTCCATTTTATCTTCAGCAAGCATCTTCTAAAGATATTCATGATGAATTTGAAAGAATGTAAAAGGAAAAGAGATAGGGGTAGGATAGTATGTGAAAATGTGTAAATGTTCTAATTTTAATTTTGAACTAATCGAGATCATTGATTAAGGGCCTGTTTGGATTAGCTTATTTTAGAGCTTATATAAAACAGCTTATGCAAATAAATAAGTTTTTATGTACTATTTATAAGTTTTTAAGGTAGTTTATGAAAAACCCGTTTACGAAGATACAATTTTCGTTAGTAAGAGTTTATAAATTAAAATAAAAGCTTATTTATTTACATAAGCTATTTTTCATAAGCTCAAACCAAACGGGGCCATCAAATGGTGTTTTTTGGATGGTCTATCAGTGAGGGACTTAATTGAACCCTCACTCTAGAATTCACCGAATTGTTTGTTGAAAAGTGACGGAAGTCAACACTAAAGACTTAGTGGGATATAGTTGGCGATGTTATCGTTTCAACGGTAAAAAATTGGTGGAATACATGTGGCGATACTATCGATATTTTGATTCGCTATAAGTAGCATTACCCTTTTTAAAATTAAAAGATTTTTTTGTCTTACTCAAAAAACAAACAAAAAAAAAAGATATTTTTTGTCAAAATAATCTTTTAAAATATCTCAAACCCTAAAAATTGTGTGCACTCACTCTCTTTTGTTTTTGCGTTCTTGTTTCAAACTTTCAACACCATGGCGGAGAAGAAGGTCATCGTTGTCGTCGAAAGCACCGCTGCTATGGGACCTTACTGGGATACTCTTCAAGTGGATTATCTCAACAAAATTGTCAAGTCCCTTTGTGGGAACGAGCCTGCTGTTTCCAAAGCTGAGTTTGCCCTAGTAACCTATCATACTCATGGCATTTATTCTCCCGTTCTCGTGCAGCGTTCTGGCTGGACAAGAGATCCAGAAGTTTTCTTAGATTGGTTATCATCTATATCCTTTTCTGGTGGTGGTTTTAATGACGCCGCTGTCGCTGAAGGGCTTGCTGAAGCTTTGATGATGTTCTCCCCGTCTCAAAGTGAAAGCCCTAATCAAAAGAATGTTGATATGCCTATGCACTGTATTCTTGTGGCAGCCAGTAATCCTTATCCACTGAAGAGACCAATATATGTTCCCAAGAAGAATGAATCCATTGACTCAGAATCAGGTAACCAGTTTTATGATGCTGAAGCTGTTGCTAAAGCATTTCCGCAGTTTTTTATTTCTCTATCTGTCATCTGCCCAAGAAATCTTCTCAAAATCAAAGCCATCTACAATGCGGGGAAACAAAATAATGGAGCTGCTGATTCGCCGGTTGATGCCAAACCCCCTCTTGTTTTGATATCAGAAGGTTTCATGGAAGCCCGTGGTGCCTTGAGTCCTTCCGGAACAAACTTGCCTTCAAATCAAAGTCATGTTAAAGTAGACGATGTATCTGTCGCACCAGTTACGGGGGCATCCCCATCTTCATTGCCTATTGCTAACCGGCAACCAATACCTGCTGTGAATGTGACTCCTGCTACTGTAAAAGTTGAGCCAGTGCCTGTAAAAGTTGAGCCAGTGCCGGTAAAAGTTGAGCGTGGAGTAAAAATTGAGCTTGGCACGACTTCTTCTGGACCTACAGGTCAGAATGTATTTTCATCTGGACCGCCAGTAATTACTAGTTCGGGATATCTTACTGCTCCTACACAGGTTGGACAACAGTCAAGTCTTGCTTTACTAATGTCAGCCACTTCACAGCCATTGGCTAATATTCAAGGAGCTGTTATGGGACAACAGGTTCCCAGAATGAACCCAGGAAACCTTGCAGGGGCCCAAATGCTGCACGGTGGAGTTAACATCAACGAAAACATAATGAATGGCGTCGGTCAATCAGGTGTCTCTTCTGGAACTGGAGCAGTGATGATTCCTACTCCAGGAATGCCTCAACAAGTACAATCAGGCATGCAGCCGCTTGTGAATAACGCAGCTGCTACTAATATGCCCGTATCACAACAGACAACTTCTGCACAGCCGCCCAAATATATTAAGGCCTGGGAGGGAACCTTAACAGGTTTAAGACAAGGAAAGCCGGTATTTATCTCCAAACTCGAAGGTTATAGGAGTTCTGCTGCATCCGAGACACTTACAGCGGACTGGCCTACTGGTATGCAAATATTTCGGCTTATACCTCAGGAACACATGAATAACAAGCAGTATATAGGAAAGGCAGATTTCTTAGTTTTTCGGGCAATGAACCAGCACGGTTTTCTTGGTCAGCTGAAGGAAAAGAAGCAATGTGCAGTTATTCAATTGCCATCACAGACGTTGCTACTGTCTGTTTCGGACAAACCTTGCCGCTTGATTGGGATGATTTTTCCTAAGGAGATGGTTGTAACTAAGCCATCATTGTCCAGTCAGCAGCAGCAACAACAAATGCAACAACAGCACCAGCAGATGCAATCTCAACAGCAGCAGCAGCTTTCTCACATGCAGCAGCAGCAGCTATCCCACCATCAACAGCTTCCTCAGCAGCAACAGATGGTTGGTGCTGGAAGGGGTCAAAACCATGTTCAAGATCCTGGGCGCTCACAAACGGTTTCTCAGGGACAAGTTTCATCGCAAGGAGCTACAAACATTGGTCGTGGAAATTTCATGAGTTAGGTCATTCTCAGATACAGGTTCCCCAGGATTGACACAAAAGTCATGTTCTGGGGATACCATTTATCATGATATTTCAACAGTTTTATTGTTTTGTACCTTACATTACATACCTTGCTATTTGTTATATCGTGTTTCTGCTGGTGATGGCAAATTCTCACTGTGTTTGAATTATCCAAATCCCCATGCATAGAAAACTGCAGAAAATGATTGTGTAAGAATTTTGTGGTCATGTTAAAACTTAAAAGCATAATAAAACAGAGGCGGAATAATGAGAATTGTGAGATACATATATCACTCCTCAATGTGGCTTTATAAATGGTTTTCTGTTTATGTTTTTTGTTGATAGTTAATTAACTCTGAAATTATGTAGCACGAACACTCCTCAGATTAAGTGTATCCCGGTGTCAGATACACGTCGTGTTTGACACCAACACGATACCGACACATATAATTACACTGAATTATGTGATTTTCTCAAATTTTTAGCGTTGTCGTTGTCCGTATCGTGTCTAGTGTCCGTGTCCGTATGCATGCTTCATTGCTCTGAAATAATTTTTCAGTATTTTCTTTTGCTATAAGGATGGATACAACATAGTGACTAATTGTTAGAAGAATTGGTAACCGACCTCATTTGAGTAGGTGAGAAGGTATAGAGTAATTGTTAAATGCCAAAATTCATGTTAGTATTATGTTTAATGTGCTTGTTTGTTTTGTTAGTTACCTGTAACCGATGTCTTTAAGATGTTGGTTAACAACTATGTGCATGGTAATGCCAGTATTATTGAAAATGAAGTTGTTCCTAAGTAAAGTGTAGTCAAGTTTGACGTGCAGGTAGTTATCTTGATAACCTTAATCTATGTTGCATTTAGATTTAAATATATTTTTAATCACAGGATTAGTAGTAACTTTTTCATTGTCATTCGTTGATGTTCTTGAGTATATAGAACCCTTTGTTAAACATTAGTATAGTTTGAAAACCAAAGGTTGAAGGATCTTCAAAACTTTCTCTTCTTCCAATTAACCTCCTATATTTTTTTAGTACCAGGCAATTAACCTAGAATTATTGTGTTTTGCAATCTATTAGAAAAGAGGCCAACTCACATTTAACCAGGAACAACCTAATTACCTCTCTAGCACCAACACTTCAGATTGAAGGAGTGGGTGTCCAATTTTTGCTGGTGTCGAACATTGACATATGTGGTTATATTCTATTGCTTTTCTTTTTTTAAAATTATTATCAGTATTTACGTTTTAGTGTCACTGTCGTGTTTAGTAGTGCTTCATTGCTAGGTATTGCTTCTCAATTTACAAGCTAGGGAATTAATGCCAAGAGTAACTGGAAAAGAAACAAATACTTCATAGTTTACTAGCATGGCCGTTCCTACGTAATTGGAGGATCGGTTCTAATGTAAAAATAGGTCCCTAATAAAATAAAAACATAATTTTTTTAAAAGATCAATTATCTATTTAAATTGAAAATAAGATTCGTAAAGATTAAAAAAAATGTTTATTGTAACTAACACAAAAGATCAACATTCTAATGAATAATTACAATTTAAACAAATATCTTTATCAATCTTCTAGGTTATATTTTTTTCTTAGTTTGTGCAAAGCCTAAAATAAAAGGTTTATAATTTTTTTAGAGAATAATTATAATGTTTGTTCTTTCAAATAAAAAAATTATAATATTTGTTGTTAGAGTATAACGATCTTATACAATATGTATGAGCCAAAAATTACACGTGTTCTAACAAAATAAGAAGAAGAAAGAAAAATTATATTATGTTTTCATTTTAAAATATATAATCCAATATGTTAAGGAGAATTTAGCTAAATTGAAGAGAGAATAGATGAAACTTAAATCCATAAAAAATAATGTCTAAATCAAAGTCTCTCATACTAAATATATTAATTAAAGAAGCAAATAGAAAAAGCCATAAAAAATAATGTCTAAATCAAAGCCTCTCATACTAAAAATATTAATTAAAGAAGCAAAAAGGAAAAGGAAAGAAGAAAAAGGAAAAGAAAAACATAAAACATGAAAATTCAGTGTTGAAACCATGACCTTGGTATAACTAGCTTGCAAATTTACCAATAAGCTGCTTCAGCAGTTCTGTTATATTATACTACTCACGCTATATGTATTCAGTATTTATTTATTGGGCTATAATTTTTTTTATTGAGGCCCAACTCCATTGAGCTGTTTGCACCTCCCAAGGACCGGGCATGTTTACTAGTATACGTGTATGCTGATTGATATTCATGTTGATGACTAATTATTCTGTATTTGTTATTCACAAGAATTTTTTCAAACTTCTTTTTTTAATGACAAACTTTAGTAGTTAGTTGCTATATTAATTTTTACTTATTTGTCCAAGTTTGAACTGAGGACTTCCAACTTTTTAACACTTAACTCAAACCAGTTGATGTTGGTCCCACCACGTGGGGCATGTTCCAGCCAAAAGAAAAATTGCAACAAGCAATTGGCAAAGTCTTCTACACATTAAATGCATGGCTTAGTCTTTCCCTTCAAATAGTTTGGCTACGTATAGGTTGTACAGAGAACACACATAGCTTGTGGTGCAGCGGTTTGAAAGCATCGCATAAAATTATAGTTTTCACACAAGAAGGACATGACTTTAGTGTGAAAGGAGTGCATAGCATTCAACTCCTCATCAGCTTATTTCCTCTATAAATAGATGTGTATTTGAAGGAAGGAAAGCATCGAAGCAGAAGTGAAAAATACAAAGCTTTTGTGTGTAGAAGTGTGTGAGAGGAAAAATAGAGTGTTGAAATCCAGAGAGTGTGGAAAAAATACACCGGTTGGGTATCATCTCCATAACTTCTAGGTGCTATAAAATAATAGCATTACAATAGAAGTAGGTCTCACGGGAAACACTATATTGTATCTCTTGTGTGTGTAAGAGAGTGGAGAGAATATTGTAATATTCTTATATATAGTGGAATATTTTTCGGAGTTTGTCCTGTGGTTTTTCCCTCGGTATTAGAGGGTTTTCCACGTTAAATATTGTGTTCAATTTTATCGCTACCACTGCGCTGCAAGATCCAATCTCTTTTGGATTTTGGAATTTTAATTTACACTCGCTTTAAGCTCGTCAATCCCAACAAGTGGTATCAGAGCTCCGGTTGGAGCTCGAGATTATAGTGTAAATTAAATGGAGGAGAACACTGGTAACACTGGTACGATGATTAAACTCACTTCTACAAACTACTCCATTTGGAAACCAAAAATGGAGGATATACTCTACTACAAGGATATGTATGATCCTGTAGGAAAAGGAGACACAAAGCCAGATAAGGTGACAGATGAAGACTGGAAAAAGTTTCATCGAAAGGTTGTCAGTTTGATTAGGTAGTGGGTGGATCTTACTGTATTCCACCATGTAGCCACAGAGACAAATGCCCAGACTCTGTGGAAGAACATCGAAAAGATGTATCAAAGAAAGACTGCACAAAATAAAACTTTATCTATTAGAAAGTTGGTGAATTTAAAGCACCGAGAAGGAAGATCAGTTGTCGAGCACTTGAGTGACTTTCAAGACTTGGTAAACCAATTGGTTGCCATGAAGCTGGTACTGGATGACGAATTACAAGCACTATTACTTTTGAGTTCTTTGCCGGAAAGTTGGGAAACTTTGGTGGTGTCATTAAGCAACTCTGCTCCAGATGGAGCGCTGACTTTGTCCCAAGTGAAAGATAGCATGTTTAATGAAGAAACAAGAAGAAAAGACATGGGATCAAGTAGCTCTCAAGCCCTTGTCACAGAGAACAGAGGCAGAAGTAAGAGCAAGGGGAGATCCAATAAATCCAAAGACAGATCACAATCTCAACCTCAAAGAAAGTTCAAGTGTTTTCACTGCGGCGAAGGACACATCAAAAGAAATTGCAAATCTTGGAAGAACAAAGAAAAGAAGGACTCGAGGAATCAAAGACCAGATGAAGATGAAAATACCACAACCCCAGTAGTTGATAGGGAAGTGGTGTTGCTTTCTGTTGAAGAAGAAGAATGTCATGTTGCAGATTCATGTGTTGAATGGGTCATTGACTCAGAAGCTTCTTATCATGCCATTTCCAACAAAGAATTCTTTATGGTGTACAAAGCTGGAGACTTTGGCAAAATAAAGATGGGCAATAGTAGCATTACATATATTGTTGGAATTGGTGATGTGTGTGTTCAAACCAATACCGGTTTAACACTAACACTGAAGGACGTGTGACATGTGCCGAATTTGCGTCTAAATCTAGTCTCTGCTCATGCTATAGATTTAGCCGGATTTCAAAACAACTTTGGTGATGGAAAGTGGAAACTTACCAAAGGATTGTTCATGGTTTCTAGAGGTGCTGGGTATTCGAAGCTTTACAAAACTCAAGTCAAGCTGATCAAAGATGGCTTGAATGCGGTCGAGAATGTTGCTTTGCCAGATTTATGGCATAAAAGGCTGGCTCATCTAAGTGAAAAAGGATTGTAAATTTTGTCAAGGAAGTCCCTCATTCCATCTGACAATGGTACTAAGTTGAATCCTTGTGATTATTGTTTATTTGGCAAGCAACATAGAGCATCTTTCAGTAGAACTTCAAAGCTGAAAGATAATATATTGGATATGGTGTATTCTGATGTGTGTGGACCCATGGAAGTGGAGACTTTTGGTGGTAGCAGATATTTTGTGACGTTTATTGATGATGCTTCCATAAAGGTGTGGGTGTATTTCCTTAAAAGCAAGGATCAGGTGTTTCAATACTTCTAAAGGTTTTATGCGATGGTGGAGAGAGCGACTAGTACACCTTTGAAGTGTCTTCGTTCCGATAATGGGGGTGAATATACTTCCCATGAATTTAAAAGTTATTGTTCTGAGCACGGCATCAGACATGAGAAGACGGTTCCTGTCACCCCACAACATAATGGTGTAGCTGAAAGAATCAACAGAACCATTATAGAGAAAGTTAGATGTATGTTGAAAATGGCTAAGCTGCCTAAGCCATTTCGGGGTGAGGCTGTTCAAACCACATGATAAATGATTAACAGATCTCCATCTGTTCCTTTGGGCTTTGACATTCCTGAGAGAATATGGTCCGGACATGATATAAGTTACTCTCATTGGAAGGTGTTTGGATGCAAAGCCTTAGCTTATGTAAATAAGGAGCATAGACAAAAAATTGATGATAAAGCCATTCCTTGTATACTTGTGGGCTGTGGAGATGAGGAATTTTGCTACAGGTTATGGGATCCAGAGAAGAGAAGAATTATTAGAAGCAGGGACGTAGTGTTTCATGAGCAAGAAACTATGTCAAATTCTGCTATTCCAAAAAAACCTAAACGTTATGGTAAGGTTAATCTTACACTTACCACTCCTCCTATAAGAGTTGCCATAGAAGGGGGAGATCTTAATGAAGACCCTAGGGTTGATGGTGAGCCAGTAATTGAATATGGTAATGATGATGAAGATGTCGAGGATGAAGAGCAATCCCCTACATATCAGCTTAGGAGATCAAATAGAGATCATCAACCATCTACCAGGTACCCTAGTTCAGAGTACATCCTCATCACTAATGAGGGGGAGCCAAAAAGTTTCGATGAAGTTCAAACTCATATGGATAAAATCCAATGGATGAAAGCAATGCAAGAAGAGATGGATTCCTTGCAGAAAAATGATACTTATGAACTTTTGAAACTTCCTGAAGGCAGAAAAGCCTTGAAGAATAAATGGTTGTTCAAGCTCAAGAAAGATGGTGACAAGCTAGTGAAGTAAAAAGCTCGCTTAGTCGTTAAAGGTTTTGGAGAAAAGCGAGGAATAGATTTTGATGAAATCTTCTCTCTAGTTGTTAAGATGAGTTCAATTCGAGTTATACTCGGATTGGTTGCTAGCTTGGATTTGGAGCTTGAACAAATGGATGTAAAAACTGCATTTCTTCATGGAGATTTAGATGAAGAGATCTACATGGTTCAACCAGAAGAATTTGAGAAGATGATGAGCAAAACCGCAAGTGTACGGTTTTACCGAAGTAGTAAAAAGAGAGTATCGTTCCAACAAGGAGTTGTTCAATTTAATTAACTTTTAGGAGATGATTAGAAGAAAGTTTAGTTGTAAAGATTGGGTTTTTAGAAGTTAAAAAGAAAAATAATAAAAAGCGCTTTGGGAATATTGGTTCATCATAATAACGAATCCTATTCAAACAAACTTTAAACCATAACTTTATATTCGACCTACTTTCTAAAGACAAGTTTCTCTTTAGCTTATCAAAGCTTCTTTCGAAGTGCAGTGAGTGTGTTCCTTTAGCAACCACACCTATTCTCATGGTTGATTGCTATTAGAATCCTTAAAGAACGAAACTTTATATGTCTCAAGGTTTGCTAGACTATTCTCATGTTTCGCAACCCTTGTCTAAATTCACTTGTTCCAATATCAAAGCTTGGTTGTCGCTTCATGAATTGATATTTGAGATGATGAATTAACAATTACTAACCCTCGGCTGTCGCTTTATGAGTTTGGTATTTGTTAATTCATTATAAAAATGGTGAATTAGATTAGAAAGTAGATTTATATAAAATTAGGGTTTATGGCTTGGTTTGATTCGGATTACATCATTAGACTTATTCAACAATCCCAAGACAAGAAGAATCTACTCATTCATGATCATCGTAGACATAGAAGAGAAGAAGAACATAAAATAAATAACAAGAAAGTAAAAGAAGAACTTTTATTAAGAAAGACAATTGTCACTATTGAATTCCAAGAACAAAAGATGAATTGTTGTGATAGCTAGTTACTCTATTTATAGTTTACAATGACTTAAGCCCTAAGAAATATAACACTAGAATGTTCCACAAGAAACCACGGGCTTTTAGGTAAGAAGTAAACTAATAGGTAGCTTGTCCATGAAGCAAAAGCAGCAAAAGTGGATCCTGAAGGTTGGCACGGCCGTGCTGCTGGTGGCACGGGCCGTGCCAAGTCTCTGACTTGAGGAGTGACATATTTTTGTCCCATATTTCGTATTTTCATCCCGAATCAGCTCCTAATCCTCTTTCTTTTGCGCCAAGACTAAATCTTTAGATATTTGTTCCTGAAATATAATAACTTGCAATTGAAGTAAAATAATTCTAAAAGGAAATAATATTTAAATAAAACGAAATCAAATCTAAATAAAATAGACTCAAATAATATATTAAAAACACTAATTAATTGACTCATCAGTGGTCATTAAGCATAGCCTACAACATGAAGAGTTCATCTGTCCTAGTGGTTCCCAATTCTTTCCTACCCTAGATGGTGCAAGCCATAACCCTTTGAAGTTACATAAGCACAGGGTTGTGAATGTTAATAGCCTTATTGGAACATGAATTGTATTGAGTTAAACTGGTGATATGTTCTCAAAAGTTAGCAGGTTGATAGTCTTCCAGCTTTAGATCATGATTCCAAGAGTCATGGATGAACCCTGCATTTGCGAAGCCCATCTCTGTGCAAAAGTGTTCAAGTTACATCTTATAATCAATATTCATAAGTCGAAAAGAGACTTTATGATTGGGGTTATCCAAATCCAACCTATCCTACTTAAAAGCAATAGAGCTCAAGAATTCATAAGTGAAGTTTTCAAACCCCATCATAGGTCTCAACATATCAACCCATCCTAGTTTATTCAATAGCCTAACCACATTATGCCTAATCTCTAGCACATTCATAGTATGAGAATCAGGGTACCTACAAGCATGTAAAAGTTTAGAGATAAGAGCTTTATACCTATTCCTTTGCTCTGCGTTTTTAAACTCAACGCCATGGTTCCCTACGACTTCCCTTTTTGTACCTGCACCACTTCCAGAGCCCTCAATTTCCTTTCCTTTCCTCTTTGATGTCATTGACCTTGGTTGACTTGGTGTGAGTTTTGGTGAAGGTTAGGGTTTGGAAAGGTTTTGGGTGGAAAAGGTTGGTTTAGTTATGAGGTTGAGGTTTAAGTAAGATTTTTGAGTTTAATTGTGGAGATTGGTGAAGAATTTGAGGGTTTTGGGTTAGGTTAATGGGGTATACGAATTTGGTGGGTTTGTAGTTTGGGTGGATGAAAGTTGTTTTTGATCGGTGGATTATGTTTGGAGATGATTGATGTGCAAAACCGCAAGTGTACGATTCTACCGAAGTAGTAAAAAGAGAGTATCGTTCCGACAGGGAGTTGTTTAATTTGATTTTCTTTTAATGGATGATTAGAGAGTTTGATTGTAAAGATTGTTGGAACAAGGGTGTTTCACAAGTCACCTATTAAGTTTTGACAATAACAAGGTATTAAAATAATCAATTAGATATGCTAAAACATTTGCTCAAGTGTACAGGATCCATAATCAAAGTACTTTCTTAAAGATTATGATTGAACAAGTTCAAGAGCAAAGGAATTTATTTGAAGCTTAAAGCATCTGGAAGAATGAGTCTGAAGAACTGCGTCTAAAGAATGCGTCTGAAGAAACGAGTCTGAAGAAGAGCTCCTGAAGACACGT
>Ga0228711_1009770_pt1 | contig 12854 bp, 9 predicted proteins | sample MedpolnodulmetaG_2_FD_177996 | JGI IMG/M metagenome (GOLD analysis project Ga0228711, IMG submission 177996) | Root nodule microbial communities from Medicago polymorpha collected in Santa Monica, California, United States - brown nodules | ecosystem: Host-associated > Plants > Roots > Nodule...
CTAAAAAAAGATTTAAAAAAAAAAAACTTCAGGTTGTTATTTGTTGAAATTATAGGTTTCTTCAAAAAATAAAAAGCATTTGGAAGTGGATGGAATGGTTGTGGATTGAACTTTAGCTGACTACTTTTTTTTTTTTGGAAAGAAAACTTTAGTGGACTACTTATTTGTTCGTTATTTTATACTATATTAAAAGAATAAATAAAAAAAAAAGAGGGACAGCAAAGTGCTGCAACCTCAAAATTAAGAGTAAGATGTTATATGTCCATTGTCAATATGTTTTAGAAATCCACTACTAAATTATGAATAATCAACGGTAAACGAAATTGTAATCTTTAGAGAGAAAAAAATGTTAATGCAAAGGCCATATTTTGATAACTAAACTTTATCAAGCATGTTTTAGTTCTAAGCAATTAATTGCTAATAAATAGTTTCAAAATGTTTCATTAGGCTGCTTAATGCTTCTCATTTTGTCAAGCAACGAATTTATCTCTGTTATTTACTCATATAACCGATCAATTAACAAATAACACCTAATCTATTAGCAATTCAGGAGGAGGAGGAGGAAATCAACATCAAAACTCTTCCATGTCTTATTGATTGCATATTGCAATTCTCTCTATTAGAGTGCTAACTAACCTCTTTAACACATTTCTCCCCCCTCATCCACCGCATCGGAGAACAATCTCATCCGTATTAGGATCCTTTCACCGCCACGCTTGGTTCTCTCATACACAAGCATCCTCACTGTCACATCTTTACTCAAGTCTACTCCAATACAAATGATATATATTTTACGGTTAAATAAGTTTTTCGTCATTATAAATATAGTGAATTTTGATTTTAGTCCCTAAAAAATTAAACTTAATGTTTTCATCTTCACAAATTTTTTTATTTTGTTTTTCGTCCTTAATGGTCATTTTATGTTCATATAAATGACAAAATTATAACTCTTTTATGTTCAAATTGTATCCATGTTATCACTACTAAAAAAACAAAAATTAGTGAGGGATATTTAGTGAGGGAAAACGTGAAATCCCTCTCTAATTCCGTCACTAAATTTTGCGACCAAGGAATTTGTGAGGAATTTCATTTTTTCCGTCACTAATTTCCCTCGCTAATTTTGCTTTTTCTAGTAGTGTATGTCCGTTTATTATATTCGACATTTATATATTTGTATTATGTTCAAAAAATGTCAAAAACACGTCAAAATTATATATTTTAAGGACGAAAAACAAAATAAAAAATTTTGTGAGGATGAAAACATTCAGTTTAATTTTATAAGGACTAAAATCAAAATTCGTTATATTTATAGGGACGAAAAACTTATTTAACCCTATATTTTATTAATATCAAAGTAATTTTGATTTAGGATTATGATTATACGGTCATTACTATGATTCGAAAAAGTGTTGTTTATAGCTGTATTGGTGACATGGAGATGAAATGGAAGAATGATTCGAGATGGTCAAAAGTATGATATATTTTGAAGTGGAACTCACTATTCGGAGAATCTTAATATGGAGATATAATATCATTTTCATCTTTTTGATTAAAATATGTAAGAATTTTTTTGTTATGTTTTTTTTTTATTGTATCCCTGCATGCATGTTAATGTGTAAATCATACCTTTCCAGATTGTTAAATATCAGTGTTCTCTTTGTGGAGTGTGAACATCGGTTTTCTATCTTTTCTAACCCTTACTAATTTTTCTATTAATTTAAGTACATATGTACATCTCTCTTTTTCCTATGAATTGACTTTTATTTATTTTGAGGGAATCCTATGAAAGTAACTAGATAACAATGATCCGTTCAAAAAAATAAATTGAGAAATGAAAACAAATTGGAAGACCAAAGTATTTAAGATTTGATACATTTGAGAATTAAAGTGACTAATAAAAATAAATTCATAAACATCTTTTTTTTTTTAAATTTTTGATACATATAAAGACTATAAAAACACTTTGTTTTGGTAGACTAACAAAGGAAAAAAGAAAAAAAGGGAAGAAAAAAAACTCACAAACAGAGCTCAGATTGTGGCATCAAGCCTGAACATTGACTCCAACTCTGAAGGAGGAGTCTGCCAAAGTGTCACACTTAATCTTGAAGAACGGTCGAGCTTGCCCAAAGTCCGCGCAACAGTTTTCCTCTTTAAGCACACGTTGGAAAGAAATGTTAGGAGTATGCTCCTTTAAACCTAATAACTTCACTAACAAAGAAGCATATACATGCATATGCGAGTGTTCTGGTGTTCAAGAAGGCGGAGGATTTCTAAAAAATGTTGAATAAAGTTTTTTATTACCAACACCAAACCACGATAAACACAAAAAAGCTTAACAAAAAGTGCATTCCCTACCTTCATTGAAAGAGAAGTCTGCTATCCAATCACCCGTATTGTCATAAAGACTATAAAAATACTTATTTACACATTCGAAGACTCAACTGTTTATTTATCCGTAAAAAAATGTTCAACTTCAAGAGATGCACAACCCATATTTAATATTTGCTTCACAATATATAGACCATTAATAAATCTTGCAAATTCTTGCAATTAGATTTAACTCCAACAAACAAGACAATATTACCATAATGAAGCAGAATGGCCTGAAAAGTGGAGGCATGTGCATCATCAACAGACATTGGTGCTGCCCATTAGTCCATGACAATAGCACGCTTAAGACGACATTTTTCATAGAATAAGTTATAAAGTGAAACCACGTTAGGCCATGTTGCAAAAAAGTTGAACCAAAAGCACCTATTATCATCGTAATACGAATCATTGTCCTTTTGCTGAAATTGTCTACACATTTGTTTGTAATCATATCCAATTAATTAGACATTCAATTGTGCGGTAATTCTATAATTTCAATGAAAATAATGATAAAAAAATCACACGGTTTCTCTGTGTATTTTTGCTTCTAACTTTGTGCTGTTTCTTTCCTAACCCCCGTATAGCATAACATAAGAGTAACTTCCAATGCATGCATGCTTCTTATTACCAATTCTCTGTGTAGAATCACCAATGTCGACATTTTTTATTTTTAGAAACTGCATATTTCATTTACAAATGCCCTGCAAAAGATGTGCAAAAAGGCAGCAACTACAAACAAAGCAGGGAAATAGCAGCATAAACCATAAAAACAGCCAAAACCTGTTAACAAAACATCGAAACACCTTTCCTAAGATGTTTAGATGTTACCTCCTGACTCCAACATTCAAATTGGACAGACATTTTGGGGAGTGATAAAATTGAACTCAAGCCAATTTATGATCATGCACCAAACCTTAGGAGGTAGCTTCACAATGCAAAAAGAGGTGTGTAGTTGTCTCCTCTCTATCCCTACATAAAACACAAAGTTGCGACGCTCCTCGATCTAAAGCATGACAGAAAGCAAGGTTTGATCGAATAGGAATGTGATCAAGGAGTAAAGACCAAGAAAAAAACAACCACTTTAGACGGAGCCGGTCACTTCCACACCTTACCGAACACTCAATTCTTCACACGCATTCAAACCTTCGTCAAGTAATAATAACTTCTCCAACACCCTATACGAAGAGTGCACAGAAAAAATTTCCCCCCTCCTCCGGAGTCCACAACCACACGTCATCCACATCACCCACATTAACTCCTTCAATGATAGCCACCAGATTCTCAGTTAAATTAACTTCCCAATGACATGGTTGCCGTCTCCAAATAAGATTCCATGATACCACTCAATCATGAATTCTCCACAAGTCCCCAACCTTGGCCTCTTTTTGCGTTGAAAAAGAGTATAGACGAGGGAATCTATTATAAAGCGATATTTCCCCACACCACCTATACTTCCAAAAATTAGTCTTCCTGCCATTGCCCACTTTTCTCAACACCCTATCATCCCCCACACTCCCATTCAATAGGATCAAATCCTTCCAACACAACGATGTAAACCTCGGCTATCTTGCTCCTACCACCAGTTCCAAACCTTCAATTCTAATGTTGGATGAAATTTGAAACATGGTTGAAATATGTTGTGTTTTAGCTTTTTAACTTGATTTTAATGGTTTGATTTGGTTTGGTTCAAATTTAATAAGGAGAAAGAAGCAATCAAGTCACTATTCTCCTCATCAAAAAGCACAGAGAAAGGAACTCCTTCTAAAGTCAACCTATCGCACTTAGTGTCCTCCACATGCCGTCTTAAATACTCTACCACCATCCTTCTCACCGCCATTGGAGAAGCTACCCACCTCCTATCAACACTAAACGCTTTCACGGTATTCCTAATAGCTCTTGTTTTCACACATCTATGAAAATACTTTGAATTTGTATCACCCTCTTCAAGCCATTTAGACTTAGACTTTTGAAACACATGTTCCTCATCACATTTTAAGAGCCTTCACATCTCCTTAAACTTTAGTTATTTTTCTCAACTCCACCTCCTCGCCACTCAACACCCCAAGCCACAAGCTTCGCTTGCACATCTAGATTTGCTATCTCCTCCACCAATTTTTCCATTTTTGTGTCTAGGTCCCCACACTCTACCTTGCTCCATTTTCTAATTTCCTCATTCAACTTCTTAGGGTTAGTATTCAACACAACTCTCATCCACCCATTGACACTTTGATTCCTCCACACCTCCTCTACCAACTTTTTTGAATTTCTGGTTGTCCAACTAGGACTCCAATCCCGATTGCCACAATTTAGAACCAAAGGGCAATGATCCGAAATTGTTCTCGGTAAAATCCATAGATACACATTCTCCAACTATAAATCCATTCTTCCGACACTTGAACTATATCAAAACAACTCATTGAGCGCCCATTTGGGTGATACCAAGCAAAATTGTGACCAAGATGATTTACATAAAGTAACTCCACGCACATCCGACAAGAAAGTATTAAAATGATTCATTTCCAACACTAAACCCGAATGAGCATCCACATTAATTCCTTTTCTCTCCACCGCACAAGTCACCGCATTAAATTCACCAACAACACACCACACACCATCTCCTAGAGTTTGTATAGACATCATGAGCCTTTCCCACAACCCTCACTTAGCCACTAAATCACATTTCGAATAGACGTTCACAACAAAACACTTCTTATTCACCTTGATTCCATACAAACACACACAAATAATTACCCACAAAAGAATATATAATATTTGCATTAGACTTTTTTCACATAGAGAGAATACCACCATTATTTCCTACGTAAGGAAGAAAAGCCCAATCAAAATCAGATGTTGAAATTTATTGTGTTTTAACTTTTTAACTTGATTGAACTACTCTACAATATGTGGAACAACCAAAATCAACATAACTTGTCGGGTTTTAGAAAATCTCAGGAGCACAATATAGATAGCAATTCCATGAGATTTATTCGTATACCCAACAATACTTATCAACATTAGAGGGGGGGATCTTGGCCGTCTCCCATCGAACGAATGTAATCCAGTTTAAAAATAATAATAATCATATCATTCTTTTAAAATAATAATCATGAATCAATATAGCAATTCAATAAATAAATATATCCATATTTATCATCAAGAATGAGAGACAACTAAACAACTCTGTTTTTACTTTTAAAAAAAATAATATTAAAAGTGTCATTTTGAGCGTTGCCACATTATTTAAAAAAGTAAATATAAAAAAGTATGTTAAGAAATGTTGAATTTAACTGTATAAAAGTTTAAAATTGTTGTTTTTCAATATAAAACCTCAAGTTTTAGCTTCTTTCACTAATGTTCTAAGAGTACTTGCTAACATTTTTTTTAAAGAGATAAACCTTACAATATTTTTTTAACTTTATTCATCTTTTTCTTCATTCACGAAAACCAGTGGTTTGTGATCAATTTGCATTTTTTTCAAGAGATAAACCTTACAAACTTGTGTTTTTTTCATTGATAGTTCATCATCTTTATGTGATTTAATTTTTTTTTATTAAAGAAACATAGATCCATATTTAAATAATTTAATCAATTTATTAACGCTAAAATTTTACATAAAACCTTCATGAACAAGGTCAGCATCAACGACAAATCTAGCAACTACTGAAGGAAAAAAGAAAACCAATAATAGAAGTAATTTAAAACAAGAGTCAGAAGCTTGAGGATTTAAATTTCAAAAATGAAATCTTGCCAAAGACCAAAATTTACCTAAAAACATGTAACGACAAAAATGAAAATTGGTATTGGTAGTAAGTAGGAATAAGTGAGTGTGAGTGAACAGTACTAGTAGTTTCCTCAGTCATACACAAGTCCAAAAATTTGAAAATTGAAAAGATACAAAAAGAAGAAGAATTAGAAGCTGTAAATATCTATCCCATTCCACCCACCAATCCCATAAATAAAATATATAAATATTAACAATAAATAAAAGGGTATGCAATCTCATGTGTGAGGTGTTGCAATGTAAATATATATCAACAGTGCACAAAAATCCCCAAATCTCTCTTTTATTTGTAATCTTATGAATTAAATTGATTAGAGAAAATCACATTTCAAGATCAAAAAGATTAACAAATGACACATATATGTATGACTAACTAAAAATACTCTTTGGGTTTACACTTTGTGATAAACATGACATCGTCTCACACATTAAGATATTAAATTATTACTCAAGAGCATTTTCATAAGATAATAAAAGATTTATTCAAACAAATTTTGTATTCAAGTTCAATTTTGAGAATGAATCAATGTTAAAGTTCTTGAAAATAATATTTGTTATTGATTGTAATCCAACTATAATCAAATGATTAGTGTATACATTAAAATTCTTCGAACAATTAGTGAATAAATATTAAAACTCTTAAAAAAAATATTTGTTATCGTTGTAACCCAACCATAATCGAATGAATAATATATGCAGTTTCGCATAGATGATATCTTATTGTATGTTATTAAAAAAATATTTAATCACTATATACACTAAATAAAAGGTTACTCTGCCGCTTAATGAATTTAAATTTCAAAAAAAATAATTATTTTATTATTAACTATTAATTAATAATTAATTTAAAAAAGGTTACAAGATTAGTGAGATGGGGTAGACAAATGGCAGGTGAGTTGCATGCAAGGACAAATGTCTTAACCACTGGGCCATTTGTTCCAGTTGTTTTACAAATCTTCTCCCTCTCTTTCATTTCATTTTCCACCAATATCTATATTTTTTTGATTTTGAACTGTCTTTAAAGGGACCCTTCAAAACCTTAATAAAAGCAACTTGTCTTCAACATTCCCATATCCTCTCTCTCTCTCTCTCTCTCTCTCTCTCTCTTTGGGTTCTCTTTTATTATATTTCCTCTATTTTGTGGGTCCCCTTACCCTGCAAAACACTTCCACACACAGCTGTATCATTATTATATCTTCCTCAACCAGCAACTTCAACTTCATTTTCAGTTTCAACTTCCTTTCTAACTGCCTCATTTTTTTCTCTCTTAACCACACCCCTCGTTTTACTCTTCCAACCTTTTTCTCTTTTGTTCTTCTTGCTATGGCAACACTTTCGGAAAATGTTACTGGGTTGGAAAACGAGTTTGGTTTTCCTACTGAGTTTCCTTACGAGTTCGACTCGTTTGAAACTGAAAACAGTGATGAAGAAGAAGATTTCTTCGCTGGTTTAACTCGTCGAATGAGTCATGCATCCATTCATGAAACTCGGAAGAAACTCACTGTTCCCATTTTCAACAATGAAAAAACTGAAGAAAAGGTAACAATTTTTCAGTACTTTTCCCCCTAGTTCCAAACGGTTTTTTGTTTGGTTTGTATGAATCTAACGTTTTTAACCGTTTTTTGCAGATTCAGGAGAAGGTTACTGTTATGGCCGGTTCACCACAGTCGACACTTGCCGGAATCGGAAGCTGGTCGGGTCGAAGCGGCGGTGGATCAAGTGAAGGAAGTCCAAACGGGTCTACCCGTGTTCCTTCACCGACGACGTTACCATTTTCCGGTGGAAACGATGCTTGGGAGGTTTTGTACGCTGCTGCTGGTGAGGTTGCGAGGTTGAAGATGAACGGTGAAGGCAAAAGAGGTGTACTCGGCGGTCTACCACCACCTACCATGGCGGAGAGTCGCGCCGGAACGGTTTTCGCTAATCCTAATGCTTCACATGTAAGTTACCTTCATAACTGTTTGTGAAAATGCCCCAGTGAGCATTTTTTATTAATAAAAAATAATTTATTTTTTTATTTCCTACAGGTTCAGTATCAGCAAGTGAAACAAGAGTGTGATTCTATTTGGGCAAGACATGCATTTGCTCAGGCCCAAGCCCAAGCCCAAGCCCATGTGAAGGCTCTTCAGGCTCAGATTCAGAACAGAGGGTATGATTATGAGGGAGTGAAATGCACGCGCGCTATGCCACGTTCAGCATGGCATTCTCCAATTCAAGTGAAGAACCAAAACAACCCGGGTTATTTCAACGGATCCGGGTTAAGAACCGGTTTACAAAGTGGATCTGGTGTGAAAAGAGGATGTGGAGGAACAGGGGTGTTCTTACCTCGTCCATATGGGACCCCTCTCCCTGAATCTCGCAAGAAAACAAGTAAAATCTCAAACACTTGTGTTTATTTTAATTGTTTTTACTTGTGATGTTTTGTTTTTTACTTTGTCTTACTTTCCTTTTGTTTTTGTTTTTTCCTTTAGGTTGTGCTCCTGTTTTGGTCCCCGCTAAGGTGATTCATGCACTAAACTTGAACATTAATGGTGGTCGACAACCTCGTTTCTCAAATGATTTTGGTGTTGATTATGGTGAGTTAGTGTATAATGAAAAGAATTTAATTAAACTTAATTTTGTTTTATTAATTGAAGGGTAAAGTTTTGATTTTGAATTTTTGGGGTTATCTAATTGTAGATACGTTGTTGGCAAGAAGAAATGCTCTATTGATGCAGCAAAGATTAAGGATGCAAAGAGAAGAGGCAGCTAGTTATGAAAATCGTTTGCCTCAAGAATGGACTTATTGATTCATTCATTTGAATAAAGTTCAAGCGAAGATTCAAAAAGAAGAAACTAGTGAAATTAGTAGGGTTTTTTATTTTATTTTTAATAATATAGTATAAAGATTTTAAGAATGTGTTTGGGTTAGTGTAGTGACAATAAATCATCCGGTTTTTGTGAGAGATGCAGCTTTTGGGCAACACTTGTTGTAGTTGGAAGAACAACAAGTGAAAGATGGTAGATTAGGGGTTAGTGAATTATCTTAAGATCATTATTTATTAGTATTAGTATTAATATTATTATTTGTAATATGTAATAAGGTAAAGTGGTGTTATTTTTAATGTTAGTAGATCATAATCTTGATGCAAGTAGGGTAAAGGGCTTATTAGCATTTAGCTAAAGTTTCAAGTCAAGACAGCTCAAGTGTTGAAAGATTGTCCATAATCTTTGTTGTAAAAGCTCTTGTTGTAATGATACAAGATTGTAATAACTTATGATGCTATTTTAAGCTAATATATATTTTTAACTTTTTGTGCTAAGAACAGTTAATGCGGATGTATTAGGAAAACTTAACACTAATGAAAAGTTAATAAAGTGTTTTATTTGTTGTTTGAAATACAAAAACAAGTTTGGAAATTTCCAAAGAAAAAAAGACAAAGATGCAGGCGTTGCTTGGTGAGTGAGGCATGTGGATATGGATGGATTGGTGAGAATGAAAATTAGATGGTACGATTGATGGGATGGGTCTGATGTATGTGGGGTCCTTTTCTGTCTTGATTAATGGCCCTATCCATCTGTATTCCCGCCCTTTTTTTTAACTCAAAGAAGCTACTCTCTACAGTTGTCATTTTGAAAGTTGTGTTCTGATTTAGAGCATTTCCACTACTCTTTCTTTTGGACCTGGTCTTACCTTTTTCATTATATATTGGGTATACATATTTATTTTTTAAGGGGTACAGGAATATTTTGAAATTTTGGTTTTATACGCATATTAAGAAAATTATTGAAAGAAAAGTTATCGTAAGTTTTAGCTCAGTTGATAAAAACATTGTATAATTTATGTAGAGGTTGATGTTCAAACCAAATACACTATACTTTTTCACATTTAATTGTGTGAGCTTCCGCAATTAGACTACAGTATAGTATAAAAATAAAAGAAAGAGTTGTGATTCTATCAAATTAGATAAAATATTATAAATTATGTGCTTCTAACGGCATTAAATGTATAAAATATCTGTATAAAACGATGCATACAATTTATATTTATTCAACATTTTAACATAATGCATATTTAATCTTGTTGGCATGAATCATAACAAAAGCAAAAGAAACTAAGTTTTACATAAAAGTTGCTCTATACAATCTTAAACATAACAATAAATCAAACATATTTGATTGAAACAAATGTGTCTAAGCAATGATATAAATTGATCTATGATGTCCGGGTACGTGGTACAAGTATGTGGATATGTAAAATTTTAAAAATACTTGAAGAAAATAAGCGTTGTTACTCTTCATCAGTATATTATTATAAAAGTCACAATTTTAAAAAAAATAATGTGATCAAAATTTTAAAAAATTATGTAAAGTTTTCGTATAAAAATCATATTATATTTTCATTCATATGTTGAGATATCAACATAAGCGTCATTAAAAGATTCAACACAAATTTTGTCTAATGTTGATTAATTGAATCTCTTCTCTCATTACCTTTATCTACAAGAAGTGTGATTTTAAGTGGTTCATCAAGAAACAATTATACTAATGCATATCTAAAATTGAATCATATACATCTCACTAAGTTTTCACAACATTGCCTCACTTTTTTACGCTTCATCTTCCATAGCATACATGTATGTGAAGTGTCTTATAAGTATCATTGTGTATCCATGGAGTATTCTATAAGTATCTAATTTTTTTAAATTAAAATAATTAATTAATTATGATACTTCGTAGGTTCGTATCCACGATTATCTATGAAGTATTGATATCTTATACATATTTGATACGAGTACGTATATGCGTTTAGAGTATCGAGGGCTTCATAGTTGATGATCAATGTTTCTTAATTTAACTTTTTATTTAAAAAAACTAAAAGTTGCATTTCTATTAAGACCCATATTCAATCGTACGTACATATTCATGAGACCACACCAAGACTTCACTCTAACTATAACTAGATGGGTAAATTTTTATTTTTATTTAGACGGGTAAATGATTATGAAATACGTGCCAACAAATCATCAACATAAAACCTTTATAATAATCGCATGCTTGTTTAAATTAAATAATATAGAACTGAATATATAATAGTTTTGTTTATAATCAGAAAATGACTTGGAGATGGTAGCATATATTATGGACGGCACGTTATCATCTGATATACATCAACTCACTAAATTATGATTTTTTTTTTTAGGGGAACTTACTAAATTATGATTAACACCAAAATAATTCGGGTTGTTTATTAAAATTATGGTGGAGAGTACTATTAGTCTAGTACGTAGTTGAGAAAAGAAGGCATGTCCAGATTATTATTATATTTATATTTCGTTTTTTTTTTTTGAAGGAAATTTATATTTCGTTTATATATACTAATCAATTGCAAGTGTCTTTTAGAATTGCTAGAACGAACTTGTGATTAAGTGGACCAAATTATGAAATATATATCCGAGATAAGGATGATGACTTATCGTGATATATACCAGTTTTACAACACTTCTAGAAGATGACATATTTAGGGGATAAACAGCTTATTTTAGCTTATACTACAAGCAATTATCATGATAATCGTTTTGTGTAAGTATGTATAAGCTATTTTTATAGCGAAAGAAAAATCATGTTAAATTGTATTTGTATATGCTACAAGTTGTTTTGATAAGCTATATAAAAGAATTTATGAAAATGAGTTAAAAAAAAGCTTATGCAAATTGTCTTAAGTTGTTTTTATAAGTTATTCTAACTAATCTTACAAAACATATTGTCGTAGATAAATTTAAATAAGTTAATGGAAAAATGCTTTTATATTGTTTTATGGAAAAAAGGAAAAGAGGTTCAGAGTTTTTACTTTATTTTTAAAATCAAATTATATCTACGATCTTTTAAGTTTGATATTTAGATCACATTGGTACTTTAAATTTTCCCCTACAAATTTGTTCTTACATTCCACTTGTATCGTACCTTTTTTCCTTTTAAGAAGTTGCATTTAAAAAACAAATATAGACGTTTATTGTATTAGATTAGATAGACTAAAATATTGTTTAGTCACAGTGTCCTTGTTAACTTCACTTTCTCTTCCATCTCCCAAATCCTAAATTGCAAAACCCTAAAACGAGAGAAAACTCTATAATCATATTTTCATATTCCTATCAAAAATATTTTCATGGTTAAAAATCTATAATTTCTGGTTGTTACCACCTATCTCTCAATGGTGAATCAATCTCAAATTAAATTTGATCATAATCAATTAAATAAAAACATACAAAATAGAGATTAGAGCTAAAATCAAAATAAACTCAATTGCATAAATATAAGATGAGATTTCATTCACACTATAGTTTTAAGTAGGTTCATCTAATCTTTAGTCTAAGGAACTTAGCTAATCATGTCCAAATATAGAAATAAAAAACATGAAAAAGATAACACTACACATGAAGGAATCCATTGAATCTTCAATCTCTTGTTGCCAAAGAAGAATCTTCAATTTTTGGTGACTCCAATATGTTGTAGTCGTCTTTCTCAAGTTTTAAAATCCAAGATTGCCTAAGGTTTTTACGTAAAACCCCTTAAAAAATGTTGCATAAAAACACATTGTTGTCTAGTGAGCTTAAGGTGTCGCCAAAGGAGACAACCCTAAAAATAGTGGTCCTATATTTGGAGATTTGCATGGGAAGAGCAAAGTATTTTTAGAAGGTATATTGGTCCTCAACTTAAAATG
>Ga0228711_1009771_pt1 | contig 12853 bp, 9 predicted proteins | sample MedpolnodulmetaG_2_FD_177996 | JGI IMG/M metagenome (GOLD analysis project Ga0228711, IMG submission 177996) | Root nodule microbial communities from Medicago polymorpha collected in Santa Monica, California, United States - brown nodules | ecosystem: Host-associated > Plants > Roots > Nodule...
ATGACAATCCAGTATTATTTTACTAATATTCCCTTTCCACTCGTTTCTCTTTCAATTCATTTCGCATGATTCCATGAAATAGTCGAACAACAGGGCATTCACCATGAAATAAGTCTAAGAATCTGATGCACAAGTAAGAAACTGATATGATTTCAATGTTGATTTATTTGTCAAAAAACAAAGTGTTGATTTTTGTCCTGTAATCTAACCTTTTTACTGATTTTGTATCATATTGTTGTTTAAACTTAAAATTGTTAATGAGAACTGAGTTCGTGGAATCGTGTTTTATTTTGGAGAATGCTCTATTGTTTGAATTGCTTAGAACAAATTTTAAAGTGTTTATTTTTTTAAATTCTTAGAAACATTTTTCTTAATTATGCAATATGGGTCACAAAACTAAGGATCTCTATGTCTGCAACCGCAATTGAGTTCATATAGGCCACATTTAATCGTTATCTCCGTAATATCAAGGATTGAGCTCATATGTAGCTTGTTGATTGATATAATAGTTAAGAATCACCATGTTGCAGAATCAGAATTTTGAAACGGAAATTCGATCCAGTGCATAGGGGGGTTAGTGTTGTCTAGCATTTTATTCTTTATAATTGTTGTCTGTCATTACCCACAAACAATTACCCGCGGCCGTAAGGCTGTGGCTGATTCATATTATTAGTTCAATGATCTGTTGATTCAAATTGTTCTTATATATGTCATTATCAGGATAAACACTTGTCTATAAGTTGTTTCTATACGAACAAATTAAATATGGTTAAATTGTTTTTGTATCAACTATAATATGTTTTCATACTAGTAGTTATAGTTTATATGAAAATATTGCAAAGATTGTTTTTGCATAAGGTGTAAGTTGTTTTCAATATAAGCTATATGCTATATTGAACGTGTAAAGATTGTGCCTTAAATTGTTTTTCTATAAGCTATAAGTTGTTTTCAATTGCATACCAACAACGCTAGTTTCTTTTATGAAGGTTAATAATGGTAGAAAGCAAGTATACTATACAGTATTGAATAAAGAATAAATAGAATTCTACATATTTAATTTTATTATGACAAATTATTAGTTTGTATTCCTTGTTTAGTTCCAATCTTCTTGCATTTTGCAGGGGTTGGCAGTAATAAAATTTAGCTGATTTTAAAAAAAAATGTATATGGTCATTTAGAAAGCCACAAAGTATCATTTGTCCAGTGCTCTGTTCACAAAATTTCAAAACCATATCGAACTATGTGAACTTTAATACCTATGATGGTGGTTAGGATCTATGTTAGGCACAAGGAGTGGTAAGAATAGATCTAAACAAATAGTTGAACCCAACCGCCTTAGCTTTTGTCCATTTCCAATATAAAGTCTTTACTTCCTCAATCCAATCATCCGCCGAACTAGTTATATTACTTTAAATCTTCTCGTTACGGCGATTTCACAAAATCCAGACACAGGCAAACCAAATAACACTAATATGAGCCTCGTGAAACCAGCAAATTGAGTTAAATTAGCGTCAAGATTTTCTTTGTTTGTACATTCTATTTCTGCATTTAACATTGTTGTTTTTTCCTTTGGTATATAATTCTTAACACGTGTAGGTTGAACACCACTTAATTGACCTTTCTCTATCCTTCCATTATTCTTAAAATTAGTAACTACCTTTTCTTTCCAACCAATTTAATGGGCCCTTAGACTTTTTCAGTTTTCTTTTAACAATAAGTCAAGAGTTTTACTTTTCCCATTATGTCTTTCATTGTGCGTCTTATTTTTTTTTCAAAATTACCCTCGGGACAATCCGCATTATATAGTCCGGATATGTTCGGATTATATAATCTGGATTGCACCAGTACACAGAATTGAAACATATTTGCATGTCATTGTGGTTTTTATCATTGTTTTTCAATAAATCATTATATATGTTGTATAAAAGACAATTAACTTAAATATTATATCAAAAAATGATTGTATATATATATATATATCATTATACCAAAAGAGTTGAATTTATATTATTACACATTTCACCTAATGATATACATTTCAACTAAACTAATTATATATATCTAATCTATGGCGCCGAAAGATCAATGAGACTATCATCCACTTTAACCTTCACACTAGGACCAGGACCAACCCTCTCATTGGGATCAAGATTTTCAATAATGTACAATTATTCATCATCTTCTATCACCGCTACACCCGCCGCCCGACTTAACTCATTATAATCTGCCATCCGGCTGACATATCTATCAGGCCAGGTGTCTGCATCCTCTCGATGGTATCGTCTCCATAGAGCGGAAGTGGGAGGAATCAGACAACCATCCTTCAAATTCAATGCCATAAGATGGTTGTCATTCACATATGCCAGACATATCAATGAATCGATACTTGGGGGCGGCGGTGGACCACATAGAGGGAAATAGGTTTCTGATTTTCCAATGGACAACACAACAACCGTGTGGTTGAATTTCTATGCGATGAGGAAACTCATATCCGACATGGTCATCCATTTATTCGGTGGTGCATTCCCAATACCGCCATAGGATAGAGCGCCTAAGACCCCTTTATACCGCCTATCATCATTAACCATCCTCTGATAGCAGACATTTTCTACACCGACAAGCTCTTTGTAAAGGTTGTACCGGACTATTGTGTGATCGTCAACAGTCAAGTTACGTAGGACTGCAACTGCTCGGAACCCACAATGGCCATCACCGGGTACATCTATAACCTTTTCAATAAAGTCATGCATCCAAATTGGGATATGGTCTTTGTGTGGTATGTGGACTTCAACGGGTGTTGGCTTCTTTGGATTTTTTGGAATTGGCTTAGGAGGAGTAGGAGACATGTTTCTTTTCCGTGCACTCTTTCTACTTATCCCTGTTAACTTTGTCTGTGAACCCTGTGTATCTTGCTCCTGGGAGTCCACAATCTCCCATAGGGAAGGGGACCGCCTTGTCGATCGAATGCTTTGCTTATCTTTCTTTGGAGCTTCTTTGGTGGTGACCTTATTTAGCGGTTGACGCATAGAAGTGGTCTCCGGTAAAACAAATTGTCGGAATTGTTCTTTCAAATGCACCTTCATGTTGTAATCGACGTCCTTGAAGCGGGCCTACAATGTGTAAAAAACTTTCATTTTGGTTGTACATGGAAAACAGTCAGAAACATGCATGTTGTTACCAAATACTGATACGGATCAGATTTTATAATCAGAAATACATAAATTAATCCGGAATATAAAATCCGGAACTTCCTGATACACCCTTTGCATGAGCCTTAAATGCACTTGCATGGGGCGTAAATGCTACCATTCCAGATTATATAATCCGGACACCATCAATTCGGTCCGGATTATATAATCTGGATTGCACCAGTACAGATTACAGAAACTCAATTCCTGGGCAGAACCTAAAGTAACACAGTTTTCAAAAAAAATACCTGAAGAATATCCCATTTTGGTAATAGATAGATGTCTGCTTTTTGAAGCTTCGGGTCAACCTCGTACTCGAACCTCAACCTCTTCCAGTGGGTGTGAATTTCATCCAAACGGTTGCGGTGCCGTTCTTGATCTTCAAAGCTATCATACACGCACACGGTAATCCATAAGTGATCAAACTGAAACAACCACATCTTGATTTATCCGTACCAATTTAAAGTGCTTTATTATACTCCACTACGAGATGATGCAAAGCTTCCCTTGAAATGTTCCGAATCAACCTAGACCACAATACCTTGTCTTTGAACCGATGTTCAAGCATGATAATGCTCGTCTGAAACGAAGAATGTATTGCGGTATGTTGCAACTCTAGCATGTCATGAACGGATTGTCAGTTTGTACTTAAATCACTCATACTACTACTCAGATACTTTTTTCAACCGAGCGTGTGCAGATTCAACTCTGTTTGTTGTAGTATTCCCCATATGAAGGTTTTTGTCAACCCAATACCTTACAAACTTCTCCTTAACCGGATCCAAAATTGTCTTTTCAACATAATCCAAAAACTTAGGAAATTTCCCGCATACAACTTTGAATTTTGTCCAATTATCAATATATGCTTCCTCCGTTTCGGACTCCTCAATAACCATTCATTGGTTATAACCATTGGATTCTTCAAATTCTTTTCTCTCATGTTTTCTAAATTTTTACATCTCAACGTTCAAATATATTTTTTCATATTATTTTCACATTTCAATGTTATCCTCTTTTTATATTTCATTTGTTTGGATTCCCACATTATTTTCTAAAAAAATTCTACACTTTAGAGGATCGTAATAGGAGTTGTAAAAATTTGGATTATTGATGTTATAAATAAATATGAGAAAAGGAGATGTATTGTAGCTATAAACTATTTTTACACCAGCATTCAAAATGAAAATTCACAATTTTGTTTTGGAAAGGAAATGAGAATTCACAATTGTCTAGTTATTCTTAGATGGCAGTTATAATTTATAAAGTTCTTAAAACTTGGGTTAAGTTTGTCACTTTTTTAGCTATTCAAAGTTGTGTAAATTTGTTACTTTGCTTAGCTATTCAAAGTTGTGTAAAGTTTTTCACTTTGATGTTTTTTTTTTGTTTATGTTGGTTCTTAGTTTGTATGTTATTGCGATATTGCAGAAAAAAGTTGCATGGCGGCCTGAGGATGAATTTGAGCTTAAGGTTATCTTCAGGAGCAAGGGCTCAAAGTGCCTTTCTGAGATGCTAATGGAGGCAAGGAACAAGAATCAACGCTCATCTTGGATTGACCCGCGTGCTTGGAAAGGGCTTGAAAAGAAATGGCAATCTACAGATTATAAGGTGAAATCTGCCCGGAATAAGAATAATCGTGCTTCTACCAAGGGTGGATCCGTCCATCCAGGTGGATCCATATCCAGAAATGAGTATGTCATACGAATGGTATGTTTTTTTTATGTTAAATACTTGATTCCTTAAAATTCAACTTGTAGATTCAGTATTTAATGTTTCTAACATTCAAAAACAATTTTTTATTATGTATAAGCGTCAAGAGTTGGGTAGAGAGCCCGCAGTGGATGAGGTCTTCTTAAAGACTCATACAAGGAAGGAGGACAGATCTTCATGGGTGGACGAAAGATCCAAGAGGAAATATGTAAGTGTAATTAATGAACTTAATTTTTTTTTTTTTATCTTGAGGTTACTAAAATGAAAAGAAAAAAAAAGCTAAAAAGTATGGTAATAACTTCTACCGCTGATTCATACTCACTTAAAAGATGGTTTTGGCGGTGTTTGTTGTCACAGTTTTCTGTTTCCAATGTAAGGGGGCAGTGTAGTCTGTTGCTTATCTGAATTAGCTTCTTTGACTGTGATCAGGGCGGTTCCCTTCATTGGCATGAGGTAGCCATGGCTACCCCAAAGAAAATATTATTCTTGAATAGGTCAATATGTTTTTATATTTAGCTACCCCAAATAAAAAATATTTGGCTACTCCAAACAAATTTATTTGTTAAAAATTAGCATAAATAAGAAAGTTAAGAAACTACTACAAGACTGATAGATTTATTTGTATTAGTTTAACACTTTCCGTCTCAATAATAAATATGGAGAAAACTTTTGTAAGAATAAAAATTGTCAAAACAATAGTCAGAAACAAATTAAACATATAATGAGTTTTTTGCAAATAACTTATTTGTTTACATTAAAAAAAACATTATTAGTCTATTTAGTATACAATCAATTATGAATAAAATTAACTTTTTAAAACGTGTTGTGCCCAACTTTTTTAAATAGTTATTGTCAATTTTTATTTTCTTTGTTATTGCTTTAATTTACATTTCATGTAAGTAAAAATTATTGTGTTTTTTTAACATATTAGTTAAGTTTACGGTTATATTTGGTTTTAGTCTATAGAACACTCTCGGTTTTTAAGTTAAGTTCCTAATATTTTATTTAATTTTAGTTCTTAATTTGTTGATATCAAGATTAAATGACCAAAAACACTCATTGTTTCGGTAAAAATTGAATAATTTTTTTTTTGTAGTAACTAAACGGAAAAAGTTATAATTTATTGGACTAAAATTTTTTTTTTTTAAATTTAATATGTTGATTTTAAAAATATTTTTTTTATTTTTTTCTTTAAATTTGACTAAAGACTGCTATCTGGTCACGGTCAGGAGACTAGTACTTTATTTCAAAGATAACCAATGAAGGAACTCTTGTAACTGATTAGATTATGTTCAACTACATAAGACTAAAATCTCCCTTTTTCCCTAGATTCCGTATTAGAGTAATCTCCATCATTTTTGTAGAACAAACATACATCAGATGTCATCAGCTTTTGTTGTCATTGGTGACATGTTTTCGCACTCTAGAATGGTTTATTTATGCGCAACGTTGTGAAGCCACACCTCATAATCACATGTTTTGCAGTGACCACAATATTAACAACTAGTACTATTTTGTGTTTGTTGCTTGGGATGATTTCAGATTTATGTATAATATAGCTTATGTGGTTTGTTGGTGGATAAATTCACTAGTTGTTTCTTAATAAGAAGTTAGAGAAAAATAAAGACAAAAAATACATAGGAAAAAAGTGCTAAATGTGATCCTGTGCATCTCTCAGGGAATCTCTACCAGACTACCTGCTATGTTTATTGTGGTGAAGTGTGGAAAACAACAATTAAGGATTTAACAGTAGATTGACAATATTTATTACATATTAGAGAACTAAGTTATTGAAGGCTATATACCTACTGCAGTATGTATGCTTCAGTCATCATATAAAAATGTATATGTTTGTATGCTTTTGATTGCCAAGTAATTTCATACATCTTGTGACAGCTTAAATGTAATATGTATGTTACATTGTTCTCTTGAGCAGGAAACATATAAGGAGAAGATGGAGAAGGCATCTGATAATGGCACTAAGGAGGTTGATCTTGCAACTCAATTTAATTTTTGGACTGAATCAGCTGGGGGAAAGACTCGGGGACATCTTTATGGTACTGGTGATATGGTAAAATGCTACAAGCCAGGTGTATCCTCCCTGACCCAGTAGTCGCATGTATCTCCATATAGTAGCCAAGTTTTTGCTGGGATTGCTGCACAGATGGCAGGAATTGAAGAGAAAGCAAATGCAGCAGAGGATGATGCTCGAGTTGCACGTGAAGAATGTCACAAGGCTAATAAGTGCACACATGATTTGGAGAGACAGCTGATGGAATTAGCTGAGAGTGTTGTTTACATCAAGGGTGGCCGACACCGTCGCCATCCAGACTATGATGACGACTCTGACACCGATGCCGATTCTATTGACAACGTAGAGGATTGAATTATGCTTTAGTATTACTTTGACATTCACACACTGTTTTACTAAAGACTTGTTTTGTGTTTTGTTTAACTTCATGTCAAACTTGCTATATAAGTGGGTGTAGCTTGCTAATTTACACCTTACTGTTTTTATGTGGGCGTAAATTAGCAGCCCGATATATATATATGTGTGTGTGTGTGTGTGTGTGAGATTCTAAAAATATAGCAATCTAGAAGGCTAATGTGAAATCTATATATGAAACAAAAGAACCATATCGAATGAGATATATTGTGTGTATTCTTGTATACATGAAAGAAAAAAAATATTACTGAAGGCTTAGCCGTGGGTATTAATGTTTGAAGCTTAAAGCATACAAAAGCATTACAGACGGCTTAGGTAATGTTAACCACGGCTAAGCCGTGGGTAATATTACAGCTAAGGCGAAGGTAATGTTACAGACTGCTATGCAGTGAGTAATGTTATTGACGGCTAATCCGTGGGTAATATATGACCAATAATTTGTTGTTGAAACCACAATTAGCCACAAATTATCCATGGTGTGGGTAACGTTATCAATGAGGCATTTTCCCATGGCCTCGGGACCCTCGGTAAGCCGTGGGTAAACATTACCTTAGAATGACATAAGCAAATGTCACATCTACACAGCAAGCAACAGCTCACTACCAGTGTATCTCTCTCATGTAAAGCAAACAAAGGCCAGCTGAACATCCAGAACGTTCTGGATGTGTAAAAGAACATTCTTGTCAGTTTGAGGAAGAAAAGTGAAATAAGTTGAAGCCATAGTTTTAAAACTCGGACAGGACCGGCCGGTCCGACATGAACCGGTGGGTAAGCCGGTCCGGTTCACTGATTGGATCGGTTCTGTTATTGACTCGCTACGAACCGATGCAACTCGGCCAGAACCGGAATAAACCGGTGACTCGGTGGTCTTCTCGAACCGGTCGGGTCAACACTTTTGACCGTTTTTATTTTTTTACAAGAAACAAGGGTCTGATATATTTTTTTTTAAAAAAAAAATCTGTTTTACCCAGGCAAGGAATCAAACCAGCAAACAGTAGCGGGAAATGTACAATGAAATACCAACAGGCCATGCACTCATTTGTGATAATGAGTTACTTTTTATTTGCCATATTAATTTCATTTGCAAAAGTTTACTACAACTAACATTTTTTTTTTATAAAGCATTAGAAAGAAAAAAACTTATAATTTAATGTTTCAATTATCTTTTTTCATAATTTTAGCTTAACGAAATATTGCAAAATTATATCCAAATATTTTTAACACAAAAAAATACACTTGCTTATAAATATTGTTGTAATTAATAGCATATTTCTTTTGTATTTGATTGATAATTGTATCATAGTCAATGGATTAAATTAAAAATATAAACTTGTGAAATTATGTTACTTTTTATAAGTGTAATAATATTTTTTAGAGAACAGAATCATATAATGTAATATAAGATTTTCATTATAAAAACCGAGTGATACAATCGAGTCAACTGATTTAATTCGATTCTTTCATGCGGTTCGACCAGTGACCCAGTGGTTCGACCATTGACTCAGTGACCCAGTACCTTTACCGAGTTGATCACCGGTCTGAGTTTTAAAACTATGGTTAAAGCTTTAGACATCTGCACAAAACGTGTCCAACATCTCTATTTTCACTCTTGATCACCAAGTCACTCCTCACCTATAAATACAAGTGGTCTTGAAGGTTGAAAGCAAGAGTTTTGAAAGCAAATATTCTCTCAAGTGAAAATCATCACTACATACAAAACTCTTCACAAACAAACAAATTCCAAGCTCTCTCATTATATCATTTGGATCATACTCATCGAATTTATTTATTAAATCTCAAAGATGTGTTGATAAATTTATTTGATCCAAACCAAATGTCATCATACAAAGTGTATTGTATTCCCAAGTCTGTTCGTAACAATAGTTTGAGAAAGAAGTGTAACAACCTTTCTTATGTGAAAGCAAAGAAATGAAGAAGTCAGCTGAGGTTGATAATACAGTGTGTAATGGACTGATCTGGTGTGATCAAGAACTTATAGTGCTAGTCAGAAGTTTCTGTTAGCAGTATACTATAGTGGATAATCTCACACGAGGTGTGGGGACTGGAAGTAGCCGGGTTTGGTGAACCAGGATAAATCTCATGTGTTTTCTTCCCTTTCTCTCTTTATTTAAGTCACACTATATACACACTATCACAATCATATTAATATTTATTAATCTCACTAGAATATTTTGGTCCTAATTAATGTCAACCAAATTAATCTAGAGTTCTCTGATCCTAACTTAATAATTTATATTGATTCAATATTAATCATACAACTGCATCTAGAATATTCTGGTCCAAGATAGTTTTAAGTATTAAATATATAATATTGTTTTATCATTCTGCTTTTATATTAATCATTCTCCATAACATTATGGTCCTTGTGTTAAAATAGTTTTACATTTTAGCTTAATATCATTTTTCTCATTCTGCTTATATAATCATTCTCCAGAACATTTTGATCCTTGTTAAAACAAATTAAAACATTTAACTTTAAATTCATCAAGAACATTCTGGTCATTGTCAAAAACTATTTAAACACTTAAATTTTGTTTAGATATATAACAATTGATAAAATCAATTGTTATATATCTAATACTTAAACTTGTTAAAACTAAAATTTACCAAGAACCTTCTTGAGTATATAAGCTTATTTAAGTTTAACGAATAATTTTTAATGGGTCACAGTTAAAACCCCCTTTCTTACGGCGTTTATTGCTACTTCAATAACTTGCACGGTCGTGCTTATGAGGTGCCTCTGAAAACCTTTAAAATTGCAACCGCTGGGGAGCGCAGGACCGTGCTTCAGGGCGTGCACGGTCTGGTGTTTTGGTATGACATTTGCAAGCACGACCACAACATGAAGGAGCACGACCAGTGCAAAAGTTGAGCACGACCGTGCTTGCCTTTTTTCCCCCTCTTTTTCACTTGTTTTTCTAATCTTTCTTGCTCCTTACCCTTGCTTTTGATCCAAATACATTGTTCTTCATTATTTTTATTTTGAAAACAAAACTAATACTCTGAAGTAAAATAGCTCTTAAACAAGACTAAAACAAACAATTTTTTATTGAAATTAAAAGGTAAAAACAACATAAACTACAACTTATCAAATTTCCCATGCTTGAATCTTTGCTTGTCCTCAAACAAAAGACAAGGAAAATCAGCAACACAATTTAATAGGAACACAATTCAGAGATTTTTTTTTTCATTTTCAAAGGCTTTGTTCTCATGGTACACTTATCACAACCCATGCGTTTTTCAAAATTCTTTTCAACACAACAACTATTTCGTGTGAGTGTGTGTATGTGTAGTACAATTTTTTTATTGCTCTTGTGTAAATGACATTATAAGGAAAAATCGTAACCTTAGTAATAAACATACGAATAAAATATCACAGTCATTTCATATAACCTAGGTGAGAATTTTTTTCTTAGTCAGTTGATGCTTTTCCTTTTTTATGGGAAACTCAGAGTCACTTTATTAGAGAAAGACAATATTATCGCTTTCTCTTTGTTTTTAGGACCACCTACACTATATTTGGCAGTGATCCTAATTTTTTTTTCTTTTTTTGCTCTTGTAGTGAATTCGATGAAAATTACACCAATAAAATACTTGATGTGTGGAGCAAGTAATAATCAAGCAACCAAAACAAAGTGTATGGATGTTATAAACACAAGCAAAAGTAGAAAACAACGAGAGAAAATAAAGACAGAACACACAAAATTTATTTACCTAGTTCGGTCCAATACTGACCTAGTCTGGGGGAGAGAGCAGTCATCCGTTCCTCTATAATGATGAGTAACTTTACAAAAGAGATATAAATGAGTTACAAGAATAAGTCTCCCGCGTAATTCTACCTAAAGTCTCAATCTCTTCACATGACCAAGAGACTCAATCCTAATAGTGTTTCCCAAGGTGAATCAACTCCAACCCTAGTGTTTGTTGCCAAGAGCAAACTCTACAAACCCTAGTTTTCTTGTTGACTTCTAAACCCTTGTTTCAGCCCCCTCTATCTCAAGGTTTACTCTGATACAAGGTCTATATTTATAGTAAAAGTATCCTCAAAAAAATGGAACAAATCTAAACCCGAAAATACATTTCTGTTTTATTTCTTGCTGTCAAAATCGGCCACTGAATTTCCTCCTTCGGCCACCGAAAATTGCCGAATCAAAGGCCTTATAAAACAGAGCAAAATCGGCCACCGGTTTTGCTAATTCGGCCACCAAATTGGCACATCCAGAAACTCAATTTTGAGTCACTTTCACAACAATCTCCATCTTGACTCTAAAATAGTGATGATGCCAACTTAATATCAACCACCTTGTTGCTTTTTCCCTTGCTTCCCACTACACCATGTAGCTCCACAAGTTTCCACTCTACCTCTTCAACCTCGGGAATGCCTTCCGTCTTCATGAAGGTTCTTGCATCCAACTATGTTGGGAATTTTAGGTAGTTCCACAAGTATACACATTAACCTCTTCAGCCATCAGAATGCCTTCCGCCTTCTCAAAGATCCTTGCATCCAAACTACACTAGGAATTTTAGGTAGTTCAACAAGTATACACCATACCTCTTCAGCCATCGGAATGCCTTCCGCCTTCTCGAAGATCGTTGCATCCAATCACCCATGGAATTTTAGGGTAATCCCACAAGTCGTGCTATACAATCTTCAACCTCCAGAATGCCTTCCGTCTTCATGAAGAATTACCTTGCTCACCACTACAGCATAGCACCCAAGGTCCTCCATAGTCGTACCATTTTCAGTGTGTTCAACTCCACCTCAAGTTGAGCGTACTCTACCTCAAGTAGCAAATGCGTACATCCCACTATGTCTTCCACCTTGAAACTCCACCTCACAGGTAGATCACAAGTATTCTTACCACCACCTCTCCAGGCTGACCATGAGTATTCTTACCACCGTCTCTCCAGGCTGATGTTGAGTGTTTAACGTCTCTTCAGACGACCACCGCTCTACAAGGCATCACTCCCAAGGCGAGAAACATCACCTTCTTCATCCTCCAAACAACACACCATCAAAGCACCCGCATCCTCATAACCCTCAGAGACAATTTGTGCGGAGTTACCATTAATCTCCGGACAATCCTTCTTGAACTGACCCATCTTGTTACAGTTAAAGCACTTAAACTTTGACTTGTTGCCACTCTTTCCCCGATTACCTCTACCTCCACCATTCCCTCTTGAAACACTTAGGCCTTCACCGTTTTCATCAGCTCTCAAGTCCTTGGACTTGGTCAACAACTTGGTTCTCAAAGCCGCTTGAACTTCTTCCAAGGTAACAGTGCCTTCTTTGCCATGGAGCATGGTATCTTTGAACGATTCAAAAGATCTCGGTAGAGCACACAACAAGAGTATAGTTTTATCTTCATCCTCAAGATGCACCTCAATATTCTCCAAGTCATCAAGGATTTTGTTGAACTCCGTAAGTTGCTCCATGATGGCCTTTGACTCCACCATCTTGAATGAGTAGAGTTGTTGCTTTAAGAATTGT
>Ga0228711_1009772_pt1 | contig 12853 bp, 6 predicted proteins | sample MedpolnodulmetaG_2_FD_177996 | JGI IMG/M metagenome (GOLD analysis project Ga0228711, IMG submission 177996) | Root nodule microbial communities from Medicago polymorpha collected in Santa Monica, California, United States - brown nodules | ecosystem: Host-associated > Plants > Roots > Nodule...
CTAGGAATAGAATAACAATCTATCTAAGTTTTCATTCTAGACATAGATGTTAATCTTTGATAATCACTTTTAATCTAGAACTTAATGCTTTTGGATCGATTAATAGATTGGGAAATCATCGATTAAACGATCCAATCGACTTTGTGATTGTGTAAATAGTTTGAGAAATCGACATTTAAACGATCCCTTAGAAATAACGATATCATGAGTGATTGTGATAATATCGTTTAAAAAGTTAGAATCCGTTATTTGATCGAGAGATTGCAGCTGTTACGCTTGGTTGAGTATCTCTGACCCCAAGCAAAATAGCTCTATCTCTTCTCTATTTTATTTTTTGTCAAATAGTTTATAGGTTTACACAGACAAATATTTTAAACCCAAAGACTTAATATGATAAATGACGTTGAAATGCTTAAGATATACGCAACTCCCTGTGAAAACGATATTATATTATACTCACGTGTAAATAATTTTATGACATGTAAAAATCTTACATCAGTTGCACTATGGTATAGGTGAGTATCGGTACCACATTGTATACATTTGGTTCTTACTTAAATTTTCTATATTTCGGTTTGTGATTATGTGTAGAGCTCCTAAACTTTTGTTGGTCGCTAAAAGATACCCCAAAGCAACTGATATATGGTTCATGACTGATAATAATAATACTTATATTAATTTACAATTTTCTAGTATAGAGAGATTCAATTTAGTATTTGCATATGATTTGATTCACGTAATCCAATTTATATGTGGATATCATCAACTACAAGTCTACATCTAATGAAGCCATATCCATGCTTGTGGGTTCTCTTCTCAAATCATTGGATCCAAGTTCTTTTTTTTTTTTTTGGGTGAAAAGTACAAATTTCTATACTTGTTAATGTTAATGATGTTTTCTGAATTTTTTGCTTCTCAAAGTTGTTGTTTGTGTGGTTTAGGATACTCGTGTTTTGACTTTTTAAGTAATAATAGAGGTTTTTTTTAATAACTATAAATCGAGATGAGTACTATGTTCTAGCGACAATTGTTGTATTAGGTGTGAAGCACCAACAACGTTTAGACTGTGGCTGATTTTGTAGCTATGTTATTATTTACAAGTTGGTATGAAATTAAGGTTCTATGATGATATTTTGTATTAAGTAATTGGGTATAAAGATCTGTTTCTGTACAATCATGTACGAAATGGGAGAAATAAAGGAAAAGTAAAAAAATAAAAAAAATAGATATTAAATCGGTTGAACAGATCTAAAAGATGTGAATTAAAATTGGGTCATTTGACTTAAAAAAAGGATATTAAATCGGATGCAGCTAAAGACATAAAAGTTAAACACTTATTAAATCAGCCACCAACAAATCGGATGCTGAACCGATTTAAAAAGTCATTTTCACCTCATTTAAATCTCCAATTGGGTAACATAAAATATTATATGAATTTATGTGTGTGGGTCCAACTTTAACGATAAAAATCCATGAAATGGTTGAAATCATGCTAGTGCATTATTTTGACAATATTTTTTTTATTTTGACACATTTATGATTATGTGGTTAATAGTGTCTAAAAAAATTGATTAGCAAAGTACATTGAGTTATGTGTGTACTCATTTTTTTATTCTTTCGTTCGTTTTACACAACTTTAGTCCTTGCATTAACATAACATATAATCGATTTTTTTTTCAAGTGGCTCTGTGGCTGGAGCTCACACATTTTAAATACGTAAAAGTGGGGTGTCTGAGGTTCGAACCCCGACCCCTACATATATTATGCATTGTCCCTATCAACCGAGTTAAGCTCACGTGGACCCATATAATCGATTTTATTGTGTGGGTTTAATTTTTATAGTAAAATTCCTTGAATTCATGTTAATGCATTATTGTGTATGTTTCTAATATGTGGTTAATGGTGTGCAAATATTTGGTTAATGATGTAGGTTGAATTGTTCTAAGTATTATCAGTTTAGATAACACCTTTCACGTATTTTCACCATTTTTGTATCAATTTTTGTTTGCTTCATACTCTTACTTCTCTCTAGATCAACATCTACATCTCTCATTCTTTATCGAAGATCACATCATTGATATTGAGATGAGGCTCCACCACTACTACTACCAATGTCGCTTCTAGAAAACCTCTGTTTATCTTCTCGTTGTCTACGCGATGTCATGTTTTCCTGTGCAACTTGCCTTATAATGTGTTATCCCATCAAATCTTCCTTTCTTTTTCGTGATTAATTTTCTTTATTTTATTGTCGAATAAAAGCTTTATCATACATTCTCTAACAAAAGCTGAGACTTTAGCACAAGGTTTGACTTCTTCTATCATGCGTGCAAGATGTTCATTCAACCGAGCAACTCCACCAATTATTATTGTTTGACAAATTTTATGTTGTGTGGTGTTTCTACCTCTACCTTTCACAATTTTAGCAAAGTGTCAACCAATATCTTTACACAAAACATCTTATACTTTACCGGTTGGAAACACTTCTTCTGGTGATTCTTCTATTAGAGACATTGTTTAACTAACCTACAAATAAAAGATGTAGTTCTAAATTATAATGTTTATATTAGGCTTAAATGCATGTTTGGTCTCTTATGCTTATTTTAAGTTTCAAGTTGGTTACTTAAAAATGCCACGTAATCAGTTTAACAAAAAAAGTAAAAAAAATAAAATAAAATCGACATTCTCTTCATTCTCGTATTCATCAACACTTTTACAGCATCATCCTCGTCATTTTTCATCACCTTCGTATATAATCAACCTTCTTTATTATCATCTTCATCCCAAAAAATCAACATCACTGTCCTTTAAAGAAACAAAAACCAAACCCGGAAATCAACATAATCGTCTTCATCTCACTCTACTTCATACCCAGAAAATCAACCCCAAAAGAAAAAACTCAACCGAAAATATCCCCGATCGAAAAATCAACCCAGAAAATAAAAACCCCAACCCAGGAAGGAAATCCATAATATTCTTTTGGGTTTGTCTAACATGTGCAATATTGCACATGTTAAAACAATTAAAAGTTAAAACTTTTTTTATTATTAAAAACAACAACTATTTATTAAAAAGATACATATTTAATATTAAATGCATAAGTTATAATGTAAACTTACTTTTTAAAACTTCTTTAACATGTGCAAATTTGCATATGATAGAAAATCCTCATTCTTTCTCTTCTTCTTCCATTTCTTCATATCAAAACTGTTCCTTTGTGATTTTGTTTGCCTTTTGAGATTTCAGTGTGTTGGAAACTAAATGGGTCATTATTTACTCTCAATCCGTTGTTGTTGTTTGCCATTTTTCAAATTGTACATCGTCGTTTTTTCGACGAAGGTGAGAAAGGGTGATGATGAAGAACAAAGATCTATTTAGAGAAGCAAACACTAATCCAAATATTGAAATAAGATATGTAGCAAAGATCGAGAAACACAAAGATGCCTCAACTGTCAAATTGTATGTGAAGGTTGAGTAATTCAACTAGTATGACCTAAGAGATTAAAGAAGTTGAAGAGTTAAAGATCTAGGATTTAAATGTTGTCAAGGAGAAAAATACTCACATAATAACATCTGTGATTTAAAAAAGACGTTGAATTGTATGCTCAAAAAGCATATTCCTTTACTTTTTACGCTTTTGTTAATGATTAGAGAAATACTGTACAACCATTTTACGACAACTTTTTGTTTATACTCTCATCGTTTTATCAATCGTTCTATACCGTTGTTGTCTAAAAAAATAAAATAAAAAAGCTGTTTCAAATATCATCACAAAATAGTTGTAAAATATAATTATTTTAGTGATTAATATTTTGCTTGAAGGAGAAATATTAATTTGCACCGGTTTGACGCGAACACTTCTAAGAGTACATAACAAAGAAAGAGTACTCTGTTATAGTAGTCAATTTATTCGTATATCATTAAACCCAACCAACCAAACAAAACAAAAGAAGTTGGACGGTGAAGGACAGTCGCGTCTTTTTTCAAAGGATGAGTGTCGGTCACTACTTTACTTTACATGAAATGAGTTTCAGCAAAAAAAATAAACATGTAATAATGCTACATTATTTTTATTTTTATTCATTTTTTAACGAAATAGTTTTTTTGAGCAAAACGAAATAGTTGGTACAGGCATGAATGTGACATTAAAATTGGAAGTAATCATAAAATACTGTTAATAATAACATTTTTCCGTTATGAACTAAGACTAAGAAGAATGAAATTATTCCGCGAAAATACAAGATTTCCGCTATTTGGCGGGCAAATAAAAAGAAAATAAAATAAAGACGAAAGAATCAGTGACCGTACAGTTTCCAGAGAGAGAGAGAGAGAAAAAGAGTGAAACACAAACACTAACACTAACACTAACAAACAACAACAACAACACACACGAACGAGAGAACACAAGGAACGTGTGAAAACAAAAACCCATTTTCTTTCTGTCTCTCTCGACGAGGAAGTTAGGAAGAAAGACGAGCTAAGCTCGCCGATCTTCCAGAACATTCTAGATCACTCACTCACTCTACTACACAAACTTTCTTCCATTTTCCTTTCTTGTAAACACTGTACAGGAACCTACAAAAAAACCCCAAACAAACAAAAATGGACTTGTACGGTCGGAGCCCCACTAGAAACGGATCCAACCCGCTTAATCAACATGAATGGCGTTCACCTGCTGCTGCTCTTGGAGGTTAGTGTTTTCTTATTCTGGAAGTTAATGTTATGTTTATGTTAGGGATTTTGTAATTTTGTAATTAGGGTTTTCATTTTGGTGCTGTTTTTGTTGCAGAGTCGATGTGGCATTTATCACTTGGTGCTGCTGCTGGTGGTGGTGGTGAATCTTATCCGGAAAGACATGGTGTACCGAATTGTGCTTATTATATGAGAACTGGGTTTTGTGGATATGGTGGAAGGTGTCGTTTCAATCACCCGCGTGATCGTGCTGCGGTAATGCTTTTTCGGAGTTTTCAGTTATCTGCATTTTGCTTGAATTTCATGGAAGTATTTTATAGTTGTTAGTTTTTGTAGTAGATGCTATTTTCTTGCTATTTTTGCCCGGATTGTTTAGTTTTATTCCTAAATTGTTAAATTCAATTAAAGGTTAATGATTGTGTTGACACTTCAATTAATTCATTTTTTCAAATTTTTATCAGTGTTGTCATGTAAGTGATATACATTTGCTAAGGGAATACATAAATGAACTGAGTCAAATTTTTATCAGTGTTGATCATGCATAAACCTATATTAATAAGGAAAAAAGGATTAGAAGAATGCAATGTTACATTGTAACTCCGCAACTGATATACATTTGCTAAGGGACATACATAAATGAACTGAGTCAAATATTGTTTAGGTTGCTGCTGCAGTAAGAGCTACAGGGGACTACCCAGAGAGGCTTGGCGAACCTCCATGTCAGGTATAATTTTGTTTTAGAAACGTTATTGTTACTATATGATGATTCAGGTGTTCTTATATTTACTATTTAATAAAAGGGTTATACTAATTGCGGGCTTCTTTTGATGAACAGTATTATTTAAAAACTGGAACCTGTAAATTTGGCGCGTCCTGTAAATTCCACCATCCCAAAAATGGAGGGGGATATTTAAGCCAAGCTCCACTAAATATTTATGGATACCCATTACGACCGGTTCGACTCTTCTTTTTCTTTTCTTCTTCCGTATGTAATTTGCAGAGAATTTTGCATATGGTTAAACTTAAACCATGCATTTTGTATTACACAGGGCGAGAATGAGTGCTCCTATTATTTGAAAACGGGGCAGTGCAAATTTGGCGTAACTTGTAAATTCCACCATCCTCAACCTGCTGGCACTTCATTGCCAGCATCTGCACCTCAATTTTATCAACAGGTGCAGTCTCCGACGGTTCCTCCTCTGCCGGAACAGTTTGGAGGAGCTTCTGCAAGCGTGCGAGTGGCTAGACCTCCTGTGTTACCCGGTTCATATGTACAAGGGGCTTATGGTCCCGTGCTTCTTTCCCCAGGGGTTGTTCCATTTCCTGGATGGAGTCCTTATTCGGTAAGAGACACATATTTGTGTATATATGTGATCTGAAATATGGCAAAAAGTCTTATCTTTTGTTCTTTTGATTTAGTAATTACAATATTGTGATGATTTTAAATTAGTGCAGGCTCCTTTAAGCCCTGTGTTATCTCCTGGCGCGCAACCTGCTGTTGGGGCTACTTCTCTTTATGGAGTAACCCAGTTGTCATCATCAACTTCAGCTTTTGCTAGACCTTATACTCCTCTGCCCTCTTCTCCCGGTCCTGCAGGAAGCACTTTGCAGGAAAAAGTATTTCCTGAAAGACCTGGTGAACCGGTCTGCCAATACTATATGAGAACTGGGGACTGTAAATTTGGATTAGCCTGTAGATATCATCATCCACGGGACCAGGTTGCTGCACGGCCACTTCTTAGTCCCTTTGGTCTTCCTCTACGCCCGGTATGAATGGTGTCTCGATTTGGTTATTTGTTGAATTGATTGTTTAGCTTTCTTTCATTTGTTTGAAACTTATGCTGTTTGAACTTATAATTTTTGATGTCATCCATATAAGTTTGTAAATAATACATGTATTCTACTCAGGAGTCAGGACATGCCATCAGTAGTTCTTAACTTCTTATGTTTCAGGAACCAAAATCTGTTGTTAGTCTAAACAAGCTATTCTTTTAGTTGCTTAAGACCGATGTCCCTGCTTGGTGTCTAACTTGTTACCTGCGCTGGCTTTAGTTGCATTGGGGTCAAAGTGGACAGCTGTAATCCTTAATATTCATTTTTTGCAAAACTGCAGAGCTGGCCCTTGATAACATGGTTGTTAAGATTGCGATATTCCTTGTATGATTACATGAGTGTACACATATTATGTGTGGCAGCTTTGATCCCAACTATTAATGTGTTTATTTGGTAAGCCCAAGTATACGCACTAGCTTGGTTTGGTGAGATTGCTGTAGGCTTATGCCTAATAGATGCCCACTCAAATGGCAGAAAACTTTTCTATTTTAGAAAAAGTTATTTGCCTAGTCTCATAAACTGAAGAACCCCATCCTTATGGCTGTTTGCCCATATCTATTCCGCTTTCATTTGATATTCTGAGTTGTTATTATGCTCCCCTCCAATTTGAGTTGCAGCTCCATCATGTTGGTGGTGCTGCAACCAGGTGGTGCTAAAACTCTGCATTGGAGTTCCCCTTTGTGGGTGTTTCATCTTGTGACTTTGTTTTAAGATGGATGAACTCAACACCGTATCTTTGGTCAAGACCCATAAAGACTACATGTTTGTCACTATTGGGAACTTGGGAGAGAACCCACAATGTTTTCTTTGCTTTGTTTTTTTGTTTTTTGTTTTTTTTGGTATTGTAGAAAACATTCCATTTCTTTCATGAATTATAACTTCAAGCTAAGTTTTGAATGTCATATATATCTTTAACTAGAGTTAGTCAAATCTTAGCGGTATTTTAAGTTTATCATTATTTGTATATTTTTTATGGATCATGATATGATCACACAATTAAATTTTTTCTCTTCCCAATTGATCCTAGGAAGGATCTCAATTTTGACAACCTTGCTTGATTCCTTGATGGAACATGATTGGCTTTCTGTATCTATCCTGCTCCCTCAAACAAAAGCTTGGGTCTGAGACATAGTATTTGTCTGTTTATTCTGAAAAATGGGGGATACATGGATCAAACTTATGGTTACTTGGTCATTGAATTTGAAGCCATGATACCATGTCAAGGATCAACTCTCCTAAGCTCAAGTTATTGGATGAATGCACATGATTGGAATGATATATATGTAACAGTCTTAATGTAAAACCTGCTATTCAATCTATTTCCTTTTAAATGAACATGATATTACGTATTGCATTCTAAGTGTCTGTAAAACAAAAAGGTCCGTGTATTAAAAATAAAAGTTACTAGCTTGTGAGTATTTTATGTGGGTATAATTTTTGAATGCTTCTTTATCTCAGGAAACCCAAGGTTAGCAAAACCTAATTCAGATTGATAGTCAAGCCTTTTCAGTTTACAACTCCAAATTTCAATGTAGTGATGTACATAATGTTAAAGTTGTCGTATCGTAGTTTCCATTCTTTCTTAAGTTGTGCTTTGCTTGGTTGGTGTCATAGCATGGTTGAGGGGATATGAAACATGGCTACAACAAAAGCGATGTGGATTCATTACTTCGTAAGTAAATTTTGGTTGCGGGGATCGATTTTGCCCCTCTTACCGGGGACTTTTGATGGAACAAGCTATGCAACTGTAACTTCAACATTTGTACATATAATAAAGTTGTCTGCATTATTATGTAGACTATAATGCAGTTATCCACATTAAGTTTTGCATAACATATGCATGTTTTTCCTTTCATTTATGATGCGTATTAGAGTTAACTAGCCGATTAAAATAAATGTCTGAATCTTAATTTGTGTGCATTCTTTTGGGAATTTTTCGTAATTAATTAATTTTCTAGAAAACAGGGTGTACAGCCTTGTTCATTTTATATACAAAATGGGCACTGCAAGTTTGGCTCGACGTGCAAGTTTGATCATCCCGTGGGGTCAATGAGATACAGTCCATCAGCATCTTCTCTTATTGATGTTCCAGTTGCTCCATACCCAGTTGGGTCTTTACTATCTAACCTGGTTCCGTCAACATCTTCAGAATTTCGGCCTGAACTGAAGTCAGGGTCCAATTCCTTTTCAGCCAGAATGCATTCATCTGGAAATGGTTCTGGTACCTCTGTTGGTTTAATTTTTTCACAAGGTGGGTCTGTCTCACTGTCTGGTGCGCAACTCTCAAGCCAGAGTTCTGCTTCTTTGAACGGTAGCAGAAGCAGCAGACAAGAGATACATTGATCAGGCTAGTGCAAAACTCACATTATCTATTGAATGTGATTTCACAAACCTCCATTGCTTCTGTTCATACTCCTCTCAGTATTTAATGGCAACTGTTCAAAGTTTCTTTTCGCCATTGAAAATTTGTCACCCAATTGTGATTCTTGTGTGCTATACACCAGGTCATTCTCTTTTATGCTTATTTCATCTGATTATATTATTACTATAGTCTCATATAAGCTTCATACTATTATGCTTTCTTGACTTATGCTGGTTGTAAGATGATTATTATGTTTAGATAGAGAGCCTTCTTCCTGCTCTGTACAAAGGTAAAGCGATTTAGAGGGCCCGGATTTCAATTTTGCCCTGCAACAAAAACTTGCTCAACTTTTTTTTTCCTTCTTTCCGCCATGCATGTTATGATAAAAGTTGACATAGTTAATCTCTAGGTGATTTATCATTTGAAAATTGAAATAACGAATGATAGAAATTAAGTATCAAATTTGTACCATAGCTCTGCGATATTATAATCTGATTTAGAGGGTGTTTGGTTCGACGCCAATTCAAGAAAAACGCATGTCCACAGCCTTTCTAATGTGAAAAATAAGAAGCTACAAAGTGTAGCTTAGAGTGTAATAATGATATGGCTCCTTTTTATTGGGAAAATGCCAAGTTAATATGACAAATTTATTTTATATTTGTATGTAAATCAGTAAATGAGATACCAAGTTTTTGATGTTTTGTCTTCTAATTTTGCACTACATTTAAACAATCATTTGTACAATATTTTTATCCAATCAACTAATTGATATTTTAAATAATCTACATCTCTTTGTAGAGGATAGAAAGTTTTTGCATAGCCATTTTTTCTTCCAACTTTACCTTCATTTACATCATTTAATTTTAAATTTATTCTTCTTTATCGAACGTCTATTATTTTTACACAATTGTAAATGTTTTTGACCATAACTAAATGATTCCAAATGTTTAATTGGTTGGACCGGCCAAGGCTAAACCAAATATGGTGTTATATCATTCATGGTACTAGAAACAAATGGAAATAAAAGACGCAGTTGTTGTTGTCTGCACACCTAAGCATTATTAGCAGATGTCAAGGATGCATCAGAAGCAGTTTGGTTTTATACCGTCATTAGAATTTGATAAAGAGAAAACTTAGACGAAGTTCAACTATTAAGTTAAGCTGTAATTTTTACTTCATCTGATACTTTGGAAGAGCTAATAGTATGTTTGGTTCCGCATTTATATTCCAATTATCACATCTAAACGTCTATTCCACCACAATTTTAAGAAGCTACAAACTGTAGCTTCGCCATCGAAGTGAGGTGGCCGTGTGTTGAATGTGAAACCAAACACTTGCTATGTAAACTACTTTCGGCCAAATTTACCTGTACGAACAAAACCTCTGGTTCTAGAAGTCAGTGGTGTCTAAGATGAAACTTGCAATTAGTGTGTCACATGAAAAACTTTTGAGAACCATTAATCAAAGTAGTTTTATTGATTCCATTAAACAAAACCTCAATTCTCTCCACCGGCCTTCCTCTCACTTAGTGTGAATGGAGCACAATAGAATATACTGAAACTGTTTGATCTAACTCTTTTCAAAAGTTTTTCACCTGTCCTTTAAGGAATATAGCCCCATTAAAAATGTGATATTTACCCTAGCAATATAAATCCATCTGATACTTGATTCTTTCACAATAACAAATTCCTTCTCTTAAATGGATGGACGTGGATGCAGAAATAAAATATTCAAACAGATAAAGAAGAGTATCGGTAACTTTGATATAATGATATTAAAGTACTTAAGAAAGTACTTACACAGAAGAAGAATTACCCACTCAAATACGGGAAAAAGGAAAAAACGACAAGTGGTTTATGCCTTTATGATGATTAAATATTTCTTATATGATTAATTATATGCGAATCGTTGGTAAAAGTTGATGAATAGAACCAGTTAATAATTCAAATATATATGTAATGTATGTAATGGCAACAAAGGCAATCATATCATTCATGTGTTATCTTACCACGTAAGGCAATAACTTAATGGGTTACAAAGCCATCAAATCAATATTGAACATATTCTTGCTTGGCAAGTGCACGCTTGCCTTGCTGTAGAGGAGGCAATCAAGTGAAAACCAGCAATGCTTGCATCGATCTCCTTTGGAAGATAAATTGTATTCTTTATGAACACATGAAAGATTTTTTTTAGAATGACGAAATGATATTAACTATACGAAACTCACAAACATAAATAAAAGTTTAAACACCGATCACGATATTTGATCTAGCGATTTTGCATTTTGTCCGTTGAGGATTTATGGGCAAGTTAATTTAATAAAAGTTGTGTGAATTGGTTATCCCCATCCATAATTGTAGAGACTAATCCTTCAAATTCGATAAAACTGTAATAGATGACAAAATTCTCCCTCTTTCATACAATTAATGGTAAACCACCATTTTGGATCATGATGAAATCGTCCACGGTTGGTAATTTGAGACTCAAAATTTATAAAATATAAAACCGCCTCTCCAAATTGTTAAAAGTCAATAAAAAAACTAATTTTGTAGAGTCCTCATCCGTTCTAATTGACTTTAGAGTTTCGATATGAAATGTTACGCATCATCATCTTTAATAGAGCTAGCTGGAGGGTTGATATTGAATTCTCAAACGTTACTATTAGTTTACTCAATTGTAGCTTGTACTCACAGTCCACACAAGTCTTGAACATATGGGGTCACGTGTTTTCTGCACACCATGATTGTAGTCACAATCTTTCCGCCCTTACACTATGATGATATTCCGTCCCTACGTGTATATGTGAGAAAAGGAGAAAAACCTCTTCTGCTAAGGCCCTCTCAAGCATAATATCTCAATTTAGGTGCTACTTTCTTTGCCTTATTTAGCTACGACAATTCACATGAATTCATATGTACATAATTAATTTTGTATGGTTGAGAGTATACTTGGAAACATTTTCTTGGGAAAATGATTGATTTCAAATGATTAATGCTTTTTCTTCTTCTAAAAGCGAATCATTATATCTAGATAGAATAATTATCGGTCAGACTTTACTTAAAATAACGTCTTTAAAGTTTAGGGTTGAATCTGTTTTCAATCCCTATAAAATCACAGGTTTTCAAGTTTGGTCCCTATAAAATTTTAATGGTAATTTTACCCCTCCATAATTTAGTAGTTTGTAAGAATAGTCCCTATTTTAAAACTTTTTACAAAAAATAGACACTTTTAGTCCTCTAAAATAGTCCCTATAAAATGCAAATAGAAACTAAAAGTGAATATAAATTTTGTAGGGACTAAACTTAAATTTTTAATTTCGTAAGGATTAAAAACATATTTATCCCTAAAGTTTATGTTAAAAAGTTTGGTAGATCTAAAACTCCTCAAAAGAAAAATAAATTTAGAGAAATATTAATTTTACAATTGATAGAATGAAAAAAAAAAAGAGAGGTTAAAATGACTGTATGATCACTTTATACTATGATCATAAAGTAAAAACTATAATCAACTATCAACGGATCATAACCACTACGTACCAACTTATCTATCTTAAACAATATTCAACTAATTTTAACAAATTTAACTCTAACAACTTATAGTTGATTCTTGGCTTAATAGGTTTTTTGGTTCCGTAATTAATTTCAAGTTTTCATTTTAGTCCCATAACTAATAAAAGTAATGTTTGAGTTCCTTAATTGTCCTTCCGTCGGTAAAAAAATCCTTTCCGTCAAAACCTCACACTTCCGTAAGTTTTTGTCCACGTGGCAAGTATAAAAGGTACGGTTTTTTTTTTAGAAACCCAGAAATTAGGGTTCATTTTCCTCCATTCATCCTCTCCTTCAAGTTCCCTCTTCTCTCTCTGCAAAATCGAATCATCTTCTTCGACCTTCCGATTCCAGTCCTTCGAATCTGGAATTTTAGAGACATCTTGAATTTCATTCCTTTATGAATCAAACATTGACTCATTAT
>Ga0228711_1009774_pt1 | contig 12850 bp, 8 predicted proteins | sample MedpolnodulmetaG_2_FD_177996 | JGI IMG/M metagenome (GOLD analysis project Ga0228711, IMG submission 177996) | Root nodule microbial communities from Medicago polymorpha collected in Santa Monica, California, United States - brown nodules | ecosystem: Host-associated > Plants > Roots > Nodule...
GATTTCCTATTTCCAGCACTTCTAGAATTTCTGCTTTTCACACCCCTGGTTACCTCATATTGCCTCAGAACTCTATCAAAATGTCAAAATAAGTCCTAAAAATTACGTAATGACAACATGTCATCATTGCTCAACATCATCATCCAGACCCTGCATTACCAAACAAAGGTGATTGATGAGCACATCAACACATCAAAGATATTGAAGAAACCTGAAACAATGCGAGCAATGGGATCTCCTACTTCCAAACATTACAGGAAGGGAACAAGTTCAAGTCCAGAGAGATCCAGGTCTCCGCAAATACTCTCTGGATGAGAAATCCAAAAGATCATTGATGTAACACCCCAAATTTAGTTCAAGACATGATGTCTAATTTATTTTATTTTTAGAAAAATCTACATGAAGGTGAGAAAAACACAAGAAGGGGTGGTTGAATTATGTTGGATGTTTAAAACTTTTTCAAAATGTTTCACTGATATAAGTCTGAAGGTAATGTTCAAAGTCTGATGCAAATTTTTGAATGCAGCGGCTGAAGATCCAAACAAAAAGAGAGAGAGAGAGAGAGAGAGAGAGAGAGAGAGAGAGAGAGAGAGAGACAAAGAAATTTAGTTCTTCTTACAAACCGAGAGTAGTCTAGTCCTCTTGAAATTCCAAGGGATTATCACTATAATCATTATGATTACAAATTCTTAAGCACATAAGCAAGAAACTTCCAATGCTAAGTACGCAAGCAAGAGACTTCTAATACTCAATCACAACTTAAAGAAACTTGGTACAATCTAACTTAATGAAATAGAAGATTGTTTGGTTTTACACTTGATATACAATCGAACGTGTAATCTGTAACACCTTAATTCTCGACGGTGATTTTATATAATAATAATCATTGTTTTAACAAAAAAGGATGTCACACGCATTCATTCATCTTTTCACATAAAACATAATAGAGAATCAAATACAACAACAAAAGATACTTCATAGAAATTTCATAATTATAAATATCTGGTCATTAACATTGTTTGGGAAAAATAGCATAAAACATCATAGTGGTTAAACTTCATAATTTAAAGACATTCAAACTATCTATTCTCTATAATCTATACTATGTATACTAGCGGAAAGTGTAACACCCCTTTTTCCCAACAATGTAAATAATACAAATAATCAGAGTATTCAACGTAAAACGGAATGCCACACTACCAAATAGTATAAATAGAGTAAAGTTACTATTTATAAAAACCACTTTAGCAAAACATCGCAGCGGAAAATTTAATTCGTTAATCATTCAACAAAATTTGGCACTACGGCCTCAACATAACAACATCAATGAAAATCCTGATTCAAAAGGTTCAACAACATAGTTCCAAAAATAATACGCAACAGTGGAAAACATAACAAGTATCCCCATCCCGTTACGTATCAGAGCGACCCTAAGATGACGCATGAGAGAGTCAACTCACATCGGCAGCTAATCCTGGATATCTACACGTTACCCACGTAGAGGCAACATTCAAACAGAAGGGGTGAGATTTCACATTCAATAATAATAAGCATATAACTCATCAACGGAATTTAACAACCTAAACAACAATAATTAACAACAATAATAGTTCACATATACTTATTATCGATAATATTTCACATATGCTTCATTTATTTTTACTTAGCATTTAAAGCTACGACAACTATTCAACAACGACGACGACAATTCAACATTAACGATAATGCAACGACACAACAACAACTTGACTATGCAATATGCATGTAGTACCAATCAACGTGTTAGAGCATAGGCTCTCAATTCAAAGTGTAGAGCAACGGCTCTTAAAGCAACGTGTGGAGCATAAACTGCTAAAATCAACGTGTGGAGCATCAACTCCTAAATCAACGTGTAGAGCATAGGCTCTCAAATCAACGTGTTTTGAATGATTAACATTCAACAGGGCATGAGCCCCCAACTTTGTATGAGTATGCATGGACTCAACAACTTAATCAACAACAATGTACGACATCAACGACTTGACAACATCGACAACAATGACAACAACAACAACAACGACTCCACATTATAATCTCACAAATATTTATCATTTAATTGCAACATCATATAATTATCATGTTGATTCAACATATGCATTCATATAATAATCATCAATGTGTACATTCATGTATCAATTCATAAATCATGTTATTCTTGACAACAAACCTTCTGAAGAACTAACAATATCACCTAAAGTTTTCAAGTATGCACCAAAAGCTAGTTCAAAACAGAAATGTATGAATACGACACGAGAACATGAAAGCGGTGCACTACTACTAGGTTACTCGTCGTGGCGAGCAAACACTGCTCTCTGTTACACAATCGCTCGCCGTGGCGAGTGGATGGCGAGCAAACTCTGCTCTTTGTCACGTTATAGCTCGCCGTGGCGAGCAGACTACTCGCGGTGGCGAACGTAACAGGTTTTCTGTCGGGAAGTGCGATTTTTAACCCCAAAAACCCAATTATCATCAACCCTAATTCCAAATTTGATAGAAAACTCAACCTATGATCATTCTACAACCTGAACATCAATTATTTATGAATTCTACGGACTTTCTACACTCTTAACAACTAATTCTACGTGTTCTATCATCAAATCCGGTTTTAAACCCTAATTCTCAATTTCACATGAACAACAACAAAACTATATGCTAAATTCAATTTCAGAATTATATAACCTAAGATTAGAGAATATTAGTCCCACCCTTACCTTAGATTGGTGATTGCAAGACTCTACAGGTTCTCTCTTCTCTTGGTTCTCCTCTTCTCCTCTTTCTCCAAAGACTTCTGTAAAACTTAATTTGTCTAGCTCTTATTTTTCTTTATATACTCAACAGATTTTCTAATTAACACCACCTAATTCTCATTAATTCTAATTCAGCCCCTCTACAAATCTTTATTCTAATTTCCAATATATTTTACTAAATAATAATATAAAGTCACTTAATAAAATATTAATACACAACAACACGTCATAAATCAACATAAATCACATAAGTCATATAAAAGACTCTAAACTCAGCCAAAAATAATTAGATAATAAATAGGGCGTTACAGAAAGACGAACACGATATTTTTGTTTTTTTACTGCGCTAACGCATGTGATTATTTTATTATTTTTGTTTGTATAATTTTGATTAAAAATTTTAAATTTTAAAATATTAATGAAAATTATTGATTTATTGATTTATAAACAAAATATTGTCAAGACATATAACAGTTATTTATGAACTCAACATATTTTAGTTTGCCTGCATATAAAATAATCATCATTTATTGTTTATTCTAATAGTAATTAGTACATAATAACATAAATGTATAAATGACATGTTATGTAAAAGAAGCATTGCCATGCCTGCGATAAAAGAATATCTTTAAAAACTACATTTTTCGTAAAGTCTCTATCTTCTCCTTCTATTTACCCTTCTTTAATGAGAACTTTTGTTGAATTTGAGAAACTCATCTTGATAAAGCTACGTATAATTGACCATTGCTGAAAACATGTCATGGAAGATAGATTCCGACATTGGGAATGGTCTGCCCTTGTGATTTATTTATATAGTCGGAATCTATCTTCCACGACATGTTTTCAGCCATAGTCAATTATATGTAGCTTTATCAAGAGGAGTTTTTCAAAATTCAACAAAAGTTCTCATTAAACAAGGGAAAATAGAAAGAGACGATGGAGACTTTATGAAAAATGTATTTTTTAAAGATATTCTTTTATCGCAATCATATCAATGTTTCTTTTACATAACATATCATTTATACATTTATGTTATGATGTTACTAATTACTATTATAATAAACAATAAATGATCATTATTTTATCTTAATTTTATATGCAGTCAAACTAAAATATGTTGAGTTAAAAAATAATTGGAGATTTTAGCAATTAATGTTCAACAATCTATTCCAATTCTACTTCATCCTCCCTCAAATCTAAACCTTCAAATCTAAACATCACGTTTTTTTTTGTTGTTGTGTTTGATTTATTTTGAGCTTTGTGCTCAGAACTGTGCGGCTGGTGCCATGCTAGGCATGTAGCCATCATTCAGAAATCCTTTTAGAAACGTAGGATTGACCAATCTATTTCAAATTTCAGAAGAGTAATGGTGTTGAGCATGATACAAACGAAGCGGGGATGAACGAGAAGGAGCATTAGGACGAGGGACGGTGAAGTGGAATTGGAAATTTTAGTAATTAGGGTTCAACAATCTATTCCAATTCTTTCATTTTTTTAATAAATCATTTATTATTATTTTATTAGTTACACAAAAATAATTACTATAAATGACAGGGAAAATGAGAAAGCCAAAATCGTCAAGATTGACGGGGGACTAAAATAAACTCAAGAAATATATAATAGAGGGGCTAAAATAGTGGTTTTAAAAATAGGGAGCCTGCTTCTTCAAAAAAATAAATAATAGGGGTCCTAAAACTTCGTTCAAATTAAAATTGGGGGATCAAAACTGCATTTAAGCCTTATTTTTTTTTAATTTTTTAAAATAATCTAAAAGTAATATAAATATTCATAGTAAACTTTTCAATTAGAAGCTAATTATAAGAAATTGAATGAGTGCACTAAAAAAAATATTTGAATAAGTAAACTCTTTAATTTTTTTTTTCCATTCCTCTTTTTCAAAAGAGAATTTATTCTAGACATATATGGAAGTCAGTGATTGATTATGAAAATTTAACATAAAATAATGGGTGTGTTTGACCTCTAAAAATGGTCAAAAGGTTGACCATTTCCATTTTTAGTAAAAAAATTAAATTTTATTGTAGTTATAAATGAAAAACAAATATAATGTTTTTAAAAAAAAATACTCCCTCTGTCTTTAGGGTGGCAAAACTACCCATGTCTGTGAATATAATCTGTCATAGGCACAGGGCGGGTAGTAAAATGGGTATCCACGAGTATAATAAATAAGTATTTAACTACCCATTATTTTATGGATACAGACACGTATTTGATGATACCCGTGCCTGCAGGTACCCATACTCGATAATAAATTAAGTAAATGACTCTTGAATTACTCTTGAAAACATGAAGCGGACTTCCTTTTTATGGCTATCTTCGGATGTTCCTCATTTAGCTTTTGGTTTTCATGACTGGTGGCGATACCCTCTACTTTGTATGGGTGTCATGTAACGGTTTTTTTGTTTTCGGTGGTGACACTATTCTTTTAGGTGTCTGATTGTTGTAACAGATATTGGGTAATTCACCATTTTAGCACACCTTGTGCGGGGTGAAATTATCCTCCTTTGAGCAATATATTCCATTTTGATTTGTTCAAAAAAATTTTTTTTAAGTAAATGACATTGTTAGTAAATGTTATAAGTTTTTATTTTAATTATCTTATTTTATATTGATTATTTGGATTTATATTTGGAGATTTATATGCTTTTAATTCAGTAATTGGGAAGTCAAATGAATTTATTGATGGTTGGAATGCATATGAAATTTGAATGTGTATTTGGATGTTTTTATGCTTTTACTTTACTTCAACAATTTGTATGAATTATGTAAGAATCATGAATTTTGTATGGATTAGGTATGATTTATAAAATTTGAATGAATTATGTATGGATGTTTAAAAATATAAATTGTTTGGTAATTAAAAAAAGTTATTCTTTGTACCAAAAAATAAATAAATTCAAAAATTCATGGGTACCCGTGAATACCTCAATACCTACGGGTTACCCGTATAGTGGGTACCCACAAGTCTACGGGGCAGACACAGGTATCATATTTATCCAATGGGTTGGGAACGGAATATCATACTATCCGTACCCACGAATACCCATTATGAATGTCAAGAGAGTGTGTTTGAGCATTTGACAATAGCACTCCTCTTATATCAAATAAAGAGAAGATTTAGATTTCTTGTTTTCCAATATATCTCATATGTCTGCATTTTCGGTATTAGTACAATTGAATTAAAAATAAATAAAATATTATAATATAATAAAACTTTAAGGGCAATTATGTAAAGTTAGAAGGATAATAAAATATTTCTATAATAATAATATTAATTATATACATAATTAAAAATGAGACATTTTAAAATTATTGTCAGATACAATGAACTTTCTTCTAAAATGTTTACATAAATAGTGAAGTTGGTGTAACATATACACACAACTTTTAAAACCACTCTTTATTTCTAAACTTTTTTTGTAGTAGGTAGTGGAATCATGGGTCGTCGGAAAATTAAGATTGAGAGGGTGAAAGACTCCAACACGAGGCAGGTCACATTCTCAAAGCGTCGGACAGGCTTATTCAAGAAAGCGAATGAGTTGTCGATTTTGTGCGGAGCAGAAGTGGCTATTGTTGTGTTCTCTCCAGGTGACAATCCTTACTCTTTTGGTCACCCAGGAGTTGATGTTGTTGCTGCCAAGTATCTTGAACTAAAGCCTAAATGCAGGAATTTCGAAGGAAACCCCTCTTCTGATTCTCCAAATATGGAAAAATTGAATCTAGAACTTACTGAGGTGTTGGCACAGATCCGAGAAGGTGAAAATCAAGCTGAGACTCATGATGAGATTCTGAAGCAAAATGATGTGACAAAACTCTCCGAGCTTAAAGAATTGAGAGATTCGTACAAAGATCTTCAAGATTGCATAAAATTGCGTCTTAGTGATATCGAGATATCAGAATGTATGATGCTTCTAGCTCAGGATCCAATGGTGGGAAGAAAAGCGAAATCGTCAAAAAAGAAAAGAAGAAAAAATTAATGATTTGTAGCATGCTACATAATTTAATTTATGTTTCTTTCTGTCTTTTATGAATACCTTATGTTCCCTTTTCTCTATAAAAACTTGTTGTGCATGTATCACCAAGTTAAAGAGAGACAAAGGAAAAAATAACATGAGTGTTGAATAAAGTGTTTCATCATATAATATTGAAGTTAAAAATGTTTTTTTTTTTATCATAGATAAACTTTTTTCTGTTACTATTACCTTTTTTTTATCATAGATAACCTTGTTAGCATTTCCTTTATGATAATTATTTTTTTAATTTTTAAAAATAATTTAAGAGTAATATTAATATTCATTGTAAATGTTTCAATTAGAAGCTAATTATAAAAAAATGATTAAGTTCATTAAAAAAAACGTTTGAATAAGTAAACACTTTAATTATTTTTTATCCATTCCTCCTTTTCAATGAGAATTTATTCTAGACATACATGGAAGTCGGTTGATTGATTATGCAAATTTAACATAAAATAATAGGTGTGTTTGACCTCTAAAAAATGGTCAAAAGGTTGACCATTTGCATTTTTAGTAAAAAAATAAATTTTATTGTAGTTATAAATGAAAAACAAATATTATGTTTTATTAAATTTATTAAAAATACTCCTCCATCTTAGGGGTGGAAAAAATAGTCATGCCCACGAATAAAATCTGTCACGAACATGAGACAAATAGTTAAACAGGTATCCACGAGTATTTGACTACCCGTCATTTTATGGATACAGACACGGATTTGGTGATACCCGTGCCTGTGGGTACACATACCTAATAATAAATTAAGCAAATGACATTGTTAGTAAATGTTATAAAATTTTATTTCAATTATCATTGTTATATTGATTATTTGGATTTATATGCTTTTAATTTAGTAATTGGGAAGTTAAATGAAGTTATTGAAGGTTGGAATGTATATGAAATTTAGATGTTTTTATGCTTTTATTTTACTTCAAGAATTTGTATAAATTATGTAAGAATCATGATTTTTATATGAATATTTAAAAATAGAAGTTTTTTGATAATTAAAAAAAGTTGTTTTTCATCAAAAAATAAATAAATTCAAAAATTTGTGGGTATCGTTAATACCTGTGACATCTACCCTTTTAACAAGACTAGTTTACAAAAAAGTTTTGTCCTTAAAGAATCAATGTAACAGTCGGAAGAGAGATGGTAGCAGACATTCTTATTGTGGGAATTTAACTTATTTTTATGTACCCATTGACATATTAAATGGTTTTCAATTAATGACAAAGAAATGATTTGGGAGTATATTTTATTATCTTTCAATCCAACCGTCGATTTGGTAATCCATGAAAAATAAGTTTGACACAGTAGTTTCAATTTATTTTTCAATCTAATAAACCTTAAACATCATTATTGCAAAATCAACTTTAAACATTATTGCAAAATCATCATATACTATATAACAACATCATTGCAAAATTTATAACTTGTTTTGCCAATGCTATTACTCCCCCGTCTCAAATATAAGAAAAGATTCTTTTTTTAGGTTCATTGAATAATTAATGTATCTGCTTTACAATGTAAACCAGATACATTAACTACTCAATGAACCTAAAAAAGGAATCCTTTTTTTTTGTCTAATAGCTTAGTGGCTAAAGCTCACACAATTAAATGTGGAGAAGTGGGGTGTCCAGGGTTCGAACCCCGGCCCCTGCATAAATTATGCAATGTCCCTACCAACTAACTGAGCTAAATTTACGGGAACAATATTTGAGACCGGAAGGATTACATGATTCATAGACATTTCATTATATTAATATAGCATCAGACCATAAAATAGAGGGAGTAGGTTCTGGGACATTTCCAGACAATCTGAGATTACATTATTTATTTCTACTACCTCATCGAAGACCTGTTGCTTCAGCCAGCTTGGGAGAGATTCAGACTAACTCAGATTTAATGACTCAATATTGGATGTATTCGGATCAACATTTTCTTCGCCTTCATTTTCTCTGATCGAATTCAGGAAGCTGATGAAATGTGTGCAAAGTTCTGTAGAATATAATGTTAACTGAGAAGACACTGTTTGAGAAATTGTTAACTGACATAATTACTTCTTATCATTTTTGAAAAACTCACATGCAAATGAGAGAATTTAAACTCATTTGACAAGGCTCCAATTAATATAAACTTCTATTTTATGACTTTTTCGACTGAGATAAAAATTTGCCTCTTAAGTTACCAAAAGCCCTTTGTAATAGTATTTCAATTCATAATAGTATTCCTGTATAATAATGAAAAAGAATTCATTGAGCCTTAAATACAAGAAAAACACACATACACAGCAAGGAAGTTCTTGATGAAAATGAAAATGGTTGATCCAACAGAGTGCAAATCTTGCAGTTTCAAATTATGAACAAATTATATTAATCGGACATTGTTCCTGAAGTAAGTCAATTGTACAATCAACATCATTATTTAGGGTTATGAGGCTGATTTCTAACTCATATTTAAAGAAATAAAACAAGTGACATAAAAAATAAAACATGATTAGTTCAAAACTAACTTATCAAATACTATGGCATTAAATATTTTTGATTGTGACAACTCACAAAATATGATACATGATGTTCTTTTTAAATTATGAACAAATATGATACAGAAATCTAAAGAAGTTATGCTATAATAGTATAAATATATCAGAACTTTAGATCTAACCATGTCAACTCATCGATCCAAATATATTAGAAAGTGTGGCATATATATTCATTTACCACTAATTAGCAGAAAGGGTTTCCTTTATTAAAAAAAAAAAAACTGAAAGGAATCCACTCTTCTTACACTACTAGAAAAAGAAAAATTAGGGAGGGAAATTAGTGACGGAAAAAATAAAATTCCTCACAAATTTCTTGGTCGCAAAATTTAGTGACGGAATTATAGAGGGAGTTCACATTTTCGCTCACTAAATTTCCCTCACTAATTTTTGTTTTTTTAGTAGTGTTATAATATTTTTTTAATATTAAATAAAATAAAAATCTGTTTTTATTTGTCTTTTGTAAATAAAGAAATAAATTATTCATTACAATCAACTTCCAGCAACCGCACTTCATAGGATGCATCCTATTAAAAAATCATATTAAAAAAATAAAAGTTACATATTATTTTAATCAAAAAAAAATTACACGTTATTTTTTGTGTTGCCAAATTACTTACATCCAAGCATATAGTATCTTACTAAAATTATCATTTTATTTTTATATGATTTTGTAAACATTCTATTATTTACCTCCGTTCCATTTACCATTTTCATCAACAAAAAGGGCTATATACCAATGTCAATAGGAAATAAAAAATACAACAGTCCCTTTAAAAAAATATTATATATAGTAAGAAGAAAATTACAGAGTTTTATTTAATTATATTATATTATCATTATTACATTCCATAAAAAAAAGAGGCTAACAACAGTCTCACTCTTATTACGTGTCTACCAAGATAAGCATATAAACAGTAGCAAGTGAAGTCACAAACACTTGACTTTGTCTTCTTTCTTTCGCGCTTAAATTTAGGGTATAGGGTTTCTTTCGCACTTGTTATTTTTTGGAACCAAATACAGTATAACATGAACAATGTCGAAATCGAACATCCCAAACAACACAACACTAACACCACCAAAAACCACAAGGGTTCTACCTCATGTAACAAAGAATCTCCATGAAGTCTACACCTTAGGTAAAAAAAAACTAGGTGAAGTCAATTTGGTATCACATATCAATGCACACACAACACAACAGGTCGAACCTACGCATGCAAGTCTATGTCAAAGAAGAAACTGTTACGCAAAGAGGATTATAATGCTGTTTGGAGAGAGTTTCAAAAAATGCACCATTTATCTGAACATCCAAATGTTGTGAGGATCCATGAAACTTATGAAGATTCTTTTTTTTCTTCTTCATTTGGTTATAGAGCTTTGTGATGGTGGGGAATTGTTTGATAGGATTGTCCAGAAGGGTCATTATAGTGAGAGACAAGTTGCTAAGTTGATTAGGATTAGTGTTGAGGTTATTGCTGCTAGTCATTTTCTTAGTGTTATGCAGAGAGACTTTAAACATGAGATAATTTTTTGTTTGATTTTATTGATGAAGATGTTGTTCTCAAAACTATTGATTTTGGAATGTCTGTTTTTTATAAGCTAGATTTGTTTTTTCTATTTCTATTTTGCATCAACATCAGAAAATCGTAAAATCATAAACACCAAAAGAATCTCATCAAAATAGAAATAGAAAAAAAAAAAAAAAAACTTTATTATTAAAAAAAAAAAAAACAAAAAAAAAAAAAATAAAAAAAAAAAAAAAAAAAAAAAAAAAAAAACCTTTCTTATTAAAAAGAGAGGGTCCAAACTTAATAGTTTTGAGAACAACATCTTCATCAACAGAATTAAACAAAAAAAATCTCTGGTTTAAGGCCTCTATGCATAACACCAAGAGAATGACAAGCTTCAACAATAGTCATAATCAACGTAGCAGCTTGTCAATCACTATAATGACCCTTCTGCATAATCCTATCAAACAATTCCTCACCTTCACAAATCTCCATAACCAAATAAAAAAAATATAAATGAATCCTCATAAGTTTCATCGATCCTCGCAACATTTGGATGTTCAGATAAATGGTGCATTATCTAAATCTCTCTCCAAACATCATCATAATCCTCTTTGTAAAACAAGTTTCTTCTTTGATATATACTTGCACTCGAATATGTTGTGTTGTGTGTGCAGTGATATGTGATAACGAATTGACCTTCACCCATGTTTTTTGCCTAAGGTGTATACTTCATGTAGATTATTTGTTACATGTGGGAGAACCGTTGTGGTTTTCGGTGGTGTTAGTGTTGTGTTGTTTGGGATGTTCGATTTCGACATTGTTCATGTTGTACTGTATTTGTTACATGTATCGTATTTTGTGAGTTGTCTCAATCAAAAATATTTAATGAGGTAGTATTATACGATAAGTTAATTTTGAAACTAATCATTTTTTTTTTGTTACAAAACTAATCATGTTTTACTTTTGATGTCACTTGTTTTATTTCTTAATTAAAATTCTAAATGAGTTGGAAACCAGCATCATAAGCCTAAATAATGATGTTCATCAAAAAATCATATTAATCAATTGTACTTCAACTTGATGTAAGAATAGTTGTACATGTTGATGTTGGCATGTACTGAGTAATAATGATGTACTTTGACTTGTTCCTAAAGTAACTTCTATGGGAGAAATACTTTTATGCTCACAAACCTAAATATAAATTATTTAGGCAATATCATTTAAGCTATCGTTGTGTATTTAACTTCTCACTCAGGAGCTAGCCAATTAAATAAGGGAATTGACAAAAAAAAAAAGTAAAATTAAGTGATAATAAAAGCGGAGTGTGATTTATTTCAAGTGAAGGGTGTGTTGGAATTAATTTAATAATTCATCAAAACAAACATGCTCCATAAAGATTAAAACTATAATAATAGTTTAGTGTCGAAAACATATGAGCATGAATACAAAGTAGGATCTACAACAATAGTGTAGAAAACATATGAGCATGTGTATAAAGTAGGATCTACAACAAGCTTGATTTACAAGGATATTAAGGAATTAAAGGTAGGTGTTAGGAATACCTGGAGCTTTAACGGCAACATTCTCTCAACAACAATGATAAACAGAGAGTGGATGTGGTGATCTAAAACCGTTGTAAAAAGGGACTATAGTGCAGGTGGTGCTCCGTCTTGAAATTGTTGGTTTTAGATTTCTAAACTGTTGTATTTGAATTTCCAAAGTCTACCAAAGTTGTCACTAGGTTGAGTCACGATTGAATTGCTCTTTTAAGACTATTCCTAAAAAGGGACTATGAGATCTTAAAAAATTATATATTCCGAAGGGACAAAGATTATCGAAGGACTATGCTCATAAGACCATTCTTAATTTCGAACGGACATTATACCAGAAGAGACTATGTTCCTAAGAACACTATTAATTTCGAAGGGACAAAAAAAGAGGAGATGAAGAGAAGAATGACTCATCAACACAAGTCGGGGGGGGGGG
>Ga0228711_1009781_pt1 | contig 12846 bp, 8 predicted proteins | sample MedpolnodulmetaG_2_FD_177996 | JGI IMG/M metagenome (GOLD analysis project Ga0228711, IMG submission 177996) | Root nodule microbial communities from Medicago polymorpha collected in Santa Monica, California, United States - brown nodules | ecosystem: Host-associated > Plants > Roots > Nodule...
CACTGTTTATGTTGATTATGATTGATGTGAAGCTTACCCCCAGTGGTTTTGACCGCCTACCTGTTTGTATGAATGGGTAGACGGAGTGCAGGAGTAGTTTTGCTTGGTGAGTACTTGGATAGCGGGAACTATCTCCGTTATCGTTTCTTGGAGTCTTAGATTAGGCTCTGATTAGGACGTCGGTCTCTATGTTTTCTTGGAACAAAATACGTTTTACAAACATTACCCTTAGAGTGTGGGAGATTGTTGAAACGAAAAATGATTAACATAAGTTACGCTTAGAGTTTTGATGATAACAAGGTATTAAAAATTGTCAATTGAATATGCTAATATTTGTTCAAGTGTACAAGACCATAGACAAAAATTTGATATCTTTATAAGGATCTGGAAGAACAAAAGAGAGCAAAAGAATCAACAAAAAGGAAGCTTGAAGAATCTGAAGAAAAGTGCATCTCAAGTACAAGTGCTCCTGAAGTGATGACATCATCAGAAGCAAGTTCATTAGAAGCACCTTATCAGAAGGAAGATCACTAGAAGCTGAAGTTCATCAGAAGATGAAAGGTTTAAAGCTTCAAAGACTGTTCAAATGATTTAATCACGTCTAAACCTTGCAAAAGACTGAAAGAGTGTAACAACAACCCTTGAGATGAAATTTGAAAGCATTGGATGCTTGTTCTATCAAGAGCATTGACAAAGGACTATTGTACGAACTGTACAACCACTTCCTCCACTACTCTGTTCGTGTCTCTACAACAAGACAAGGATAACAGCTCTGCCTACAGAAATGTTCCTTCAAATTAGGAATGCATTTGAAATTGATCCTTCATAGGACAATAACCATATCAGGCAAAAGATCATTGGTGATTATCAACAAGTTTCAAACGACTCTTTATGTGCTGACAATTTTCCAACGTATCTTTCACACCTCTATATAAAGGAGTGAAGACTTACTAGTTGGATATACAAATACACACGAATGCAGACACACACAAAAAGCAAGACTCATACAACAATTCAAAGTTCAAAACTCTGTTATTGTACTGCATTTAAAGTCACTTAGAATTTCTTATCAAAGTTCATAGTTTAGAAATTTTATAGTCTTAAGAGTCTGTATCTGATTTGTATTGTGAACACCACTGATTGTATATCAAGTGTTCAAACTCAAACAAATTTCTTTGTAATTCTGTTTGTTTAGAAGTCTCTTGCTCGTGTGCTTGAGCATTAGAAGTCACTTGCAGTTGTGCTTGAGCATTGGAAGTCTCTTGCTTGTGTGCTTGAGCATAGGAAATCTCTTGTAGTTGTGCTTGAGTAATTTGAAGTCTCGTGCTAGTTGTAGCATTGAGCAGTTGTAATTTAATATTACATTTTAGTGAACTCTCCTTGGAAGTGCAAGGGGGACAGGACTACTTCCGGTTTGTGGAATGAACCTGTATAATTGCTTTGTGTCTTTGTTCTCTCTCTGTTTTTATCCACTGCATTTAGATTCTGATTATCACTTCAGAAGCTGAACTCTATCTGCTTATGAACAGGGACTTCAGTAGGAGAAAACGAAGAAAAAACAAACACAATTCAACCCCCCCTTCTTGTGTTTTTCTCACCTTCAATTGGTATATAGAGCCTTGGTCTGTTGTCTTAACATTTAACAGTGTAACAGAAAAAGATCTGAGAAAAACATGTCTGTTGAAGAATCCACTTCTCGTTTTGGTACTTCTCATTCTGGTGCAGCTGTACCATATGATTATGGTTATGGTGACAAGAAAGTTGAATCTGGAAAAGTGTCAAGATTTAATGGAGATCCTGAAGAATTTTCTTGGTGGAAATTCAACTTCTATAGTTATGTCATGGGTTTAGATGAAGAACTATGGAACATTCTGGAAGATGGTGTTGGTGACTTAGTCCTTGATGAAGAAGGAGTTGTTATTGATAGAAAGAAACACACCCCTGAACATAAGAAACTATACAAGAAGCATCACAAGATCAGAGGATCACTTGTCACTGCTATACCTAAAGCAGAGTATGACAAATGGTTATGTTTAATTAGGTTGACTTAATGTAGGAAGTACTAACTTGCAGGTGTTGTAAAATATCTAACTACCTCTGACAAGCTTGAATATGTAAGTCTAAGGGCAAGATAATTAATGGCGTGTAGAATATATGATGCATATGTTATATTCTTGTGTTTTATTTATTTCCATGATTTACGATCAAGAATTAAGACTTTAACTTAATGGATAAAAAATGCAAGAAAGATATTTATTTAAATTCAGTGTTAAGTAATCTGATTAATTTACTAAGAAAAATAAGATTTATAAACTTAATCCGCATTAGACACTTAAGTATTAAGACGTAACACCATTTTCTGTCGTTAATGAAAATGGGGCGTTACATCAACCATCTTGGGGTAAAACTAAATCTGCTTCTTTTACCCCAAGAAGGTTGGTCACCAATCATCTTGGTAACATATTTTCTTGTCTTAAGTTCAAAGCAACCTCTTGAAATTTTCAAAGATGCCTTTTTCTATGAAAGGTCAAGGATGGAAAAAAAAATGTTGTTGTGGAAGGAAGATGAGGAGAGTGAGGAGGAGAGAATGTGAGAAATGGTGAAGGTTGGAAGGGTATTTATAGGGGGATTGTAAAACATAGGTTTTAACTACTCTTAATGCAGTCAAAAAACGTGTAAAAACTTATATAAAAAATGTGTAAAATCAATTAAGAAAAGTCCAGAACTGTCCAAAACACATGTTCTCTGTGCATGAACCACCGGCCAAGCTGCGTGAGTTAACTCACGCCACCGTCCAAAGGTGCGTGATTTAACTCAGGTTACATGCATGGGGTACGTGAGTTGTGTGAATTAACTCACGCAGAGGCATTATGGGAATTTCAGTTTGGAACGAACAATTTTGGTTGGGTAAATAGCAGAATTCTCTTTTTTGTGACTCATAGCATATAAAAATGGGTGCAACCATAATATCTTTCTCCCTTATATCTTCATATTCTTCGTCGTAGTTATTCCTCTTTGATTTTACTTTGTTTTGGTTCTCGGATTTATTTCGTAATTCTTCACATCATTTATTTTGATTTTCTTGTGATCTCTGATATATTCTATATATTAATTAATTTGATTCCTTTCACAAGTTCATAAATTAATCTTGTTGTCAACATGTCCCCTTTAAATATTATATACAACTTATTGACGACAACACCTATCGATATAATTCTTCATCTAATATATAGCTTGGCCAAATCTATATTGTGTTTAGTTTATTGTAAAATTGTTCAGATCTGCTAGTTAGTTTTTTTTTGTTGATAAGGCCAAGAGAAAGGTTAGGCATCAGAGGGGAAATTGAAGCATCTCCACTAGGTTGGCACCCAACAGAGACTCCATCCTCTACCGCCTTTCCAATACGTAATATTATTAAGAAAAGAGAAAAATATTTACAAGCGGGGGGGACTAGGGCAAAACCCTCAAAATAAATAGGAAAACAAAAAAAAAGAAACAAAAATGACTAAGGGAAACGGTAATTAGGCAATCCATTTCTGTCTCTAGAAAAGTCAGCTGCCAAAGAAGAAGGCATATTGGTATACCATACGGTGTCAATCAACACATGACCCAATGAAGCAAGCTTATTGGCACAACAATTCCCCTCCTGGAAAATATGAGAACAATGCACCATCATACCATGTAGAAAACAATTATGCCACCGGTTCCGAAGACGAATAGGAATGACATCTGGATTCTTGAAAGTATCCACCACACTAGAAGAATCGCATTCAAACCACAACCGATTCCAATTATGCTTAGCAGCAAACTCCATTGCAAAAATCAAACCCAACAGTTTCGCCTCAAACACAGAACCCCGACCAACATTGCTTGCAAAAAGACCCAAAAAAGTTCCTCTAAAATTAAAGAAGATTCCGCCACAATAAGCATTATGCTCAATAACCGAACCATCCGTGTTCGCCTTTACCCAAGTAATGGTGGCTGGCTTCCAAACAACCAAAACAATATCCTTTACACTCTTGGATGTAGGAGGAATCAAGAATTTATTTAAAAGAGAAAAATCCAAATTAGTACAACTACCGTTGGAATGCATCCCGGACATAGCAACCAAGGATGTAATTCTGGACAGAGTCGCATGGATACAAGGTGAGGCCGAGCTTAAGCGAAAAGCATTACGGGCAAGCCATACAATACACCGTATGAACAATAGCAGCCACGATAACATCCCACATTTGAGAGCTGCAATGAGCAGGAACACACTCTAAAAGGGCTAAAACCGAAGTCAGAGGCGCGACACGGTTAAGCTTCAAACTTATGCACTTCCACACAGCAACCGCGAAATCACAAGTAAGAAACAAATGAGCGGATGATTCAGGTTCGTTGAAACATAAACCACATATAGAGACCAAGGTACACCCACGCTTTTGCAAGTTCTCGTCCGTGGGGAGCATGGACAACATTAAGCGCCAGAAAACAAAGGAATGGGACGGTGATATACATGGATGCCAGATGATGGAAGCCCAATCAATTCTGTCTGAGGAAGGATAAAGAAATTGAAAAGCCATCTTAACATTGAGAGTACTGTCCGGAGCATGGATCCAAACTCGCCTATCCTGCAGAGGAGTAACCGGAAGCGTGATTTTTTGAATACTCTCCGCCACCGTCGGATAATTCAATCCGAACGGAGGAGCTGCCACCTACCATTAACAATAATCGACTGGAACTTAGCAGTAAGATAAGGATACATATTTGGCGGAGTATTGAGAGTAGAAACTAGCGAGGAACCCATCCAATTATCCAACCAAAAATTAATTTGTTCACTGTTATCAATAATCCAAACCGAGTTTTCCGTTACCGTATTAAAGAAGAAAGGTGAATGTGCAGATGGGGATGAAAATGGTCACCAAATAACATTGTCATAAATTCCACAATTAAATCGACAAAGTACCAAAGGTATCAACCAATAGTATATTTAATTTTTTTTATAATTGCATTTATTCAAATATTTGTTGAAAATAAAAATAATAATTTCAATTAAAATTAATATTACTATGAATTTTGTTTTCATCTCGATCCTCTTTTTGGGTTGGGATTTCATCTAAGGCTCTTTTGCGTTCTTGGTTTGATTTAACCTTCACATGATCTTTCTTATCAGTTGCACTTGTTTTATGGTTTCAATTATGGATTGTTTGTGCACAATCTGCATTTTATCTGGATTCTTTTAGGTCCGTCGGAGTTGCATTTGTAATTTTCACTATTAATAATCACCGTGGTGCAGGAAGTTTTTCCAAACTAAAGCCATACCTAGTAAAAGCAGTGTGAACCTTGGGCATCTGGTAGCTTGGAGAAAGAGGAAGCACAAGAAACTGCACGATTGCCAAAACTTGATCGAAATGGAAATAGATCTTCCAAGTAAATTCAAACAATGATGTTGCGGAGAGTTGAAAAGATGATGGATTTTGAAGTCACGTGAAAGAAATACTCAGATCCTTGCATGATGACTAGGAAAGAAATGATGAGGCGATTCAAAAAGAATAGAATGATGAATATATTAATGAATATGAAGATGTTCTACTAGAAATAGTCATAGTCATAAATCTCAAAATCAAATTGATGAAGTACAAAGGTATACGATCAATACTATATGTTGATCTTTTGATTAACTAGCTTCAAACTTAAAACTTCAAGGCATGGATCAAAGTGGTTTAGCAAAGAGAATAGATTCTAAACATAACATGTCATTGAGATATGAGGTTCTTCCTAAAGAATTGAAAGCGGTACTCTATACTATTTGATGTGATACAACATATTACAATATATATAATATAACAAATCTTGTCACACTTGAGTGCTAGATATATTTGAGTGACTGGCAGGATTGGAGCTCCCTAGAGGTGCCGACTTAGTCGGGATGTCCAGCATCTCCTTGATGTTTTCCTCACTCTTGATTCAGTTAAAAAAAAAAAAAAAACCTCCAGGTACATAGATCAAATACGTATTATTAAGTTATGAGGTTTTTCCTAAATTATTGGTTCTAGAGAAACGCCACATAAAGTCTAGTTCGAAATATAAGGTGACATTTATTAAAAGTTAAGTGCAGCCATACTCACTGCTATTTGATGTGATACAACATGTATGTGTGTATATATATATATATATTACAACAATTCTTGTCACACTTAAGGAGTAGATATATGCTAAGAGCTTAGTTTTATAACCTTCAGGTACATAGATCAAATATGTTTAGAGGACGAGATTAGAAAATAACAAACATAAAAATTAGGTAATGCGTTCTACATCAAGTAATTCCTACCATAATTTCTTATTTTATACTTTTTTCAAATTTTTATAATATTTTTATCTCTCTAAATGAAATAAATGGAGATGATCTAACTTATTGTAAAATAATCATTAATTTCACTTTATTTAATAAAAATTTAAAATTAATTTCAATGTAATGTCTTTTAGTGTCAAAACAAGAAAAAAAGATATGTCAGAAATTTCCATGTAATTTGTGGAACTAATAATTAAATGATTGAACTACATGTATTTACGAAATTTAATTAATTATATTTAGCAAGTGGCAATGTAATTTGTGCTTATGTTAACCTACAATAAGGGAGTTTAACTCCAAAACTTGAAATATTTTTGGGTAACACTTCTTGCCATAATTGATGATGTATCTAACTTACATTGACTCAAGCTTATTGTCCCTAAAACCAATTACACATCCCATCTAACCTACGATGAATTATCAAATGTAAATAATCAATTCTAAATAATCCTCAACTTAGTTTACACAAGAAAGAGAGACGTCAAATCTCTATTCGATATATTGCTAATTCATAAGTAATATGTTACTCAACCACTTACACTTGAAACTCAACATTTTTATTCTTCTCAAGAAGTGCTTCTTTATTTCTTCATTCTTTGTACTCTTTGGTTTTCCTGTCTCGTGGTGTTTGATATTTTCTATTTATTAATATATTTTTAACATCTTAATAGAGTTCCACAAAATTTCAATAGTCATTTTTTTAGGAGATTATTCCTTTTTTAATAAGATGTTGTTTCTGTTGCATTGGCATTCTTCCTATTTTAATGAAATTTAACTGATATTTAAAATAATATTAGAATAAAGGTAAATTGGCTAACACAATAGTTGAAATGAAGTGTATACCTAGAATAAAAAGTACTAGCAAAGACTATGTATCATCTTTAAATATAGGTACAGCAGATTGTTGCAGCCTAAAAGTTCGAGGGTTGCTCAAATACAATGAAGTCGCCATCAATGTTTATTAAAATAGAGAAAGCGTCGGAAAATGCCTTTTAAAAGAAAAAAATATGGTCACTGAAACCATATTTTAGGTTCAAGAGTCGATATACAAAGGGAAAGTATTAGCATCCTACGACATCCGTTAAGAAAACTGTTAGCACTAATTAATTGTGTAAGATTTGTTAAATTTTAAAATATTTATTTCTCCTTATTATTAAATATGAATTAAAATATAAATTTAAATGAAATGTTATGTTTTTAAATAGTGAGGAAAAAAGGTTTCGTTATTGTTGTGGTAGACAAGAATGGCCTCTTGCTCCAAGGTATCTCTCGGTGCAATGTAGAATTCAAAGACAACACTTTGCTCCAACGTATCTCTCGCCTGTGAGATCCCACTGCCCGCAAGGTTGTTAGCAGGGATGTAGTCTTTGTAGAAAATGAGTTGTATACTGAGCATAAAAAAGACAACACTTTCACAGAGATTACTACAGTGCGTATGGAAGAAAAATTCAAGGAAGGTGATTCTTCTGAAGCTGAATTAGAGCTTGATGAGAAAGAACCAAATGCGGTCAATGGTGGTGTCTGTCAATCAACATGTCAGGCGCATAAACCATCTCGATAGTCAAAATATGTAATGAAGATCGAAAATGCATATTGTCTTCTAACGGAAGAAGGTGAACCTTCAAATTTTCAAGAGGCGTTGAACAATTCAAATTCTTTTAAATAGAATACAGTAATGCATGAAGAAATGGAGGCCCTACATAAAAACAAGACATGGGAGCTTGTTAAACTTTCAAAGGGTCGAAAAGACATTGGAAACAAATTAATATACAAGATGAAACATGATTGTAATGATCAAGTTGAACAGTATCATGCAAGACTAGTGGTAAAATGATATACTTAGAAAGAAGGTGTTGACTTTAATGAGATATATTCTCCAGTTGTTAGACTCACTACTATATGGGTAATATTGGCAATGTGTGTTGCATTGGATTTACATCTCAAATAGCTAGATGTAAAGAGTGTTTTTCCACCTGGAGAGCTTGAACCTATAGGTTGGTACAGTAGATTTGATTCTTTCATAATTAGTTTTGATCACAACAAACTGATTTCTCACTGTTATACATACTACAAAAGGTTTTATGGTAATGATTTTATCATTTTGTTGTTCAAGAGGAGAATAAATGCTAAGATGGAACCTAGATTCTCTTCAAGTGTCCATCCATTATGGCTATTCATGCATAAGTTATAGTCCAAGTTCAAAGACTAAGATTTAACCGAACATACTATACGCTGCAGAGGATCCGGGCTAGAACGAAAAGGAACTATATAATCTATGTTTGTGGGATTAGTCTTTTTTTAGAATGTGAGTTGTGGTTTTGATGTTAAGCGAGTTTCCTTGGAACAAAGCTTTCTTTAGTTGGCATGTAATTATAAGATTGTAACATTTTTCGAATTCACTATATTGTTTAACATTTTATTCATAATATCTTTTCATGCATGTGTGTGTGTATATATATTTCGGGTTACTTGGTATTTACAAGTAATGAAGATGTTTCTTGTATATTGTTCTCTTTTATGTTCTTTTTCTTTATAATATTTTTTATTCTGGACCGGTCAGAAGACCAATCACACGTTGACACATGGCCTAACTTACACCTTCATAAGGCTCCACGCCTGATTGAATACATCGGCTTTAAGTGAACCGCACCGCATACGAGCACACCCCCGTGCGAGGATCACCTTACACGTGTCCTCTAACTGTCCCTAATCACACGCCGCAAAACACAGAGGCGGTTATTGCCAATTCGTGCCTATATAAGGTTGACACTGCTTCACCCTTAAGGTATGAGTCACTTTTCACAACACTTTCTACACACTCTTTTTCGGTTCCATTAGTGACTTGAGGGTTGGAGTGCTAACGTTCCTACAGGCACCTTTCTTTTCACCGAGAAGACTCATCACCACCGTACTGAAAGTCATTGTTGTCACACCGGAGCATTTTCCACCACCTTTGCCTCTCATGCATCCTCACCGGACAGATCATTTTTTTTCCTTAAAATGTAAACAATATTAAACTACGAACTACAAAAACACCAAAACTACCAACAACTTAAACTACAAAACTTGGAACCTATTCCAAGTATAACAAAGAAAAACATATCTTCCTATCAATTCATATTACATGAACTTCTACAGAAAATTGATTAAGACAACATGATATACCACACCAAATGGTACAAAAAGACACCAAAATCATATCTTCCTATCAATCACATGAGCACAATTCTGCATGTTATAAAGAAAAAAGGTCCCCTTGCAAGGAAACAAGTGTTTAATGCACATTTGTTCAAACTAAGTTGTTGAAATTTCATTTTATTTTATAATGTTTTTAGGTATTGTCCATTTAACTTGTATGTTTTGTAATTTTAATTGTGTTTCATCTTTATGTACGTTTGAAGGAAAAAATAAGTTTATGGTTAGTTTATGTTGCTTTTCTTTGAAAAAATGTTTTAAATCCGATAGAGGATTTAATTGGAACTCAGTTTCTAATCCAATTAGTTTGTAACTTTTGATTGGGAAAAATGACATATTTCTAGCTTTTGATCTATTGCGAAAATTTTGAACCTTGTAACTTCCAATTCACACGAAAAAACTTCACTTTAATTTTGCCGATTAGAAAATACGGTCTGATCCAATCAGAATGTAAGCCTCGATCATCATCTACACGGGTAGTTGGGGGAGGGGGTGAGAATGAGAAACTTACTCTTGATCAAACCTTATCCATTGCACCTCAAACTACAGATGTCTCACCCCCTCCAACCCTTTTGGTAGATTCTATTATCTTAAAAGAGGTATATGTGAGAATATTTTTGAGGATCTTAACAAGCTAGTGAATGCTAGGAATCATGTCATTCACACAGAGAGCTATGAAGATCAGTGGACTGCTCTTAAAGAAAGAGCAGACACAGTCATGTGTGAACTTCAGAAGCTATCTCTAGAAGCTCAGGATCAGACTCTTAACAACTGGTTCAAGGATGTTGTGAACAGTATGAAAGAAGTAGAAGCTAATAGAAATCAAGCCAAGAACATATTGTACATCTCAAACACTCCTTTCTTTTTGGATGCTTCATCTATCATCACTGCTAGTATTCATAAGGATCTTTGTCTGTCTTGGTTATCAAAATTGAAAGTTTATACTGATACTCCAATTCTTGAGAAGCTGAAACATGATTCTGAACAAGAGCAAAGAATTAAGAAGCTGAAAAATGATCTCTTTGAGCAGAAGTTGATGTATGAAAATATGAAAAGGAATATAGCTGCACAAAGAGAAGAATTCAGAGCTAGAGAAGTAGCTCAAGCCAGAGGTTATGATGAGCTAAAGGAAGCAATGAAGAAGCAATCAGAAGATATGACTACTATGATGAGAGAAATGATGGAGATGATGAAGAAACAAGCCAAACCTTAGATAACACACAATTTATCTTGTTTTTCAATCATTTCTGTTGTTTCTTATGTTTAGCTTCTGATAACTGCTACTTTACTTTGCTGCTCTGATACATTGTTATTGCTTCTAACAATCTGCTATGTGATATTTCTTATGTTTATCCATATTATGTTATACTATTAGAATTATCTCATGATATTTTTCTCTCTTCTCTTGTTTGTCTTTATTTTTACTTTTTATTGATGACAAAAGGGGGGAGAAGATATAGTATTAATTAAAATTAAATTAGGAGAACCTGCTTCTCATCTCTTAGTCTTTAATTTCATGTGAGATTATTATGAGTGTTATTACGTTTTTAAAATGAATTTAATTAACTTGAATAGAACTCATGGAGAGCTTACAAAACCTCACCTTAAGAGCTATTGGACTTAGGGGGAACTTACAAACCTCGGACCCTAAAAGTCAACTTGTTAATTAGATTAACAACAATTGAACTTTTTAATACAAGTGTTTGTCACCATCAAAAAGGGGGAGATTGTTGGAACAAAATGTGTTTGACAATACCACTTTGAGTTTTGATAATAACAAGGTATTAAAAAATTTCAATTGGATATGCTAATATTTGTTCAAGTGTGCAGGACCATAGACAAAAATTTAAGTGTCTTTAAATCAAGCATAGGTTCTGGAAGAACAAATGAGAGTAATGAAATTTACAAAAAGGAAGCTTGTTTTGCAAGAAAGCATCTGAAGAAAAGAGCGTCTGAAGAGAAGAGGTTCTGAAGATCATCAGAAGTTGTCTCATCAAAAGCTGAAAATCACCAGAAGCTGTCTCATCAGAAGTTGAAGATCATTAAAAGGTGACGTCATCAGAAGCTGAAGATCAACAGAAGTTGAAGTCTGGAAGCTGAAGTTAGTTAAATGTTGTTATTTTGAATGCACATCATTGCAGAAGGAATAGATGTATGGAGCAACGACTATTTCAGAGGAATTAGAAGGCATTGGATGTTTATCCACTAAAGACATAGTATAATTGTACAACCACTACCTCCATTACTCCACTCCTCATGTCTGCAATAGTACAAGACAACAGTTGTGACTACGTTGGTAATTCTCTATACAAGGAATTGATTTGAAATTGTTCCCTCCTTGGACAATAACCAAATCAAGCAACAGATCATTGGTGATTATGAAGCTTCAACAATAACTCTTTTGATGTGCTGGCAATCAACAACGTCTCTTTCACACTTCTATATAAAGGAGTGAAGACTTGAATATTGTAAGAGATTCACAACAATTTTATAAGTGTCAAACCTCTGCTGAAATTGTTACACATCAAAGTTCACTTAGAAGGCATTGGATGTTTATCCACTAAAGAGCGCAGGAAAAGGACATAGTACAATTGTACAACCACTACCTCCACTACTCCACTCCTCATGTCTGCAATAGTACAAGACAACAGTTGTGACTACGCTGGTAATTCTCTATACAAGGAATTGATTTGAAATTGATCCCTCCTTGGACAATAAACAAATCAAGCAACAAATCATTGGTGATTATGAAGCTTCAACAATGACTCTTTTGATGTGCTGGCAATCAACAACGTCTCTTTCACACCTCTATATAAAGGAGTGAAGACTTGAATATTGTAAGAGACTCACAACAATTTTACAAGTGCCAAACCTCTGCTGAAATTGTTACACATCAAAGTTCACTTAGAATTTCTTAACAACTTTCATATCTTAGAAATTCTAGAGTCTTAAAAGTCTTATCTAATTTGTATTTGTGAACACCACTGATTGTATATCAAGTGTTCAACCTCAAATATTTTCTTTGTAATTCTGTTTGAATAGAAGTCTCTTGCTTTTGTGCTTGAGCATAGGAAGTCTCTTGCGTTTGTGCTTGAGCAATTGTAATCCCATTTAGTCTCTGAACATTGCATCAGAACTTGAACTCTATCAGCTTATGATCAGTGAACTCAGTTTTAAGACAAGAAAAAGCCAGCACAATTCAACCTCTTTCTTGTGTTTTTCTCACCTTCACTTTCCTTCTTCAAAGCTCCATCATGTATTATTTCTTCCCTTAATTCTACTTTATGTAAAAAAAATAAAAATAAATTTTTTTTTTT
>Ga0228711_1009785_pt1 | contig 12842 bp, 8 predicted proteins | sample MedpolnodulmetaG_2_FD_177996 | JGI IMG/M metagenome (GOLD analysis project Ga0228711, IMG submission 177996) | Root nodule microbial communities from Medicago polymorpha collected in Santa Monica, California, United States - brown nodules | ecosystem: Host-associated > Plants > Roots > Nodule...
ACTTGATATACAATCAGAGGTATTCACAATACAATACGAAACAGAACAGACTCTGTTTTTCTAGACACTTAAGAATTCTAAGATATGAACAATTGAAAGAATTCTCTAAGTTGTTGATGTTTTGTTTAGGACGTTTTGCACAGAGTATTGGCCTTTTGCTTGTGTATGTCTAGATGTATATATTTCTCTAAGTCTTCATCCCTATTTATAGAGGATTTGAGAGACGTTGAGAATTTAGCCGTTACATCAACTTGTCTTGTTTGAAGCTTTGATTCTTCACCATTGATCCTTTGCCTAATTTGATAGTTGTCCTATGAAGAACTAATTTCAAATCCATTCCATTACAAAAGGAACAACGTCTGCATCAATGTTACTGTTATCTTTGTCTTGATGTAGAGACAAAGATTGCAGAGATGGTGGTTGCAGAGTTCGTGGTCGTACACTTCGTACAATATCCTTTGTCAACTCTGGTGAAGTAGCTTCTGGCGAGGTGCTTCTAATGACCTTGCTTCTGATGACGTGTCTTCAGGAGCTCTTCTTCAGACCCGTTTCTTCAGATGCATTTCTTCAGACGCATTCTTCCAGACGCTTCTAAGCTTCAAATAAAATTTCTTTGCTCTTGAACTTGTTCAATTAGAATCTTTATGAATAGTACTTTGATTTTGGATCCTGTACACTTGAACAAATTGTTTAGCATATCCAATTGATGATTTTTAATACCTTGTTATTATCAAAACTTAAGAGGTGATTTTGAGAAACACCTTTTGTTCCAACAATAACAATCTCTCTCAGAAAAATTAGAATTTTATTCGAAAAACATAAATTAAATATGAATTTTTATATTTTTTGCGGTAAAAAATTCATATTTAATTAACGTTTTGTTAAAAAAATCTATTTTTTTTTGGAGTGATTTTTACAATATTCTATACATTTCTGCAAAATTTTATTAAAAAAAATACAAAAATTCACTTAAAAATAGGGACTAAAAGTAGTGATTGAAAATTTTATAGGGACTAAAAGTTGAAGGAAAATTTTAGAGTGACTAAAACGAAAAGTTGATATATTTATAGAGACCAAAAACATATTTAACCCAAATAATATACAGTAATGATAATGATAATAATAAGGGTTAAACATATTTACTAATCCGACCAATTAAACCAACTTATTTTCACAATTTTTATCCTTTTACATTTCTTCCTTTATTTATGCATTTCTTAGTGTATCTTAAACTCAAAAAACTGTACCTTTCTTAAAAAAAAAATAAAAATTGCATCCATCGCTATACCAAAGAAGTTAGGGAATCCACAACTGTTTTTTTTGAAGAAGTTAAACTACCCTACCTAAATTAGTACCTGAATTATCAAACTTAAGAAGAAGCACACTCTAAGGTCTCAAGCCAATATTCTCTTATCAACTCAAGTGGGACAAAGTTCCTCCCTCATTGTTAATTGCTTGAAATAAGAACATAACAATTGAGAAAATTCATCCAACATCGGCCAACTAATTCAGCCCACAAATATTTTGCTAAATTTTAAAATATTAAATAAGGTATAAGGATAATGGATGTTCTTAACAAGTGTTTATTGATCTTTTTTCTTCGTTATTAAATCATTTCATCATTCCATATTCATAATTTCATATGTATCGAAACGGATATTTGTCATGTCTTTTAGGTTCATAAATATTGTGTCTACAAAGATTAGTTTTGCTATCAATAAAACCTAACGACGTTGTTTGTTGTGTGTTTGCATTCTATTTATGTGTACGTAATTTTTGATATAAAAAGATTTTCTAATATATACCAATAAATAGGACATTTGTACTTTTGAATAAACCAATAAATTGGACATATAAAATGATTTATTTTATATTAAAGAGACAGGTTTGTCAATATTTTATGAGAAATTAGTCATTTTAGTCTTTGAATAGGAAAGGAGTCGTCACTTTAGTCCATGAGTGCAGATAAATTGCGAAATAGTCCCTGAATGTGGACTCTGTTAGTCAATTTAGTCCCTGAATGCAGACTCGTTAGTCAATTTAGTCCCTGGATGTAGACTTCGTTAGTCACTTTAGTCCCTGAAATTGACCAACATAGTCTACATTGAGGGATTGTTTTGCAATTTCTCTGCATTCAGGAACTAAAGTGACTACTCATTTCCCATTCAGGGATTAAAGTGACTAATTCCCCGTATTTTATCGATAGTCAACACAAAAATTTCACAATAGAAATTACTTAATCATTATTGACCCACTTCTGGTCAACCTGTGACCTTTCTACAGTAACCTGTATCAACAATTTGTGCTTATAAATAGGATAAGAGAGAATGATACACTTTCACATCACACCAAATTGTTTATGACCATCAATGGCGAAGCAACTCATAATCACGCATCTCCCTTTGCTTCTTCTCCTTTTCACTTTATCGGGTATAACTCATTTATTGCCAACATCATCATAATAATTTAATTAAATGTCTTTGGTTTATTCATTTTTATTGTTTCGAAATTATGTGACATAAATTAAATATTAATGCAAATGTTACAGAAGTAGTCGAAGGGACTAAGAAATCATATGGTGTATACGACAACAACAACTCTGTAAAATTGTTTGTATTTGGAGACTCATATGCTGACACAGGCAATTTTGTGGACTCACCATCGTACAAGCAACCTTATGGAATCACATTTCCTGGTAAACCTGCTGGAAGATTCAGTGATGGTCGTGTTCTTACCGATTATATTGGTAACTATCTTCTCGTCTATGGAATACTACTAAATCGCACTTTTAGATTATTCCGATTTTGTAGCATGGTAGTTAGTATGCATGAAATAATTTTGTTCTTATATTCTGATCAGCTCTAGGGTTTGTCAAATAAAACAACATTTGGTCTCATTCATATACTTTTTACAAGGTTTCATTTACTTTTATTTGAGTTCAATAGGTACACTTACAATATAAAACATTTTATTTAAGTTGTCTTTCAATAAGAAGTTATCAATCTGATATTTTAAAAATATCTATTAAATTTGACCGAATATAACATATATTCATGGAATGTTAGTGTAAAACTATTTTGACGGTACTTATTCTATTTTCTATTTTTATTTTACTAGTGAATGAATATAAAATAGTGATCGGTCTAATTAACTAAACTTGAATTTGAGAAAAAAAGTTTAAGTTGCCCCATTTCAAGGCAGGGCAAATCGTACAGGATAACTATAATTTCGTATATTTCTTTTATAAAATAAAGGTTTATAATTTTTTTTTCTTTTCTTTTTTCCATTGTACAAAAAGAAAAAATATATATAAATTTATAATATACTATAGTTCAAATTACAATAACAACCATGGATTATATGCTTGGCTCTCTTTTGTGTCTATATACAAGTCATACTCAAGAAAAGACAAACTTTTTGGCTCAACATCCGTATTATTAGATAAAACTCTTAAAGTTTAATCTTAATAGATCTACAAACGTCATAAAATAGGACCAACATTAGGTTGGACGGAGTGAAATCTTGACTCAAATATCTTAAATGTCTAAAATTTTAATCTTGTGGAACATGATTGGAAAGGATATTTCACTTAAGATGGTTAGTAACATCACACACCGATATGTTTTAGAGCTGTAAAATTACCATGAAATAGGACTTTTGATAAGTGAAAAGAGGAATGCCAGGAAAGTAAGAAATTGGACTTCAAACCTGGGCATAGGCATACTAGTTTGTACTGTTTTTTCCTTTTTCCTTTTGGTTTGATTTGATTCATTCATTTAACCTCATTTTGCTCTTACTCATGTATGTGTGTTATTACACGCAGCTTCCTTTTTGAAAATTGAAACCCCTACACCATATGCATTGATAAATTCCTCAACTCTACAAAATGGAATCAACTTTGCTTATGGAAGAACAGGTGTTTCCAAAACATTGAATGATGGACCAAATATGACTGTCCAAATTGACTCACTTGAGAAGCTAATCCAACAAAATGTCTATACCAAACAAGACCTTCAATCCTCTGTTGCCCTTGTGACCTCTTCTGGCAACGATTACGAGGCTTTTATAGCAAACAATAGAAGTATCACAGCAAGTGGTTAACACAATTTTGCTTCACATTTATACTTATACTAAGCCATGGACTTTTTTTATTGCTAATTGATTTTCTCTACTAATATATTTTTGTTATTGATTTTGGTAGGAGATAAAATCCTTCACTACAACCCTTATCAATCAACTATCCTTAAATGTTCAACGCATCCACAAATTGGGAATAAATAAAGTAGCAATTGGATTATTGGAACCAATTGGATGTTTACCTCATATAACAGTTGTAACTTTTCATCTTAGTTGCGTTGGTCTTTTGAATTTGGCCTCGGAATATCACAATAAAGTACTACTCCAAACTGTGCTAGAACTTAACCAACAAGTTGGAAAACCGGTTTATGTGACATTAGACCTCTACAATGCCTTCCTCTCCACAATTAAAACTATGCAGAAAAAGCGTGATGGTAAGTTCTTTTGAACGTTTTTTCTAATATGCACGGTATATATAGTAAAAAAGTTAAAATAACAACAAATATTTAGAGACAATCGTCAATCGTTATAAATGTTTATAATTATTTATAACGTTGCACATATGATTTGATAACAATGTAAATGAAAATTGATGAAGACTTATTTTTTCCTCCTTTGTACAGAAAACTCAACACTGATGAATCCATTGAAAGCGTGTTGTGTGGGAGATGGTTTGACAAATAATTGTGGAAGTGTGGGTGATAATGGAGAAAAGAAATATAGTGTATGTGAGAAACCAGGGCTTTCATTCTTTTGGGACAATGTTTATCCTTCTCAAAATGGTTGGCAAGCTGTCTACACATTGTTGCAATCTTCTCTCGGTCAACTTAATCATGGATGAATACTTTTGATAGTTATGTAGATTTGTATTCCTCACGCTAATATTATGCATCTTATTGAAAAACGTAATAATTATTTTCCAATCACATATTCTCTCATCTCTCTCTTATCATATTTCTATTCTTCATGCTACTATGACTAAAGGTTTGGGTTTGAGATGTTTGCCCTCTTATTTTGGTTTTAGTTAGGGGTGTTGAAAATCGAACTAAGTTAATAAAAAAACCCTAAATCGAACCAACCTATATCGAAAATCGCAAAAATTATATTTGCTTCGGATGTATTTGAGTTATTTTATTACACATCCGCACAATAATGTTCGATTTACAGTTTTTATTTTACTAACGGAACTAAACCAAATCAAACAGCAGGATAAAAAATTATTAATTAAATCTATATCACATAGTTCAATGCTCATAGAAACTCAAAGAGAACTTTTATAGAATGACATATTTTATCTCTTGTTAAGTTTCATCTTTGTTTTTAATTTCAAAAATGTATTTATGTGCTACAACTCATAGAGAATGATAAAGTCTTTTTTTTAACGGCATATATATTAATTCCCCGCACAATACATACGAGGAGCCAGAGAAAGAACGATAAAGTCTTAATCTTTTTGCATTTCTTACTAAATAAAATTATTTTTTGTCCACGTTTTTGGGTTGATATATGTTGTTGAAAACATTGTTGGATGAAAATGAAATTGTAATGTTAGATGAAATTTAAAACATTGTTGAATACATTGCTGAAAACCACAAATACCCCTAATTTTATTTTTTTTTTACAAAAACAAAATGATATTCATTCATTCAAATTGATAGAATACATCAGAATCAACATCGCTAAAAACGTAAAGGATGAATCCGCGAAGAAACTCACAACACCCAAGTTAATAACATATACCGACAAAATGCCTACAAAAAATATGATGAAATCTAAATCACCAGAATTTCCCATACTTCCAGATCTGCAACGTTGGCATCCAAATCATCGATTGAATCTGCGATTGACTGAAGCTGATATTTCAATATGAATCAAACAACGCCGCACAAGACGGCGAACAACACAATGTCGTACTCATACGACAAAATCACAAAAAACACAAAAGAAAACACTTAATATATATGGAAATCACTTATTTAGATTGAAAGAAAAGAAAAAAAGGATGCATAGGGGTGATTCTAGGTCCAAAAAAGACCTAAAACCAGCCCTCCTCGACGAGTGAAAGAGAAAGAAAACTTAGAGAGAAATTGAAGTTTCTCTCACTAAAAAACTAGGGCCCAGCACCCCTAATACTTTTAGCACCTAAGATTTTAGTTTCTCTTGTTGTTTTTTCATTTTTTTCCTCATTGATAACAAATATGTTTTTCTTTTCAAACAATCCAATTGATTTGAATTCTACACTCAACTAATGAAGAGACAAATCTTGACGAAATTCACTAGACTGAAATTGAACAAATTTGGTTGGATATAAATTGAATTGGATCCTAAGTCTTTAAAATTTGTTGTCAAAATTACCTTGTTTTTCTGAAGAAAAACATGTTTGCACCGTTGATATTATTATATCAGTAGTACAAGCATAGGGAGAGGTGTTATTTGGAGATAGAATCAGAGGTGGGGAAGGGTTCTTTTCATATGGAAGGTTGTGCAAGACAAATGATCATAAATTTCCCCACAAATTTTAATTTTCTTGATTATTAGACATTTAATTTTGATCCTTATCCTTACTTAAAATAATGGCTTGCCCACTTAATGGAAACACACACATAGAAGATGTTTTTCTCTATAAATTTTATAAAGAATTAAATATTTCGCAACGGTATGGAAATACATTTTTGCATGATTATCAGGTTACGTACATACATACAGAGGAAATGAAGATTCCATTAACCTATCGACCGTTTATCCAATCTTTCATCTATAATCTTCATGCATGTGTAATGAGAGAGTAAATAAATCTTATCTTTCTTTTATTTCAATTTAGCCTATCAACCTTTTATTCCAACCATTCATCCAATCGTTTGTACCTTAAATGCAGATATTCATTCATGTGTATGTATCCTTAAAGTAGTAATATACTCAATTAGACGCATTGTTTTTTCAATATTGAACGATCAATTTATATATATATTTCTAATTAAAAGTGCAATTTTAGTGCATCATCATGTCAACGCTTATGATGCATATTTCCTACACACTTAATTAAGTGTAGCGTATACGTTATCATTGACTATACATACGGTGATACGGACATGACCATTTTAGAGTAGTATTTATACTTATTCTACATGCATGTCAATCACCCAATACATGTACTAATACTATACTATATACACTTATTAATCATCATTCATCAATGGCGAAGCAAACTCCACTAATCACCAAGTTTCTCTCTTTGCTTCTTCTCCTCTTCACTATAATTATAACTGCAGGTACGCTTATATAGTACGAAAGCTGATATAATTAAAAAATGGATTTAGTTTGTATAAATCAACTTTTATCAGCTCAGAACATTCGTATATCTTAGTAATAAAAAATGGATTTAGTTTGTATGCATCGGCATAAACCTTTTATTTCACGTATACATCCAATCAACCACTCTACCATGTTTTTAAAACCAGTTTTTAAAATATCTCTACAAATATTTATTTGACATATAGATTGAGATTGGATGTATATGTGTAGAAAAATGTTTACATCGTTAGAGTGTATAAATTAATCTTATATAAAATAATCAAATTAAGGGTTCATTTGTTTTAGACTAAAACATAAGTGATTTTAATATTATTTTTTTAAGTGAATAATATTTTGACCGAGTCATTCTTTATATACATAATTTATAGATTATTTTCTTTCGAGATTTCTAAGAAAATTACAAACTATTTTGTATTTGTTTAAACTTAATGAAAAGATTGTGTGTTTCTCTTTATTCTATTAAAAATAAATTTCTTCAAAAGGTAATCAAAATAGTTTTTCATTTTTAACAAAAAAAAAAATCTTATTTTAAGAAAATAATTAAAATAAATTACACACAAACATAACCAAAACATCAAAAATAAATTCTTTAAATAATCTTAAATAAATGGACCATAACCATATGGAGTTTACTTTGTTTTTAATTTAAATGCAATCAAATTAATGCAAATTCAAATAACGTCTTTGCAGAAGGGACATCACATGGGACATACGACAATCGAGTGAAACTATTTGTATTTGGAGACTCATATGTGGATACAGGAAATTACTTTACCTCACCATCATATAAGCCTCCTTACGGAATCACTTTTCCTGGTAAACCTTCTGGAAGGTTCTCCGACGGTCGTGTTCTCACCGATTACGTTGGTAACTATCCACTCTCACTTTCTTTAGATCTCAAACTAAAAAACCACTTGAATAACGAGAGTATGCACTCCTTAATTTTTATTTCAACTCGTAAAAAAAGTTTATACATTGGCAAAGGTTCTTCAAAAAAAAAAAATTGGCAAAGGTCCATGTTTTTGAAAACCTTTTTAGAGATCCACATTAAACGTCACATCCAATTTATACATTAAAGTTAACAAAATTTTAAAATAGTTCATAAAATTTTAATTTTTACCGATAATTAGTCCTTTTGAATTGCTCAACTTTGTCTCTAAAGTCGGCTAAGATTAATATTGTATTTTTTAATTTTTTTTCAACCATTCAAAGATCACTTTATCTATACTATATATAAAGAAAACTACCAATTTCATCACTTTTGGGTTAGATTTTTCTTTTCAAAAATACCGTCAATTTTCAATACAAATAACACATGTAACAAAATAGATAAGAAATTTTTTTAAATTTATCATTTAAAAAGTGTAACAAACTAGATGAATATATTTATACTTACGTTTACATCATTCCAATTATACCCTTAAACAACTTTTTCTATAATAAAATTGATGTTGGTTTCATTAAAAAATGAATTTAGTTTTTTTTGTTATATTGTATTATTGTCGGTGTCATTGAAATAAATAATCATGGTTAGTTTGATTTTTTATAACTTGAAAGCATCAAACGTTTATATTTTTTTAATTTTAATCAAAATCAAAATTTCATAAAAAAAAAAACATCGTTCATAATTTTCAAACATTAGTTCAATAAAAAGAGCGGAAACGTGCCCATCTTTCCGCTAGTAAGTGATAAGGGTTTTTTCTTTAAAAAAAAGTGATAATGGTTTTTTTTTTATTTCTATTCGCGGAAATATATTAGATATATGATATATGGAGAAACCTGATTTTGAACTAATTTTCATGTATATATAGAGCTTCCTTCAAAACAATGTATATATAGAGCTAAAAATATTATAATCACAATTATAGGTTCTTTTAACAAAAAATAGAAATAGAAATTACACTTTAACGATTCTATTCCTCTCAAAAAATCCTTAAAACAATTTATATTTAGAAAGAGCCTTCAGATCTCCAACTCACCTAAATTTTCTTATATATAAAAAAGGTCCAAGTGAATCCTTCATCTTATATTTTTAGTAAAATAGTGGATTTTGTAAATGAAAAAGGAAAGAGATCGATGTGGTATTTTAATATTATAAACGATCAGTTAATTTATAGTTAATTCAATAAATTTAATTATAAGTTCTTAGTTTGATTTATTGTGCAATTAATATACATGCAGCTTCCTTTCTAAATATAAAATCCCCTACACCATATTCATTGAAGAAGAATTCCTCAGAACTACAATATGGCATAAACTTTGCCTATGGAGGGACTGGTGTTTTCCATACTTTAATTGATGGGCCAAACATGACTATCCAAATCGACACATTTGAGAAGTTAATCCGACAAAATGTGTATACCAAACCCGACCTTCAATCCTCAATTGCCCTTGTCAACACTGCTGGTAATGACTATCTCAATTTTTTTGCTAAAAACGAGAGGAGCACTAAGGTAATTAAGTAGTTAGACTAATTTTTTTTAGCGTTAACTCAATTTGAAAAGTATAATTGAATTTATAGTTTGTACAATAAATAAGACAATGATCCTATATTGTCAATACTTTCATTTCTCTATACATTTTGTAGGGTGTCTTGAAGTTCACTGCATCACTTGTGAAGCAATTGTCGTTAAATCTTAGACGCATTCAAAGTTTGGGAATAAATAAAATAGCCATTGCATTATTAGAGCCTATAGGGTGTTTGCCTATAGCAACTGAGAATACTTCGTATGAGAAATGCAATGGGACTTTGAACACGGTAGCCATGAATCACAATCACTTGTTACTCCAATCTGTGGAAGAACTCAACAAGGAAATTGGAAAATCAGTTTTCGTAACACTAGACCTCTTCAACTCTTTCCTCTCCACAATTGCATCAATGCAGAGAAACCATGAAGGTAATTATATAGCTTATTGGTGTATTTTCTCAAGCAAAACCTAGCTCAAGGCTTTTATATAGTCAATGAAAAGAACGATGAACTAACGAGCTTAACTAACTAGTATAACTAACTTTTAAACCTAATATTTTTCTCCATTATGCAGCAAACTCAACATTGATGAATCCGTTGCAACCATGTTGTGTGGGAGTGAGTTCAAGTTATTATTGTGGAAGTGTCGATGAGAAAGGAGCAAAGAAATATAGTGTATGTGATAAACCAGAGCGTTCATTCTATTGGAACAATTTCCATCCTTCTCAAAATGGTTGGCATGCAATTTACAAGAGGGTGCAATCATCTCTCCGCCAATTTGAAGATAAAAACCTCTGATCTTTAAAAATATTGTATTGTTTTAGTAAAACTGAAATTTCACTGTGGGAGAAATTACCTAATAAAGAATAACGTTAGCAATACACACTTTACCAGGCTCATTCTTATTAGTTACAATTCATAGGAGTCTCGCCAAATTTATATGGGATTTAGATGAATTTTAACTAATAAAAGAGTAATCTAACAAATATGTGTTGAAATGAGTTGTTAACACTCCTTTCAAATAAAATATATCTTTATAAATTATAGAGCGGAGAGACTTGAGAAATCAACTCAAAGATGGAAGATTTATAATTTACATTTAGTTAATTTTGTCTTATGTGTTGGGTGGCCATATCTATATTACCTAGTCTTATATATTTCAAATGTGATGCATGATGTACAGGTTGTCTATTAGCATGCTTTATATAATTGTTTTGATATGCTTTAGGTTGTGATAGTGTATATATTGGCATACATGCTAAGAGATGTTTGTATGAGATATAATATTCACTGAGATCACCTAATTAAAATCCCTTAATAGAACCAAGGAGTATGTTACGACTCCTCCTCAAGATCTCAGGTTTGATTCTCTCTGATGTCCATTTAGATGGACAGTGTGTTATTTTAGCTCCAAAAAAATTCCCTTAATAAAAATATTAAGTTAAAAGTTTTCTATAATATAGAACTCATCAAAACTAATATCGAAAATGTGCATTCTGTCAACGTGAAGTATATTTTCTATACCAGTAAATCGTGATGAGGTAAATAATATCATAAAAGTTTATTAGAGGTGTTTAGTTTAGTTAATTTTCTATACTACTATCTTTTGGGTTCAACTTGACTGAAGTAAATATAATAAGATTGTAAAAGTTTATATGCAAGAGTTAGGAACAATTCATACGATGGATTTGAATAAGGAGTTATTCGCCTAATTGGATAATATTTGTGAGTTGCATGAGAGAGAATTGAAAAGAGTTCCTACCTAAATAACTAGGTTTTGAATGATCAGTAAACGCTGAATCAAAACAAAGTGAAATATGGGTCTTGACTCACTAGGAAATATTCCAATGAGATTTTCTAAATCAAATGTTGAGGGTCATTTGGCTTGAGTAAAATAGTGAGAGAATATTTGATTAAAGATCAAATTAAATATGTCTTAATCATGATTCAAATATTTTATATGTATGTAATTAGAATCTCTTTAGCACATCAATTTTATATTTTACCATGAAATGTCCTTATGAAGGACAAAAAGTTGAGAAAAGAGCTTCTATATATTGGTACAAGAGATGTCTCATAATTGTAACCATGAATAAGAATGATATGATCACTAACCTCAATGTTATTCTTTTAATAAAACTACATTGAGATTTGAAAAACCTCCCAAAATATTTTCAATACAAATTGGTAAAAGGGAATCCAAATGGCTCTAAAATAGTTTTGAGGTGTGAAAAGTTTGGACGTTCCGATAGACGAAAGAGTTGGTCATTGTTTCTATCCAACGATTGGCACATGTAGATGAGTGAATTCATAATGAGTTAATTTGACATGTATTTACGAGATCTTGTTGAAAAGAAAGAGGTTTATGCTGACAATAAGATGAATAGTAGTAGTAGTAATAATAATAATAATAATAATAATTCATATTATGTTCCTTTAACTTGGATATTACAAACATGATATAGCTAAAAGGAAATCAGATATTTCAAGCGTTAAATGAACAAAATTGGTGATGGTTTTTGAAAGAGTCAAAAATAGAAGAAAGAAGTAACACTTTTTCCTCATGCATCTAGTAAGATAACCATTAATCCTAATACTTGTATTGACACGAGAAAGACTGCATATTTGAATGATAGGAAAACATTTTCGCATTATCCAAACGATGTTTTCTATACAAGTATTCTAATCAATTAATGGATTAGAGTTTCATGATCTCTATAAGCTCATCTATATTAGTGGCATTACTGTTTAGTGTAAATGTGTTCGATTCATATTTCTAAAATCCATGTATATGAACTATTAGACTCATTTTGATTTATATCATTCGAATGATGTGATTCTCACCTTTGAAAAATATTTTAGTCTGTCAATCAACAACTAAGGTGAAACGACAACTTATTTATTTAAATTATATAATATATATATACACACACACACATATATAGACACACACACCACTAAACATACTTGTTATATATATATATA
>Ga0228711_1009791_pt1 | contig 12833 bp, 5 predicted proteins | sample MedpolnodulmetaG_2_FD_177996 | JGI IMG/M metagenome (GOLD analysis project Ga0228711, IMG submission 177996) | Root nodule microbial communities from Medicago polymorpha collected in Santa Monica, California, United States - brown nodules | ecosystem: Host-associated > Plants > Roots > Nodule...
CCCGCTTAAAGTTTCTTTATTTTCTTGGCGACTTCTTCGCAACCGTTTACCGATGAAGGATAATGTTGTGAGGCGCCGTCTCCTTCACCATGACGTTAACCAGTGTGTTGGAGGGTGCGGTTTTCAGGAGACTGCTAGCCATTTATTTTTAAATTGTGCCACTTTTGGCAATCTGTGGATTTATGTTTCGTAGTGGTTACACATAACTTTTGTTGCTCCAAAGGTTCTTTGTGATCATCTTCTTCCGTTTGGTCATTTAGCAAGGTTACCGCGGTTTACATATTCGTTTCTAAAATTAATTTGGCTTACATGTGTCTGGGTTATTTGGAAGGAAAGGAACAACCGCGTTTTTAATCAGAAGGCATCAGAGTTACATCAGTTGACAGATAGGGTAAAAATGCTTTCCTTTCAGTGTTTAAAGGTATATCTGTCAACCTTTTCTTTCAGCTATCATGACTGGTGGAGACACCATCTTCTCTGTATGGGAGTTTTACTGTAAATTTGTTGTTTTTCTTCTGTTTATTTTTTTGGTATGTTTATTGAGGCACTAATGACTTGACTTTGTACAAACTTTGAGTGACTCTCTTTTGCACACCTTGTGCGAGATAAATCACTCTATTTGATCTATTAATTCCATTTTGCCTTGTTAAAAAAAAAAGACTTAGGTCATCTTCTTACACCGAATAACATGTCACCCTATTTTGAAACAATTTGTTGATTTACATCATATATGTAAAGAATTTTTTAAAATTTAATTGGTTAACCGAATATCATTAAAAATATTTGACTTTTTCGCTATAATTTCTTACAAAATTAAACTCAATTAGAAAATCATGTATTTATTCAATAACCCTTAGCTAATTACATAGTTAGATCACGATTGAAATGAAATTGTGTAAAGAAATACAAATAAATCAAAGGAAATGTACAAACGCTAGTGTAGAAAATTGAAAATATGAAGAATAAACACCAATTCCCGCATTAGATAGTATTAGTGTTGTTTGAATTTTTTTTTACTAAAAATAAATGATATTTCAAATTGATATAGTACATCAATACAATACAACTCTAAAAACAAAAAGGATGAATTTCTGAACAAACGCACAACAACCATGTGAATAACATAGAATGACAAAGTACAAAAGCCTACACATATGACTATATTCAAGTCTCCGGATCTGCAACGTTGACGACGTCAAAGTCATTGATTGAATCTTCACTTGATCGAAGGTGATATGACAATCTGAATGGAACAAATATCTGAAACAAGAAAAACAAGCAACGCCACACAAAGACGGCGAACAAAACAACGTCGCACTAATGTGACGAAATCACAAAAGAAAAAACAAAATAGATGTGAAAATCACTTATTTCAGTAAAAGGGAAAGAAAAAAAGGAGTTACAGGGTTGATTTTGGGTAAAAAATTGACCCTAAATCACCCCTCTTTGATGGACGAAGGAGAAGAAACTACGGTTTTGGTGACGGCTCACAAGAGAGAGGAAGGAGAGAGAGAGAGAGAGAGTTTGAGTACTTGTTTGAATTTTAAAAATTGGAAGTCGCCATTGGATAGAACATACATGTAATGTTTATATAAAAGGTGAGTCACTCCCGATGATGTAATCTTGGGATACCGGTTTTTGTGAACAGAGAGAACACTCACGCAAATATATAAATTACACTTCGACGTCCGGTCGGGCCGAGTTTGAGCTAAAAATATATATTTTTGTATCACCAAAAATGTTAAATTAACTAATTTTATTATTATCTGGTAGTGTTTTTTTAACAAACATGTTTCGTGTATATCTGATCCAACTAACTATCTAGATATTTCTGGTCTTATCCGCTTGCGCGCTCTAACTTGTTCTCCAAGCTTATCCTGACCGTTTCTCAGTTGATCTGATCTGCGAGATCTTGTTACCCAAGTTTCACTAGATCAGTTGTGAATTGTCCATGTAACAAGAGAGCTCGCATAGTTCATTTAGTACATAGAATAGGGTTATGAGTTATCGAACCTTTTCTTCTCTTCTCCCTTTTGACTTGTGTGAACGAGCTATTCCCATCTCCATCATTTCTTTATGTTCTTCGGTGACGGTTTCAATTGATATACGTACTATGTTTGAGTGGCCATAACAACAATATTTTAGGGTGTAATTCTGGAACGATTTTCTCCTGTGGCCATAATTAAGGATTTAAATGGATATCGATGGACGCGGATAGTGTCATATCCGTGTCCGCTCCGTTGGATAAATATAAATTTCATACCCTTCCATATCCGCGCGGATATCCGTTTAGCGGGTAATCCAGAGAGTTTGAAGGATTCACAGATATTTGTTCTGCCATAATATATGTCCCATGAAACACCCCCTAGGTGCAGTCAGAGCCGTTCCTAGAGTTTTACAGGCCTTAGGCATAATATGAGAAAAGGGGCCCTTACACAATACATCATAACTTTTTATAGCTTTGATTTTATCAGATCTTCTTTTTATTTTTCCCCCGCTTTTTACTACCAAAAAAGAAAAAAAAAACAAAAAAAGATGAGTGGGCCACAAGATCCTAAATTCGTCTCACATGATTTAGCATAATGATATAATTTAATTTTTTGGAAACTTTGAAAGACAAGATTAAGATTAACTTCTCTAGTAGGCTTATTTTCAACTAAAATATAATTTGTTTTGTTATAAAATTTCCAATTTCTTGGATAATAAATATGATCAATATATTTAATATTAGTGATGCACATTATTAGAAACAAAAGGCCCAAAAAAATATCACAAATTTATTCGATAATAATTTTTTTGGCACATTATTTAGAAAAACTAAAAAATTTATAGGAAGGGTGTATATAGAAATATTTGTATATAAGGGGATATATATAGCAAATTGAGACAAAAGGGCCATAGACATTAAGAGGCTTCAGCACGTTTAGGCCTTTCAGTAAACTTTGATATACAAACCACCCAAAAACCAAATATATCTATATACACCCCCTATCATAATTTTTTTTTAAGGGCCCCCTACCGACAAGGGCCCTAGGCCATCGCACCCCCGGCCTATGCCTAGGGCCAGCCCTGGATGCAGTTGTTAATCGCACAATGAAATGAGTAGTTTTAATTATGACATCGTGGTTGATTGTCTCCTTTGTGGAATTTTTAGGCAATACCGCGAAATGTAGAGCCACCGGGTCGTGAAGGCGGTAATATTTTTGGTGGTACTCTTTTAAGGCAATTTTGGAATTAATAAACCAAACTAAAACAACTAGTAGTATGTAATATTAAGTATTAACTATCATTAATTCTCATTTCAATGTATTATTCCCCACAATAAGAATACCAAAACAATGTCTATTAAATACATGAGAAAATTAATTAAAACAACTCCTAATTAATTTGCTTTAAACAATGTCGAACCTACAAAGAGGATCAAAAAAAGAAAAATCACCACCCACTCATTGCCAGTAAGATTGAATGCAAAAGTGTTGTCAAGTTGATCTTCATCGTCATCAGAATTTGTTGGTATTTGAGTATTCTCCGTTTTCGGATCAGTCCCCTTTCCTCCGCTTCCTGTGCTACCTGATGGCTTACGTCGCTGATTTTTCGTCGTTCCCGGACCACCCCCCAATCCTCCGCCTCCTGTGCTACCAATTGGTTTCTTTCGATCCGCTTTTGTTTTGTTTTTGTTGTTGTTAGCACATTTTCTGAAGAGAAACAACAAATATAGTTATATTCATGATTCATGTATATTGTCCAATGATAGTTTATTATAAGTTTATACCATACAAAAAAATAGCTATTTAACAACCGATTTATAAAATCTATTGATCTCAGATATATTACATGGTAATTGTCATAGATTTTTTAGACACATAGTTGTGGGTGGGCAGCACTGGCATGTGGGTGAAGCTACCTGCCGCAAGAGCCATTTGAAGTATTAGAAATTATATATCAAACTTGATTTTCTCCCAAAATAATCATGCACAAAGAAGTTTTGCTTGCAGTTGCCAAATTTAGTGCATGTGTTTGTTCAATTGTGTCTTGGTGGTTACTTGAATCACTTGAATGTTGGATTTAAATAGAAAGAAGCATGTTACAACTATTGATGAAAACTAAAACACGTAATTAGCGTTTGAATGGTAACTTGGAACACTTCGATGGTCAGCCTATGTGCTTGACTGTGGATGAAAATCATTGACTAATTAAGGTTTGCAGCAGGTAAATTCAAACAGATGTATGTTCACACAAACAACTTGTTTTTTTTATAATGATGTTCATACAAACAACTTGGTTCAAGGTCACCGAGATCTCTTTGTATATATAATATTTCCTCCGTCGTTTTCTATACAATCATCTAACAAAGATTACGGATATTAAAAAAAGTCGTTGAAATAATAAATTTATTACAAATATGTGTAACTGCTATCAAATTACACTTTGCGTATAGATATATTTAACGTTAATATTTCACATTTCATGATAAATTGATGGTATTAATAAGAGACATGTGTGAAAAATAAGTAATAAGTGCATCTAGAAATTTATAAATGTTTTATATTTAGGGACAAATTCTTTTATTTTTTCTAAATAGTTTTGTGATTAGGGATGGATGGAATAATTATTGATATTATTTTTATGAAAACAAACGATATTCATTCATTTAGTGAGTATTAAAAATAAACATGTTGTGGAATGGAATCCATAAATCGACAGAAGGAGTAGAAAACCAAGAACCACAAAAGAATTTCCATTATTTTCTTTCATGTTAGCTAGGGGTCAGGATGCAAGGTCAAAGAAGGTACACCAGAATTATCTATTCTCTCCATAACTGTCATTTTCCGGCGACAGTTACACTCTCCGACTAGACTCCGGTGAGGATTCTTCCTCGTTTCGTCATCATTTTTTCGTCGTTACTTTGGCCTTTATGGTTTTCTCCATACGACGCTTCATCTTTATTCTTAAGAATCATTGTCTTCGTCTTGCAACGGTGGCGACAAAATCAGGTAAATCTTTTGCTCAAGCTCTCTCTGATACGTGTGACATTCAATTAAGCAAGCTACCTCCCAAAGTGATTATTGGGGATTCACTGAATGTGAAGATTTGACAGCATGAGTATGAATTTGGGCTTGAATATTGCAAGTGCAATCTTCACGGTAGGTTAACTCTGCACAAAGGGGATTCACCATTAACAACTAAAGCCCTCAAAATTAGGTTGAATGACCTATGGCCAAGCTTGAAGAACCAGACTGTTATTCCTTTAGGAATGGGTTGTTTTGAATTCAAATTCAACATTGTGGAGGATATGAGGAAAATTTTGGCTATTGGAGTGGTTAATTTGAAGCCTGGTATATTGAGATTCTATTGCTGGACAAGACATTGCACACCCTAACATCAAGTTCAGACCCATGCTCAAATATGGGTTAGATTAATGAACATGCCCCAAGAATATTGGAGGAAGGTTAACACGCCCCTAAGTCAGACCCTTTAGTTGATGGTACAACTTTAGACAAGGTTAACACTCAAGTTGGAATTTCCCTGGATGTTGAAAACATTGTTGACGTTGAAAGAAACAAGGATAAACCAAAATTTCAGGTCTCCAAATATGAAAACACAACTCATAGTACTGCTGCAATGAAGGGTGTACGCATATTGAGAAGTGAGTAGGGAGACTTGGTTCATGAAGAGACATATTTGAGTGACGAGCAAGAGAAGAACCTTGAAGAATATTTTATTAGGGAAGTTCACTCACTCCTTTTATGTCAAGAAGGCAAAAGAAGTATAATAAGAAGAAACGTGCTAATAAGCTAGGATATAATGGGGTTCAAAGCATAAATAAATACATACAAACTCGTTCCAAAAAGGGTGTGGTCAAAATGAATCCTAAATATTTGTGACTTTCATGTTGACATTTTTGTTCTTTTGCTGCCATAGGCTGCATGTCTTTGTTTAGCAGTATAGGTTTCTTTGGATTATGCAAAGCTTTAGTTATAAGCTTGCAATTTTTTTGCTACTTAAAGATAGTCTAGGCTTGAATTTCCTTAGACTTTCTCTTGTATAATCTCTATTTGTATAGGGTTCATGCCCTCTCCTGGCTTTTATTGCTTTCTTGTGCCTTTATAAAAAAATGTTTTAGAATGATCCTCCGCCTACAATAGGGCCCAACAAGCACAAGCCCACGGGCCAAGATATAAACAGATAGGAGGCGCATGATAAACCTCATGTGGCTTACCACACATGAGCATGCCTAAAATCAATATCTGCCGTTGAGCCCATCACCAACGGCTTCCATGGACCATGTCGCATATCACGGTAACGGTTAACGTCCTCTTCACCTATATAATTGTGACCCAGCGTCACACCCAAGATACAATCTATTCATACTTTTTTGTTGCACTAGTCCACCTCTTTATCTTAGCGACTTTAGTGTTGGAGGTCTAACGTTCCTACATGCACCATTATCCTCCACTGTAGAAACTCGTTCTCCTTCACACTAAAGTTTTGCTCACCATCGCAACAGAAGTCATTTCTACCAAAGAACCACCACTAAATTTCTCTGTTCTCCGATCAAATAGAACAAAACATAAACTAAACAATGGTTCAAAAAATAATAAATATACGAACAAACTCCAACATTCAAGTTAAAAAAACAGAAAAATGGCTGCAAGTAATGTCTAATCAATGATTGAGTTCGCAATTGATCGAAGTTTATCTATCAATCTGAACCAAACGAACACCACATCAATGCATAAAATCAAACAACACTACACCACAATGACGAAAAAAACAATATCGTACGAAACCACTCGTATATATTAAAAGAAGGGAAAAAAAAAGGTGCATACAGTGGTTACAAGTCAAAAAATGACCCAAGATCATCTTATTTTCGATGAATAAATTGGAAGAAACAGAACTTAGAGAAGGTAGAGTTTATTATTATTATTATTGTTATTATTATTATTATTTTTTAAAAAAAAAGCACATTGTAATATAACATGCACATAATCAAACACATGTAAACACGCCTCACTAGTTATTATGGACTCTAAATTTTCCGAATAAATTGACTTAAGTATTATGCACCTTCATGCTCTACTAAACCGTCTTTGTGTTAGAAGAACAACTAGTAACAAAATATTTAAAAAAACGAAAAAATAAATAAAAGATAATGAATACGGTCGATCTTTGTTAGTACAGTTCGGTTAAAGATGTCTACCTTTGTGACTATGTAACAACTATATTTCAGTTTTATTCACGTGATGAGTTAGGGTTTCAGTGTTGAAACAATATATATATAGTTTTGCCATTCAGATTACAACAATACCCATTGTACCACGGGGGAATACTACCCCTCACCTCTAGTCGCCCTCACAACACACAGTTGGCCTAAGACATGTTTGGGCCAAACACAAGGGCAAGGGATCCCTCCCCTTGCTTCTCTTTAGTTCTTTTATATGACACATACACAACAATCTCTACATTATCGAATATCAAACCCCTATGACAATTTCCTGCATGGCGCTCAAATCCTAACATTTGGGGGTACACGACCTACTTAACACCGAGAAACATGTAACAAATCCAATTAATGTCTGAACTTGTCACTGGCGTCTGACTTGTTAACAAATTCTACGATTTAAAGATCACCAAGCCCACTACTCAACATGATACCATGAGCTATTGTACGCTTCAAATGCATGCAAATCCAATTGAATACTTCACAATGACGCTTACCCGATTTGGACATAAACTTGAAAACTTGATTATAACTTGTGCTAGATATGGTCTAATGAAGACCATATAATACATTAAACAATCAATAAAATCGGTATAAGGAACCTTGACTTATGCTCAGCTTCTGCATTTGTCTTTGGAAACTAATCCAATGAGAGCTTACAGTAATCGTACACTGAAATGAGTTGTTTTATCTTAGAGACATTGTAGTTGATAGTCTGATTTGTATAATTTTTAGGTAGTAACGCGAAATGTATAGCCAACTGGTCGTGAAGCCGGTAATCTTTTTGGTGATACTTCTTTTAAGGTAATTTTCTAATTCATAAACCAAAATAAAACAACTAGTAGCATGTAATATTAACTATCATCCATTCTCATTTCAATGTAAAAATGCCAAAACAATATCATTAATTCTCATTTCCAATCATTTTGACACTTCAATTTACGTCTTCATTAAAATGAAAGAAAAACTTAAATTCCCCACAATAAGAGCGCCAAAACAATATCTATTAATTTCATGACAAAATTAATTAAAACAATTTCTAAATAACGTGCTTTAAACAATGTCGAACCTACAAAGAGGATAAAAAAAGAAAGGATCTTGCTAAAAAGTGTTCTAAGGAACTTTTTTTTTTTTGACAAAAAGTGTTCTGAGGAACTGTTAGCCTGTATTTTTAAGTGTTCATTTTCGACAGGTAAGATTGTAGTCGAAGAAAAAGTTCTTCAAATACAAGGGATGAGTGCATTCGACGAAATTTAATATGTGAGTAGTTCCAAGTCTATTGATCTTCAAATACAAGGGATGACTACATTCGACAAAATTCAATATGTGAGTAGTTCCAAGTCTATTGAATTCGACTAGGAGGCATTCAAATCCTCTCTGAAGAGGCAATATCAAAGGTTCAAGACATGTGGAAGCAGAAATCAAGTCTGTCGAATAGATATAATTTAGGACTGTTGCTCTATTAGTTATTTTCTCATGTATATATGTTAGTTTTTCATAGGAAAAAAATGTCACAAATCATTAGCAAGATTTCTCATACTTGAATTATCCAGCGTAGAGAGAAAAGAGTAACGGAATATATGTAACATGATTTGATGAACCAACTTTATTAATGCAATGCAATTTAGTTTTCTTTAAACGTCTTCATTGTTATCTTTAAAGTCAAGTTTATTAGCAAATTACTAAGAACTTGTTTGATTAAGTCGAATCAAGCAATTACCTTCATCTTGTTCATATTAAAACTTAACAATATGATGAACATTCAAACAATTTCTGAAAAAATATTACACAATATGTCATAGAATTTCTAGTTTGATCCTACAAGTCATCTTTTAAAACTAAGAATCTTGTGTACCAAAAACATGGGTAAACAAAACCTACAATAAAGACATTGTTTAAGAAACCTACAATAAAATATTTTGTCTTGAAAATGCAAGACTAACACATAAAAATCATAACTACACAATTTCCAATATAAAAATTACTATTTTTTATGCTTAAACAATGCCCTAAAAGCACTTGTTATCATTTTCCAAATTGAAGAATCACCACTCACTCATTGTTAAGTTGATCTTCATCATCATCAGAATTTTTTGGTGGATTTGTTGGTAGCTGAGGATTCTCCATTTGCGGATCAGTCCCCAAACCTTCGCTTCCTGTGCTACCTGTTGGTTCATTTGGATCAGTCCCCAAACCTTCGTTTCCTGTCGTACCTGTTGGTTCACCTATTGGTCGTCGATTGATCGTCGATTTCGGATCAGTCCCCAATCCTGCTCCTGGTCTAACTATTGGTTTCATTGCATAAACTTTTGTTTTGTTTTTGTTGTTGTTAGCACATTTTCTGAAGAGAAATTAACAACAAATATATAGTTATGTTCGTCATTCATGTACTGTATACTGTCCAATGATTATAAAATCTATTGATCCCAGATTAGTTTCTTAATTAAACTGGTTGCTAAATAAATTTTAACGTGTTTAGAGATTGATTTAGAAATTCAACAAACTATGAGTCACTAATGTGTAGTTTTCTATCTGTCGACTACGAATTTTTAAAATTTCAATCTCTTGTTTAGCACTACACTGGCCCCTAAGTCGACTACAAATTAACAATTCTTCTTTTGATACGAAAATTAACAAATTTTTAGTATCATGGTGCATGTGAAAACATAGAGCCGCCTCGCCTGGTCGTGACTGAAACCGGTAATTTTTTTGGTGGTATTCTTGTAATGCAAACACTAAAACTTTGCTTACTAGAAAGAAAGAAAAAATAGTCTTTATCCCTGTGGACATAGATCAGTTGGCAAATGCATTTCAGTATTCAAGAGTCAAAGTTCGAAACTCAGATTCTTCACTTATTTTTAGTCAATAAACTACTTAACCAAAAGAAAATGTCTTTAAACATCCCTATATATGGAGAGAATTGTTATTTATGTCATATATATACTTACATGGTAATTGTCATAGATTTTTTAGACGCATATTTGGGGGTGGGCAGCACTGGCATGTGGGTGAAGCTACCTGCTGCAAGAGCCATTTGAAACATTACAAATAATAATGCAAAAAGAAGCTTTGCTTGGAGTTGCCAAAGTTAGTGTGTTTGTTCAATTGTGTCTTGGTGGTTAGTTGAATCACTTGAATTTATAGAGAAAGAAAGAAGCATGTTACAACTTACAACTATGAGAATTACTACAACTATTGATGAAAACTAAAACACGTAATTAGCGTTTGAATGATAACTTTGAACATTTCGATGGTCAACCTATGTGCTTGACTGAGGAAGATAATCATTGACTAATTATTTTATTTTGTGTTACAACCCACAAACGGGATGGACAAATTGGATCGCGTGCTGCATGTAGCAGGTAAGAGTAGCATTTGAGTGACATATAAATGGTGATATTGGTTGATCATAAAGTCATACGTGACTTTTTTCTCTCTCTTTTATAAGAATTGTGACATTGTGATTGATCAATGTCATCAATTTCACCAAATGTTATGTCACCCAAGTACTATCCATTGTATGATCTAGATTATATGCACGGTCAATTGCTCCCTTCGATCCTTTTTATAAGAAACACATAGATCTATAAAAATTAATGTATTTGGTCCACATTATAAACTAAATACATCAACTTTAATTTATCAATTTGTCTCTTATAAAAAAGAGAAAAGAGTATTATTTTAATATTCATTAGAGAAGAACTCTTTCCAAATTCAAACAGATGTATGTTCACACAAACAATTTTTTTTTATTTTAAGATGTTCATACAAACAACTTGTTTCATGATCAATAAAACAATATTATAAATAACTTCAACTTCACGTAGCTAACTATTTATTCATAGTCATTGAGATCTCTTGTAATATTCCCTCTGTCCCTCATCTAACAAAAATTACGGATATTAAAAAGAGTTGGTGTAGTAATAAATTTATTACAATTACAAATATGTGTGACTATTATTCCATCCGCTCCAAAATACATGTTGCAGTCAACCAATGTCAACCAATATACACATGTCAATACACAACTTTGACAATTAATATCTTTAATTATATATAAAGATTTGATATTTTAAAGTATTCATTGAAACAAATCAAACAACATCTTAAATGCTAACATTTGTATTTATATATTAGTTAAAAAAATATGGTAAAAGTAAGTTATGTGAATAGTACTGTAAATTTGCGACATGTTTGTTTGGGCTACCGCCCCTCGCCTCCACTCTCCCCCACAACAAACAATTTGCCTAAGATACGTTTGGGCCAAACACGAATAGCACTTGGGTGATATAGAGTTGGGTGACATTGGTGACATTGACCAATCACAATGTTGCAATGCTTGTGTTTCTCTCTCTTTCACAAGCATTGTGACATTGTGATTGACCAATGTCACCGATGTCACCTAATTTTATGTCATCCAAGTGCTACCCGACCAAACACATAGGCAAGGGATCCTGCCCATTGCTTCTCTTTAGTGCTTACATATGAGACATACTCAACTATCTCCACCTTATCGAATATCAAACCCCTATGAATATGTCATGTATGACGTTCAAATCCTGACAAATGGGGTTACACATCCCACTTAACACCAAGATACATGTTAAAAATCCAATTAATGCTTGAACTTGTCACTGGCCTGGTGTCTGGCTTGATCAACATATTAGTTGCATTCTCTGAAGTATTAACCTTTATGGATTAATATATGTCAAGTTGCAAGTAATTCTCTAACCTTGTTAAACCACATGTTAACATGTTTTGTCTTGGCATGATACACGTGATTTTTTTATTTTTTTTTACAAATAAATGACACTCTAACCATCGCAATGCAACCGAAATCTATTTTCCAACAAATAGGTCCTACTGCTAGAGTAAATACATATCTTGCTGTAGACTTCATATCATTCATATCACCAACATAATCTGAATAAACATATCCTGCAATTTAAAGTCCACCATGTCCACTACTCAACATGATACAATGACCTATAGTACCCTTCAAGTACATGAAAATACAATTGAATGCTTCACAATGATGCTCACCTAGTTTGGACGTCATATTCTCACCCTTCAGTCGAATCCAGCTTATGACATGGCTAGAATGTTAGACCGACATAAACCTGAAAACTTAACTTATAGCTTGTGCTAGATATGGTCTAATGAATATTACATCATACACTAAACAACCAATAAAAATGGCATAAGGAACCTTTGACATATGCTCAACTTCTGCATTTGTCTTTGGAAACTAATCCAATGAGAGCTTAAGTAATTCGCCAATGGAGTACTCACAACCTAGAAATTTCTCACGTCTAATCAGTTTGGCACCTTTTTTTTTTTAATAATTATTTTCAATGAAAACAATGAACAAAATAATAATAAAACACAATAATATTATTAAAGTTTTTTTCTAAAAAAGTCTTCAAGGACCAATATCAAAAAGTATTGAAAGTGCAGGGACTAATGATATTTTTAAGTTTAAAAATAATGAATAAAATAATAATACAAAGGTTGGAATATTTTTTTGTCTTTTAGTGTGCCACGTGGCGTGGAATGATTGGTCCACGTGGCACACCGTCAGTTTTTTTTTTTTTTTTAACTTGGACTT
>Ga0228711_1009793_pt1 | contig 12830 bp, 6 predicted proteins | sample MedpolnodulmetaG_2_FD_177996 | JGI IMG/M metagenome (GOLD analysis project Ga0228711, IMG submission 177996) | Root nodule microbial communities from Medicago polymorpha collected in Santa Monica, California, United States - brown nodules | ecosystem: Host-associated > Plants > Roots > Nodule...
ATATAATGATTTTTTGGTATAATTTTATCATAATTGTCTTTTACATAATTTTATATCTTCAAAAAAATGATGTATCTGCAAAGACATGTAGTTATGTCCAATTCTTTCTGCATTGAGTGTGTTCGGATTTTATAATCCAAACTTGATTCGGATTAGAAAATCCAAATGGTATTTTTGGAATAAAACAGGATGTGCGAGTAACACATAGGATGAAAAAATTAATAGTCTAATATATTCATAACACTCCCCCTTGGATGTTCATCTTGGATATGTCTCATTAAAACCTTACTAAAAAAACCAGAGGTAAAAAAATCTGGTGAAAGAAAAAGAGTACAATGTCTTTTTGGGTGTGAACTGCCTCATTAAAAACTTTACTGTTAACAAGAATTCATATAGGATTTTTATTCCACTTTTAGAGTCATTTTGAAGATAAAGTAGTTAATTTGTGTGTGTTTTAGTGGAGTTTTGTAAAGAAAACATTCAAAAGTAAAAACTAAAAAAAAAAGACAAAAGAATGGAAATAGCCATGAAACCATGGAAATCTACTTGAACTATACAACTTTGTGATTGTACTATACTTTTTACAAGTTCATCACTGATGAATATTGGGTAATAGTCGTTATGGACGTTATGGTGAGAAGAAATGGAGCAAGGAATGAAGAAACTAAGGAGTCAGTTATTGTCAATCTCGCATCGGGGCTATGAGCCCCATATTGTGAGGTACAATTACCAAGAAAGGTGTTTGCTACTATCTATCTCGCATCGCGGGCTATGAGCTTTGCATCGCGAGTATTAAGTTAAATTCTATGGTATTCATTTTTGTTATACTTGTATCGCGAGCCAACTTTTCATAAAACTTAGGGAAATGTGTACCTATATATATTGGAGCCCTAGGTCAATGGAAAAACACCTTTTGACGAGCAAACAAAGTCAGAAACATGATATTTGAAGGATTTCAGTTACCAGAGCCATTCGAGAGCCAAGGAATCATCAATCAATTTAGGTCATATTTTAACTGGTTAATTATTGTTTAGATTTAAACATAAACTAAAGATAATTGTGTATGTAATTTGTTGTTCTTAAACCTTTAAGGGTTATATGCTAACCTAAGACATTAGGTAGCAGTAATCGTTGAAAAGAGTTGGTGACCAAGACGTTAGCCTAACTATTTTGTTCAAGTATAACTTAAAATCAAGTAATCAATAGCCTTGGATTCGTAGTTTGTACTTATCCAAACAGTTCAATGAAGGAAATCGAGCATAACATAGTTGTTCTCTCTCTCTCTCTCTCTCTCTCTCTCTCTCTCTCTCTCTCCCCCACGATAAAACCCCCCCTTTTCTTACATATATCTTAATCATAATCACAGTAGTCGCGTTTAAACTTGACAATCCCGGTGAGACAAACTTTTTATAAATATTACTACTTGTCGACACATTAGTATACTTGCCAGTATTTTTTCATCACTTACCATAAAACTCGATGAGATAAAAAAATAGTGAAGGAAACATGAGTGCAGAACAAATTTATTTCTCCCCTAAAAAAGACAATCATTTCTAAGACGTCGAAGAGCAATCCTGCGTACAAGTTTCTCAAAAGTTTTACTTGGGATGACTTTGTAAACATGTTTGCGAGATTATCACACATATGAATTTGTTGAATGCTTATATCAAATTCTTTTATAGATCATCAGTGAAAAAGAATTTAGGAGATATATGTTTTGTTCGCTCTCCTTTATTCTATCATTCTTTCAATTGAGTAATGCATGTTGTATTATCTTCATAAATGATTGTTGCATCCATTATTCCAAAAGATGAACCACAATTCTTTTGAATCTCTTGAATTAATTACCTTAACCAAACATATTCTCAACTTGCCTCGTGTAGTGCTAAAAGTTTTGCACGATTTGCTGATGTTTTTTATGATCTGCTTCACGTATCTTCATGAAATGGTTGTATATCCACTTGTACACAAGTAACCTACTTGTGATGTACCATGATCATGATCTTACAAATAACATGCATCTACATAACCAATAAATTCTAGTTTGGGTATTGTTAGACTATATTTTATCTTGTGTATATTCGACAGGTAAAAGAAGGTTTAAAACTGCAAAATTCTCTAAGTTCATGATTGGAAGTTGCTGAGAGTATACGACAAAACCCACAATTTGACAGGCAGTTAATTTAGTAAAGAAGTTGGTTTCAAGTGTCCAGACACGTGGAAGGCATGCAGTTTCTAGTCGAACAAATGCAGTTCTTAGTAATTTAGTTTGCGGTTATTTCTTCTATATATATATATAGTAGTTTTTCATAAGGAAAAAGGGTCACAAATCACTTATAGAATTCTAGCACTCAAAGTACCAACGTCTAGAGAAAAGAGTCACAAAATGTATGTAATCTGATTTGTCGAACCACACTTACTTTAATGCGATGCAATTTACATTTTCTTTAAGTTTTTGCATTTAAACTTTCAAGTCTTTTACTTGCTTTTTCTACATTGATTTCTGTCGAAAGGCGGTTATCTTCATACAAAAAAAGTTTTCTTCATCTTGTTCATAAAACAACCTATGAATATGATGAACATTCATATATTTTCTAGAAAAAGATTGAACAACATGTCCTAAGATTTATAGTTTGGTCCTTCTTGTAATAATCAAAACTAGTCCTATTGTTTACCAAAAACACCGGTAAACAGGTACTTCGAGACCAAGTATTTCTTCACATTTTTCTTGAAAATGAAATTGTAATGTCGGATGGAATTTAAAACATTGTTGAAAATATGTTGTGTTTTAGCCTTTTAACTTGATTTTAATGTTGAAAAATAAAAATTGTATTGTCTTCAAAAAAAATCGCACTAACCGATCCAACCCAAATTGTATTGGTTTGGTTAAGATTTTATTTTAAAAGTCAACCAAACAAACCACATGTTTTTTGTCAGGGTCATGCTAACTTGTGTCCTTATGACACATGTTAAGCATTCCCTAAGGGTACAAGTTTGTTTTTTTTTTTTTTTTTTATCTTACAATTCAAATGATTTTTAACATCAAAATTGAACCAAACCGCATCCCAACACACCTAGTATTATATGAAGCACTTTGATGGTCAGTGGATCAAATGGGTGATGATGTGTGTCGACTTAGTTTCTTAGTTTGTTCACAACATTGAATGATGATTTATAAAGTCTCATATATCATGGTAGAGGTTAAACACAAGGAGATTAATCTCTCCTTATCTTTTTGTCTTGTGCACAGAAGGCTAAACAACCTTGATCAGACTGACCGAAAATATTGAGTCATAAAGGATTTAAAATTCAATCTTTAATATTATTTTTTATTCACATTTGTTACTAATCTTTTTTTTAGAGGATTTAAAGTCCAATCTTTAATAATATTTTTTGCCCACGTTTGTTACTAATCTTTTTCTAGAGGATTTAAAGTCCAACCTTTAACATTATTTTTTGGTCATGTTTGTTACATTTGTTTTAATATTTAAATTTATTCTTTTCTATTTGTTAGATGTGTTATTTGTATTGAAAATTAAGGGTATTTTTGGAAAGAAAAATCAAGCCCAATAGTGCTGAAAATGTAATTTTCTTTATATATAGTATAGATATAGTCCACAAATTTACAAGGACTAAATACAAAAAACATAATTTTATTTTCATAGTATATTAAAAAAAATCACATCATTGCAAGTAAAAACAAGTGTGTATTTGCAGATACAAAAAATATATTTGGGCATTTATTTTCTTCAAAGGGAAAAACAGTACAAGTTCAACATGCCCCCAAAAGCATATCATCACAATATATAGTATATTTATGAAACAAAATGAAAGAATAAATATGTAGTAAGCTATTAGTCACGCATGCATAATACACTCACGAGGTAAAAATTGTATCATGCTATATATAGTGTTGCAATATATAATGCCAGAAAACACATGCAAATACGTTGTTGTCCATCCTCTAAAATAGATCCAGTGACATCTTCAGCTTGTTTTGTTTCCATCTAGGAAGTTTGTAGAAAGCAGATTTTGGCATTCCAAATTTTTCATGGAACTCTTCATGTGATAAATATGCCTAGTTTCATCACAATAGTGCAGATAATTATAACAAAAGTTAAGGTTGACTGAAATGTGAGAAAAATGACTGCTAGGTTTATTTAGTTAAGGAATTACCTCTCTTTTGGTTAAATTGATGCCTGTCACTGGATTCGGAGAAACCACTCGAAGTTGCTCGTAAGGGTATACCGACAAACTCTCATCATCAACATTTTTGTCTTTCTCAGTTAAACTTGCAGTCTCATTTGAGGAGCTCAGTTTTGTTGCTGAAGAATCGGACGGTGGAATTGTTTGTTCTGCGGAAAAAATGGTAAAGAAAAATAACAATGATGAAAGGACATACATTAAAAACCAATTAGCTAACTCTCCAGAGTCCTTGTTTAGATAAAAAGTTTAGCTATCCATGTATCATGTAAGTGCTTATGTATAAACTATTGATATACAAAAGATAAAATAAAGTTAAATTGTTTTCATATAAGATATAAGTTGTTTTCATAAGCTATCTCGGAGAGCTTGTGGAAATAAGCTAAAACAGCTTATGATGGACATGACATAATTTGTTTCTCTAAGCTCTTCCAAACAGTCTCACAAGTGTTTATGCTAGTTGATAAGCTCAAATAAATTGATCCACACAGACCCTAAATTTCACATCAAAGTTGATAAAAAGGATTCTTGTTACCAGCGTTGTTATTAGCAGGAGATTCTTCAAAGAGCTTCTTGGCTGCTGGAGTAGGGCTAGAAAAAAGCCGATTCCCTGATTGCCTATAGTCTGAGCCTGCACTCCTAGGTAGAGGTGAACTACTTCTTCGGCGGCCATTGGAAATGATAGAACCGCTTTTGTGACCATTAGGGGTAGAGTCCCTGGAGTTTCCTTTCAGAATTGCAAGCTTTCTCTCAAATGAATTACCAATAATCTGCAACAATACCATTTAACCAACATACTTAATAAGATGGATGACAACTAACTGAAAACTTCTTAAAGTCAAGAATCATGGTAGTATGATCATTGATCGGTATTTATAACTTCGAACGGAGAAGACTTACATTTTCTTTTGAATGATCCCACGAAAAGAAACGAGTGAAAAACGGTGGCTCGTAACCTTCCATTACAACATAAATAGGGACTTCTAGCGATAGGCCTTCAACAAGGACATCCATTTCCAAAAATTTCTGCTTATGACAATTTCCATGTGAAGAAAAACATTGTAGCAAAGAAAGAGTCCATAATTCATACTACATTGAAACTTGCATATTTTGACCTCAGTTTATTCATCAGTAAATTAGTTATGAAGACGGAGCTATCAAACAATTAGTGAATATTGAATAATGGATACAAAACTAGTAACTTGATCGACCAAGGTGGAAAGCTGGCAGACAACTTACCAAGCCGAGGTTGAGAGCTTCTTGTTTCGATTTGACGACTGAATGCAATCCAACCCAAATATGAATCTCTCTTTGGCAATCAAGCAATAAAACATCTTCAGTAATTAAGTCATCCTGCGTATAATTGTATATCTCTTTCACCTGAAATATTACATCAAGGCCACATTGAATTAACCGAATTTAATTAACAAGTGGTAATGAAGATTTTGAAATTGTAGAAGTAATATATACCTTGAAGTCTCCTGAGTTGAAGTTCCAATAAATTTGCGTGAGAAATAGAACCATCAGTTTTCCCTGTCATTTCACCGACGATAATTCTAAACCAAGTGAGATCTACATTATTTTTCTCAAAAGATTGATTTTGTTACCTTTGGTTATTTTCAAAGCAAACAAATGTGGATCATCTATGAATCCTTGAATCTCCTTTTCTTTTGGATATTCCGCCTTTCCACCAAGAACGTCCCAGAAAATATCAGGTTCATTCCCTTCCCTCACAGATACAGGTAGCTGTGTCGGCTGCAATCCGCATCAACAAATGACAGAACTTGTTATTAAATGCTTCCTATGAAGATATCATCTAGATGAAAATTTATAGAACATTCTTCATATTAACGACATACGTTAAGCAGTTCCACCATTCTATCAAGAAGAGTATGGTCTCTTGCTGAAGAAAGGCTTCCAATCCATGTATACATAGCTGCTTCAGTTTTCAGAATATAGCAATAGGATGAATTCAGAGAGCTCGAAACCTACAAAAATTTTAATAGACGATAATCAATATTTTATAAAAGCTTACTTTATCGACAATGAATAAAAATTTAAGAATCGTTAAACCATACTTGATCGACTTGGATGGCCTGCATATTATCTGGACTTGTACCTTGAACTCGAAACAGTGCTACCAGGTTTTCATTTTGAGTTTCATCCACCGTACCGTTTTCTTCTATACGCTTCTTATATCCTGAACTGTTTCCCCCCTTAAAAAAATATTTTTTTTTTAAGAATTGAAGCATGTTTTCTTTTGTAATATTATTACATACAAACCTTATAATGACATCAAAGTAGTACATACCTTGAATATGATTAACCTTTGGAGTATTGAGAAAAACTGAGCTGGCTCCTTGCCCTCGTGAATTTGAGCCTGAAAACGCGTGTAATGCAAATTGAATAAATAGTGAGGAGTAAAGCAAGAAAGTTAAATTTCTATTATACGGTAACAGATGTGCTTAAGATGCTGTATAAATATGAACCTAGCAATTGTTGACAAGATAAAAAAATTACATAGATTGTCCAAAACAAAAATTTGAATGTTGCACTTGCACATATTTAATAAATATCATATTATTATGAAATAGTTAACATAGTAAGAACAGAAACTAACCATAACTGGATTACTTCTAGATGAATCAGCCATAGTATTGATGTGGGAAATGGCAGCTGTTTTATCCTCCTTTGAGACAAAACCATAGTAAAAGTCAAAAAGGCCTTCTGTTAAAAGTTATCAAGAGAAACATCAACTAAGCCTAATCCAACTGGCTGACATTGAAGTTATCAAGAAGAAATACAAAAGTGAAATACCATGTACATCACAAATGACAAAATTAAAATTTTCGACAGTTTTTGGATATAAATTTTCTTTTCTGAATTTTTATATATTACAGATACAGTTTGACTATTCTATAGCAATTTTTTTTAGAAAAAATATTTTCCTGAAAATAATCTAATAATGAAAGATTAATCCATTTCTATGAATTACAGGTAAAACATCTACCCAGCGGAAGACACAAAATTTTGCTTAATGCCTACCGTTACACATCTGCTGCCAAGCCAAGCATAAAACAGTGTCTCATCCCTTCCATTTCCTGGAAATGTATACTGTAATACATAGCAATCTCCATTGTAAAGTCTCGTGTGTTCGTTAACTGAAAGAAGGGACAATTCATCACCATCAACTCGCCAAACCTGAAGTTGCAATAGTCAGTTAACAGTTGGAACAGGCATAGGCAAATATGGTCATAGGACAGCAAGAAACGGCTAGGTTTTTGAGCAAGAAGTTACTTTTATTGTGCCACTGCGATCTATAGATGGCTCGTCATCCTCTTCATCAGGAAGCTCTTTCACATCATAACCCTGATGCTTGAATATGGCTGAGACAGGGAAAAAATTACATAAAGAAATTAACTATAAATGACACTCGTTGAACACTTCTTAAGCACAATTAAATAGTGAATGGTACTAAACCTGCTACTTTTTCTCGTCCTTCTTCGTAAAGCCTAGTCTCAACTGTTTTAGGCCAATTAGTAAAGTGCGACCGAAAGATGGTACTTTCCAATCCTTCTGATAAAAATGTCGTATGAGTCTTGTCTGATCTTCCTTCATTTCTGACAAAATCCTAGTAAAATGGAGATGGTAGCAAGCATAAGTAAATCCCTGAGTGCAATGCTTGGTGACATGCATTATTGATTTTATTGTAACCGATGTTTCATATAGTTATATTTTCTAACACCTAAGTGAGCTTCACTAATATTTACTAAAAAGAAATTTGGCTCCAAAGCTTATAGAATTAAAAGAATGGCCCTTCAGACCGAGAAACAAGAAAGTCTTACTTCTGTAGCTTTGATCGCTGTTCTTCTTTCGGTCAATAAGGTCTGCCTTCCCATCCACACAAATATTTCATTATCACAGTCTAACATATAACACTTGTCTGACTCCAGCATTTCTTTGCTGAATGTATTGCTTTCAATTGGACAAAGTTTTCCCTGTAGATTTATCCTGTCGAGGAAGTGACAACAACCGCTCCTTAGTATCGAGGAACAAAAGTGTTTATTGAAGTAAGAGAAATAAAGCGGAGCAAGGATGGATTATCAAATAAAAGTACATTCATGGAAATATTGTGCAAACATGTATGAGCCTCACCAAAATAGCTTTACAATTGGAGCCACGGATTCCTGACTAGAAGGAGGTTCTCGAGGAATCGGAGCATAACCACCAAATAAACTCCAGAATTCTCCGACATCAGAATCACCAACAAATTTTCCATCCTCTACAATAGTTGTGTAATTATTATGAGTTGAATCATCTTTCCCTCAGAAAACAGATACAAGCGCTAAAAAAGGAAGGGGGGAAAAGTAGTATATATTCCAACCTATTGTGGCCACCTCACATTTTCCACCATGCTTATTATCCTTGATATATTGAACAACCTCTAAACCTTTGGCTCTTTCTTGAATGGTTGAGTTGCATCCACTGAAGAGGAAGATTTTTAATGCGGTGTCAAGTATGAATACGTCTTCATGATTCAACGATGACCTAAGAAAAGGAACCTAATGAAAAATTAAGCACAATAAACTCTAGTCAATAATCAAACATTCAGATAACGTGCAGAGTCGGGATAGCTCATAGTATCAGATAACAGAAGATGTTAATAATCAAACTTCTACACACAACACACCTCTTTCACGTGGACAACATAGTCTCCCTTACATGTGTACAGGCTGACTTGGTATTCGCCATTCAAATTCCCTTGCTTTGAAGTAAACACTCCTTCGATGGGTATTAAACAAGGCTTGAAGTATGATAGAAACTTCTGTGATTCTTGGCCTTGAATTTCCCTATATTGAACGCTGCAGGATCCTAAGGCTGCATCCAACTCAAGTGCCTTGTCTGATGCCAAGCTTGAATCCATCTGCAAATACGTAACTCCCGGTGAAAAGTGGTGATCGTGATCTCTAATGGCTGTAGGGTATATGAAGCGTAAAAACTTTTCATGCGGAGAGTTGACATTGATATAAGATTACAACCGCAAGGAAGATAGTAAACCAAGAAATAATACAAACCTTCTTTGTGTCATTTCCCAGCCAATAATGAATGTCATAATGAGGAGGGCCATTTTTGGGAAAAACCGCCTGTTTCCGGAAACATGTAAAATGCTCGAGATCAATTACATTTGAAAATAATTTAAATGAAATATAAGAACTCCGTTATGATGATGATGATGATCTTTTAAGATTTTGGATTCCAATCGAGATATTAGTCATCAACTTCTTCAAAGGTTTAAGAGGATCAACAGGACAATAAAGTCAGCAATATCTTACATTGAGAACTATGTATGCACTTCCAGTATAGAATTTTCGAAGGTCTGACTCTGAAACTGGAACCAACTGCTGGTTTTCAATACACCAAACTTCCAATCCACTGAGAATATAAAGTTAAGTGTACAAAGCAGAAAACTTGAACTAAGAAATAGGATATATTTTAAAATAAAATTCATTTCTGATGCTGTACCAGAAATTTGCAAAACTAATAGACATCCTATTTCACTTGATTATTTCGATTTTTATCGCTGTAATCAATAAGACATTCATTCAATCGAAAAGGATGACCTAATGCAAGTTGAATTAGGCCGACATAAATTGTAAGGCAATTTCAAAGAAAATCATTGTAAGGATACGGATTCGCTCCTGCAGTTTGAAATGCAGGATCCAAGTCTTTATTGATAATAGGCATTGGATTTATGGCTCGAAATACTCCACCAACTTAAAGCAACACTTGATTATTCTGCAATCCAGGATTAAGGTTTGCAGGCTAAGATATAGTCCAGAAGTTTTAATATAGTAAAGAAACCAATGAGGGCTAAGAATTAAGATATGTTACTATCATGCAAATAATTCAAACATGTAAAACGGCATTCAAAGAATAGTAATCAAATAGATTGTGCAACTGTCCATAATTTCGCAGAACTTGGAATTGGTATGTCACAATGCCAGCCACTTGACTGTAAAATACTCAACCATAATTCCATTCAAATAAACCAATTGATGACAGTTTTCTTATTCCTATGGCATTATGCTGCTCAAGTAACTAGGATGTCCAAAAATTAAGAAGTTTGATAAACAATTATTTTCACTTAGGCCTACTAATTTTTTTCTTTATTCAGCTTGATGAGTTTCAATTTGAATTGTAAGATTTGAAATCATCATACATCAAATTTCAAACATCTACATGGACCATGTTTGGACAAACAGCTTATTTTGCACGGCTTATAGAACAAACTCTTATCATATAAGCACTAATGAATAATCTATTTTTATAACACAGATAAAATAAAGTGAAACTGTTTTCGTATAACCTATAACCTATTTTCATAAACTATCCTGGAAAGCTTATGAAAATAAGCTGAAAAGAGCTTGTGAACATTTTCATAAGCTGTTTTCATAAATTCTCAGAGTATCACAAAAATTGGAAGAAGAAAGGCAATTGCAGCAAGAAATCTAAACTGTTGACTCAGAAAAGTTGCCTAAAAAAAAGAACAGAAAAATCAAGCTAACATGAAAAGTGAAAAGTGAAAACTAACAAGTAAAGAATGATTATCTGAATTCTGGAAGAAAAAATAAGAATCTAAAAACATGATCCTGATACATGAAAAAAAGTCAAAGGGTATAAGTATAACATAGTTTGACCAGATATCAGATCATAATCATACCTTGGTTCAACAGAAAACTGAGAAGGATTCAAAAACTAAGAACTAAGAGTGATGGTGATGCTTGCTTAAACATATAAAGAAAGAACAAAACATGGATATTCTCACATTCACATTTGCCACATAGTAAAGCAAGAGTGGTCATTTATATTTGATGGTAAAATGTCATTTTTAGGAGAATAATGATAACATTGTTCGGTAGAGAAAGTGATATAAGGAAAAGCAATAAAAAAGAAAAAGCACGTTTATCTTTATAGTCCAAGTTGTAATGGGGTCCACAAAAGTTGCTTTTTTAGTTCTTCACTTTCCACTATGTTTGATGAAAAGAAAATAAGATGATGAAAGAGAAGTAGTTTGGTCCCTTGTGACTGTTGTCACTTGTCAGTGAGAACTGATAAAGGTATGGTCAATTGGTCATAGATGGAAACAAACCAAGATTTCTCATAGATTAGAGAGAGATTTCTTTGTTTATGTGAGTTTCAACATTCAACCGTTTCTGACATGGTAGCTCCTGGTTGGCGTTGCATACTTAAAATTTACCACCAAATTTAGACATTTTTTAACGGTTAAAACACTTTGAATACTTAAAATATATGGTTAATGATTTGTTCTAAAAATATCTCATTAATCATCAACATAGCGTAATAAACCACGAATTTTAACGTTATTTTTTTTTTAATCAGGTGGCCTAGAGACTATAATTCACCTTATAAAGTAAATAAGTGGGTGTCCGGGGTTCGAACCCTGGCCCCTGCATATAATAATGCATTGTCCTACCAACTGAGTTGAGACAATTTTAACGTTATTAACCATAATTTTTATGCATTCACTCACATATACGGTTAAACGTATGTGAATTCGTGGTAAATGAGGTTATGTTGATATCTAATGACTTTTGACATTTAATATTACTATTTTTTGTTGGTCATTTGCCACCTAATATATTAATTGATAATCTATGAAAGTAATTAACCATCCATTTAAACTGTGTTAACTATTAAATAGTTGTCACAAAAATGGTGGTCATTCAAATAACACAAATTTTATGTAGTTTTTTGAATTATTTTTTCTATTTTTAGTTTATTTTTTTCTAAAATTTAATATTTACATCTATGGATTTAAAAGAAAAAAACCGAAGAAAATAACAGTTTAGGGGTTGCATTGAATTTGTGCCATGGCATAATAGATTAGATGAGGTGGAAAAGTATCCCAAACTCAATAATAGTAGTATAAGTATTGTATCGGTCAAAACTCAAAGTCCATTTATCAAAGTCAAGGCCATGGGCCATGCATCATGACTTTTATTAATTTATTCCTATCTTTTGTTTATATAACATATATTTTTATTTTATTAAATTGTTTATATAACATATATTTTTGTTTTATTTTTATGGGTACATAAAAGAGCCAAAGGCCCATATTTAACATATATTTGTGTATCTTTCAAAAACATATATTTGTCTAAAAAAAACATATTTTAAGAGTCTTGTTCATCGGTGCCCCAGGGCACTGGTTAAAGAATCCAAAAAAAGAAAATTTGAATTAAAAGTAACACTTTTTTGACTTTTAAGAAATTGATTACACAATTTCTAATACAAAAGCTGCTATATTTGCTTCCTTAACCAGAGGACATTGGTTAACATTTTTCATATTTTAATGAAATCATTATTTACCATATCAAGATCTGATCTGTGTTTTAATAAATTTCGGTTTGAGCATTAAGCAGTAATCATGTACATGTACTAGTTTTATCTTTGGTCAAAGTAAAGCATCAAGCATGTAGCTTTTTCTTTTTGACTGATATATATGCATGTAAATTTTCTATATTATGTAATTTTTCTATAATATTTTATATACTATGATGCTGATCAAAAAAAAAAAACATATTAGTTTTTTTTTTCAGGGAAAG
>Ga0228711_1009795_pt1 | contig 12828 bp, 6 predicted proteins | sample MedpolnodulmetaG_2_FD_177996 | JGI IMG/M metagenome (GOLD analysis project Ga0228711, IMG submission 177996) | Root nodule microbial communities from Medicago polymorpha collected in Santa Monica, California, United States - brown nodules | ecosystem: Host-associated > Plants > Roots > Nodule...
GCCACTTAATAAAATATTAAAACACCACAACATGTCATAAATCAACATAAATCACATAAGTCATATAAAAGACTTTAAACTCAACCAAAAATAATTAAATAAGAAAATAGGGCGTTACAGTTTTCACCAAAACATAACAAGAACTCAAAGTTTGTATTTCTGAAAATTCCACCACAAGATGAGAAATGCTATTGGTTGATCCATTAGTGTTACATTTTGTCCAATTTGGAGAAGGGTGTTGTAACAACCCGTTTTTCGCTAGAATTATTTTAATTATTTATTATGTGTGTTTATATGCGCTTGTGTGTGATTATTTGTCTGTGTGTGTATTTTATTGGGGATTAGTGGATTTTTGGCCTAAAAGGGTATTTTAGTCATTTGTAGACTCAAGGGTATTTTGGCCATTTGGTGAACAAGGGTAAATTAGTCATTTTATTAACAGGGTTATTTTTGGTGTTTTAAGTGGAAATGATTATTTTTACTATGCTACTAGTGAGTTAGGATAATTATTTTGAGACAGTAATTATTCGTTATTTTGACGTTTATGTGAGTAATAACTTTGGGGAATTAGTTGGTAAGAATATTGAGACCATTAAGACAATTAGAGACGTAGACCAATTATGTGGTGACTATATAAACACAACACTTGTGAGAAAATTAGGTCTTTACATTCATTCACTCATTCCACAAAATATTTTGAGAGAGAGAAAGTGAATCAAGAGGATAGAAGAGGAGGCTAGAGAGAGAGAGAGAGAGAGAGAGAGAGAGAGAGAGAGAGAGAGAGAGTTTGGGGTTTGAAGAGCTAGGAGTTAAAGTGATGCTTAAGCTAGAGGAATCAAGAGCTAGAGGTAATGGGGATGGTTTCTTTTCATCAATTAAGTCATAATCTTCTATTTTCAATTATGGGTTTAAGTGCTTTTATGTTAATTGTGTCTTTTGGTGATTTTTGATGATGAATTTCGTGCTCCTAATTCATGTGAATTTGTGGGTATGATAAACTTCATGAAATTGTTGTGTTATGTGCTTAAACTTCATAGTTGTTGTTGTTGATAAGTTGTTTTGATGATTTTTGATTAATTGAGTGTAAGTCCTGAATTGGTGAGTGGTTGTTGTTGAAACAAGTTTGAATCCACTTCTTAAATGTTTTTTTATGTTTGTATGTTGATGGGGTTAGTATTCGTGTAGTTGTTTATGAATTTTGAATGGAAATTGAGAAAATTGTGGGTTTTGGTGGAAAATGAACTAAGTGACTAAGTGACGAATTTGAGGTGAATTGGGGTTATGATTTCAAGTTTGTTGTTGTTTTGAATGTCTTTTGATGTTTAAAAACTAATGTACAAGTTTTGGGGTCGAATTTAGGGTCAAGGGGATCAAAAATGAGATTTTGGGGTGAAATTTGGGGAGTTCCCGAGAGGGAACAACCAAGAACAGGGTGACATATTCTGCTGTAGCTCGCTGTAGCGAGTTGCACAAGACATACACCCATGTTCCGGGTCGTTCAGGGTGGTTCCAAACTGATTCTTTTGATGTATTTAATTGTATTTAAGCTTTCTAAACCATTGACAACATCAAATGAATTTGATTGAACTTGGTTTTGTGAATTGAATCTATCTTTTTGAAAAATGTTCAAGAACATGAATTTTTCCAAAACTCATTTTTCTCAAAGGAAAAGGGTAGGGTTAGGGTTGTTTACTGTAACCTTGATTTATTAAAAAAAAATTGGATGGTATTCATGAGCTTTAACATGGTTTTGCTTTTGAAATTGAAATTCTTTTGAAAAATGACAAAATGAGACGAACTTTAGTGAATTATGGAATATATCGGAATTGGCCTATGAAACATATATGTTTACGCTACTGCACTCATATGTGAATTATGTATATACTCGGTTGAGGCGTTTGAACTTGGTTACTTTGATTTTGGTGGAATAATTGGAAAATGCTAGTTTTCATAAACTTAGACGAAGTTTATCAAATTAATATTTTATGGTCGGATAACTTGTTAGAGACTTGAATTCATGTCAGTATGATAGAATGTGAATTAATTGATAAGGATTACGTGTTTAATATGATGAATATGATAATAAGGATAGATGTCCGTCTTTAGGTGAAATATGAATTTGGAACTTTATTGTTTTCTTCGAGGTGTTAGATGTTGATTATGATTCTTTTGGTGATTGTAAATTGATGAATTGATGATGACTTGTTGATTGTATGAATGTAAGTATTTGATAATGCAATTGTTGGGGAATAACATAATTGGTGGTGATTATTATGTTAGTGTCTATGTTGGTGAGGTATGCATTGTCGAGTCCTTACTTGAAGTCCATGCATTCAAAGTCATATTGAGGTGATTTGAAGAATGTAATTGGTGGTGTTTATTACATAGCTTCTGCAGAACATAATTGGGGGGTGTTTATTATGTTGGTGGATTCATTAACGATAAAATTATCTCCGGAATCATATGGTACCACATGTATCTAGATGAGTCTAGAACATTGCATGCATTCAATGATTGGTGAGTCGAGTCATACTTGAATATGTGAATCGGTGTATATGTGCATTGGTGAATTTTTGGTGATTGTTGTGGATACTTGAACAAGGTGAATTGTATGCATTGCTTGATTGTGCTTGTATACTTGTTGGCTTATGATAATGTTGAGTTTATTGATCAAGCAGAATTAAATTGTGTTATTTATTTTCATTTGATTATGTTTAATTATGAATTGTGAACTAACCCCCAGTGGTCGTTTGGTTGACCGCCTACCTTATTTGTGTGGATGGGTAGACATCATGCAAGAATAGTTTGCATTTGCTTGGCGAGTTGTTGGAGGTTAGCTTTGAAGCTACCTCGTTTTGCTTTTGGAGTCTATAGAGTCAGGCTCTGATTTAGGTGTGTCTGTCTGTTTATTTCCATTATGTCTTGGGGAGATTTTTATTAACTCAGTTTGTTGAGTCGAAACTTATATTTGGTGATGTAGTATGATTATGTGACATGGCTACATGGGGATTGTTTTATTTATCTGATGAGATGTTATTATTATTCCGCTGCGGTGTTTGAGAAAATTATTTATGCATGTTGAACTTATTGAAGAAGTAGCATCTAGATCCTTTGTATATTGTATTATTTGCGTAATTTATCGCTTTAATTTAAGGGTTTAGGGTGTTACAATGTGGTATCAGAGCCATGTTGGTCTTGTCTAGACCAGCACTGGGTGATTTTCCTGTTTATATGTGAATGGTATTGAGTTAGCTTCGATACTTGTTATGTTGTTCTGTTGTTCTTACGTGTTGGTTTTGGTTATGTGTGGAAGTGAGATGACAGGTGGTAGAGATGATGAGGCTATTGTGGAGGCCTTGGCTACAATGGCGCAGGTGTTGTCTCAAACCCAAACCTAGATGCAAGGAGTAGAGAGGATGGTCACCAGGATCATGGAGAAGTTGAGGAACAGAGGCTAGATCGTTTCATGAGAAGCAATCTGCCAACGTTCAAATGGAGGTTTGACCCAGATGGAACCCAAACCTGAATGCAAGGAGTAGAGATTATTTGGTTTGACCAGTGACGACCAGAAGGTCAGATTGGTGATGACATGTCATCTTACGTTATTCTTAGCATGTTTTTCAGTTATTTTTAGTATGATTTAGCAGCAAAAAGGAGGAGTATTAGAACAATTGCCTATGATTTCGGAACTTTTGTTATGTTTTCTATATTTGAGTCTGTAATTCTAGTTTTCCTGAAACAAAGCAATTTTATGGGGTTTTTGAAATAATTCACGAAGAAATCATCTAAATCGGCAAATCAAGAACAACTAAAGAATTGTGATGATTCAAGAAACAAGAATAAAGATTGAAGAGGCCTAAAAAGACTTACAAATGGGAGGGATTCTGTTCACAAAGAACCGAGACACGTTATTTGAAGACGAAGACCTAAAGACGACGAAAAATCAGAGATTGGGCCCGAAAGAAAGACATAATGCGCCTAGGGCATTTGAAAAATGCCTAGGGCATGATTTGGCAAGCCATGCGCCTAGGGCATGCTTTTTGCCTCACTCTCATGCGCCTAGGGAATTTCATATGCGCCCCGTGTATGCAAAAAGTCGGGGCGAAATAGTCTTTTTCTGCTTCCATTTTGGGTAATGCCTGCTCTTTTAACCCAAACACAGGAAAAAACTCTCACTATAAATACCAGCCTTCCTCATTCAGAATTTCTCGTTCAGAACTGTGGCAGTTCAAAAGGAAGGCTACTTTGGAGCTTCAGGAGAGTTTCTATCTTCTCCTTGATTTTCTAGGGTATGTTTTTATCTTTAATAATTTGTTTTTAGTTACCATGTGTAACTAAATCTTTTTAGGTTAGACTTCTAAGATGAACCTCTGTATATTTTTGTTGGATATTTATTTATTTAATATGTCATATATTTTATTTATTCTTTTGTTCGCTATTAAGTTTTATTAGGAAGTAGTGTATTTCTGTGAGATGTGCAACCCTAGATTAGGTACTTGGGTTGTGATAGGGCCTAATATTGCTTTCACCAACTAGATGCTTATATCTTGATATTTATATCCCTTTACTAATAAGTATCTATCTATGAAGTAAGTGATTATTAACTAGCCAAATATGCCATAAGAATTGTTGACCTTAGACGTAGGTACTTAGTGGATAGACCCCATTGAGTCCGGTGGTGCCTTACCGAACTTAAGAATTAACTAGTTAGTAATTAGGGAAACAAGTGCCTAGCTGCCCGAATTAAGTTATAACCTAATAAAACCATTATCTTGAAACCCTTAGTAAGGTAGACGTAGATCAGGGCTGCCCGTTTGTAGAACTACTAAGAAAGTGTAGAGAGTGCGTGCTATGAGTGTCCTAAGATTCATAGATGGGCAGACCTAAGGGAACCTTGACCTTCATTGCCCTTGGAAACACTGGAAAGCCAACATAAAGTTTATGTTTCAATCACCTTTGAATTATCAAGACCCCGCACGTAAGGATCACTGTGCGATCGGAGGTTCAGTTACCCATCAGAGGGATAAACCAAAGTAGGTTAGTAACGTCCCAACGACCTCATCACTTGTATAGTCTACCTAAGATAATAAACGCCGCATAATTTTACTTATTATCCAACAATAAATATACAATGGGGATTTGAAGAATCCTAACCGCTGCTTACTTTTCTGCAACCAAAACAGGTAAACTTGCTCTGTTGCAAACAGATAAAAATTGCAACTTAACTTTTATACTGTCAACTCAAAAAAATAAGTAATGCGAATTTTTTGGACGAAAGGACAATTCATGTGGATACGATACTCTACTTATCACTTTATTACTTGGTTAAACGATTGGTACACTTGCCATAGCAAACCGACCGTGCATCGAGTTTTTGGTGTCGTTGCCGGGGATTGTTGATATTTTCGACTAAATAATTTAAATTACTTATTTTTATTTATCTTTAATTTTTTTTTCTGTCATTTATTTTTCAGTGATTTATTTTTCAGCATTTTATTTTTCTGTTTTCAAAAATTCAAAATTACAAAAAAATCAAAAAATTTAAAAATACCAAAAATATTTAGTCCTAATTGAGTCAATTTTTTTTTTAGAGTCTAGTTTTCACTTAGTTTATTTTTATTTTTCTTTTTTGTTTTCCCATATAGGAATTAACACCATTCGTTTTTTTAGAGTCTTAGCTTAGGTTTTTATTTTAAATTTCGCATTGCATATTAGGGAGTCGTAGTAAAAATAACGGTTGTTATAATATCTACATTAGATCGAGTCTAGTTTAAATTAGGTTAATTATTTAGTTAGAGTCAGTCATTTAAAGTTTGCATTTGGAATTAGGTTTAGCATTTAATATTAACATTAGAGTCTTACGTTTAATTAAAAGTATAAATTAGGTATTAATTAGTAATAGTTAATTTAGATCGAGTCTCCATTTCCGGGCTAACTCTTCTAGAAATTCACAGTCTTCCTCCCCATCCTCTTCGGCGTGGTTAATTAGGAGCTTGAAATCATGAAGAGTTACAGTACTATTTGAAGGTGAGAAAAAGACAAGAAGGGGGAATGAATTGTGTTAGCCTTTTCTTCTCCTTAAACTGAATTCACTGATCAGAACCTGATAGAGTTCAGCTTCTGATACAATGTTCAGAGTCTAAATGCAGCAGTTAAGTAGAGAGAGAGAGAGAGAGAGAGAGAGAATAAAGATAGAAAGCAATTATACAGGTTCCTACCACAATCCGGAAGTAGTCCTGCCCCCTTGCACTTCCAAGGAGAGTTCACTAAAATCAATATCTGATTACAATTGCTCAAGCACAGAAGCAAGAGACTTCAAACTAACTCAAGCAAAAAAGCAAGAGGTTTCCTATGCTCAAGTACAACTGCAAGAGACTTCCTATGCTCAAGCTCAAAAACAAGAGACTTTTAATCAAACAGAATTACAAAGAAAATGTTTGATGTTTAACACTTGATATACAATCAGCGGTGTTCAGAATACAAATCAGATAAGACTTTTAAAACTCTAGAATTTCTAAGATATGAAAGTTGTTTAAGAAATTCTAAGTGAACTTTGATGTGAAACAGTTTCATCAGAGTTTTGGCAGTTGTAAAATTGTTGTGACTCTCTTCCAATATTCAAGTCTTCACTCCTTTATATAGAGGTGTGAGAGAGATATTGTAGATTGCCATCACATCAAAAAGAGTCGTTGTTGAAGCTTGATAATCACCAATGATCTGTTGCCTGATTTAGTTATTGTCCTATGAAGGAACAATTTTAAATCCATTCCATGTATAGAGAATAACCAACATAGGTGCAGCTGTATTCTTGTACTGTTGCAGACATGGTGAGTGGAGTAGTGGTTGTACAATTGTACTATTGTCCTCCTACGCTTTTCAGTGGATCATCATCCAATGCCTTCAAATTACTTTGAATTAGTCGTTGCTCCAGGCTTCCATTCCTTCTGCAATCATAACCATTTAGAATAACAACTTCTAACGAACTGAGAATTCCAGTCTTCAGCCTTTGATGAACTTCAACTTCTGATGATCTTCAGCTTCTAATGACGTCAACTTCTGGAAGACAGCTTTTGATGATCTTTAATTTCTGATGACGACAGCTTCTTGGTAGACATCTTCTGATGATCTTCAGATGCTCTTTTATTCAGACGATATCTTGCAACACAAACTTCCTTTTTGTAAATTCCATTGCTCTCATTTGTTCCTCCAGAACCTATATTTGATTTTGGAGTCCTCAACGTTGCAGATCCGGAGACATGGGTATTCCGGAAACTTAAATATAGTATGTGTGTAGGCTTTAGTACTTTGCCCGTTTTATGCTATTAACATGGATGTTGTGAGTTTGTTCACAAATTCATCTTTTTTGTTTTTAGCGAATTTTCATTACAATCGATGTAGTCTATCAATTTGAATGAATGAACATCATTATTTTTATAAAAAAATATATATATAAGATTTCAAAATTTATTTTCTTTCTAAAAGTTTCCAAAGTTCAAAATCCCTCAACATTAATTAGTTTCACAAATTCTGATCTCACATTCAATTCATCTTTAATTCACAATTAACTCAATTAATCAAATTTATGATAAACTTTTATAGTAGCAAAATACTAGTCCTTTATCAACAAAAGTTTATTCGGCAATCAATAACTTATGAATACACTTGAAAATCTCAATATTTATGACTTACCTTTTAAAAAATTACAATAAGTCAAAATATGCTATAATTTTTTTTCTCTTAAAATGACACTACCACGTCTATATTTTCTAAAATTCTATTTATTTGAAAATTATCATATACTCATTTTCTTCAAAACAATGACCACCAAAAATTACTCAACAAATACATTACATAGGAAAGGGTTTCTAATCTATAGTTCGTCATAAAAAAAAAAAAATCATTAGATAAAAGACTACAAAACTATACAAAAGAAAATTCATAAACAATATAGTTACTAACAATGACAAAGTTATTTCTTTTACACAAAATGAAGTTATTTATTTTACACGACAAGGGAATCACCAAAATCATCTTACATGAATCAAATAAGGAATCATCGACAATATCGACAACAAGAAATTAAACCATAAGGAAAAACAAACAAGCACACATTAATCAAGTCATGCGTCACGCAACATCGTCCCACCCCAAAAACATTTGTCCGAGGATTATTATTGCTCTGATATCATAATGTAATGCCCCGGATTTTCATCTGGGACATTAATTAAAATTATTCATTCTTCAGAAAATATGAGACTATTTTTTTTTTATTAATGAAATATTAAAAGAAAATAATAGGAAATATATCATTAAAATAAACTAACGGAAATATTTTTAAAATTGATTATTACAAATGGAAAAAATCTACATCCGAAATTTATAATGAGTTGACGCTAAAATATATACACTTTTAAAATTACATTTTGAATAAAAACCCATTTTCTTCTCCCCACACGCAATCAATCAACTTCATCACCCATAGCTTCAAATCGTTATTGATACCTAAAATGTTGGTTGTAAGGGGTCAGTATAAATATCCCGCACTCATATCAAGAAACTAAACATAAACTAGAGGTATAAAATAAATGCATGAATCAAAATACAGCAAAACATCAAATTATAAGAAAATAGCAATACATAGTGTATATAGAAATATCAGAAGACCAAATGAATGAGAATGCATGAACCTATTCTAAATGATCTGGATAAGACAATTGCTCATACCAATGGGGAAAATAACGGTGCCCTTACAACAACTGGCTAAAACGGAGCCCTTGCGTCGACTGGCTGATAAAACGAAGCCCTTACGTTAACTGGCTAAAACGGAGCCCTTACGTCGAATGGCTAATAATGTTTACAAATGCACACGCCATGTATAAGCACACAATTAACCATCATAGAAAAATATTCATTATATGCACACCAAAATACAACATCATTTTCCAATAGAACATAACATTTCAAAATCACCATGCATTTACGATTCACGAAAAACATCACATATGCTCCTTAGAAAACCATTTCAAAGTAAAATCATATAATAACATAACATTTCTAAACTTTCACATAGACAAACATACATCATCATCACACAATCATTCTATACAACTAATCTATGAATAGTAACTTGTATGGCGGATAACTGCCATTACCTCACGCGCCAAACTTCCTAGCTTGAGACACTAACACCAGAATGTTAGATTAATTATATTATAAGTTATGGTCTATTGTGTTAAACACTAATTAGTTGATGAATATGTGTGATTGGGCTATTCTTTCTAAATGGATCGTGATGAGTTGGACCATTTAGCTAAGGCCAATGAGAGGTCCTTGCCCTCAGCCGTTTAGCTATTTAAACGTCATCCCATAAGACGATTAAAACATTCTGAATAACACTGTGAAAAAGCTGACGGAACGAGGGTAGTTATCCCTCTCATAGTTGTCGGTGTTATCGGTGTCAACCTAATTCTAAGGTACACAATTTCTTTATTCATTCTTTATTATTGATGGTTTGCTATAACTTGTATCTAGTGATCCAAGACTAAATACTAACACTTTTATCAATTGGTATCAGAGCCAAATAGATACAATTACAGCTATTATGAACCCTATTTTGGTTGGATTATACTTTGTGTATAAATCGATTCAATTATTCTTGATATCAATTTAGGGTTTGTATATGTCATGACTTCATTATTTTATTCGTATGCCGCATGATATGAAATTATTTTTCAATCATAAATGGGTGTGGCTACTTGAATCGATCAATTATAATACAAGGTATTAACAATTCTCAAAATTCTTAAAAGGATTTCCTTGTCCAATGTATAGCGGCTGTGTTCCCTAATAGATCCAAGTAAATCGACGTGTATTGGTATTTTATGAGAAATCTATGGTTTTATATTCTAATTTGTCAAAACACAGTTTTCCGATGTATGATTCATTCATATATTATTCTAAATGTTGTGAAGTGGATTCTCTTAGTTAATCGCGATTTCCATGAACTGGGTCGATATACCTCAATTGATATGTGGGTTCTTTTTTTCTCTCAAAATCGATAAGATCCATACCAAAATCGCCATACTCAATCGGGTCCCGCGGCGGGTTAATCTTGACCCGTTTACAGTAATTCGGCTCGAAGATGACCCATTTCAGAACCTACCAAACCAGGTTAAACCCGATTACTTTTCTGATGACCCGCCCAATACATTTTCTTAAACTTACCATTTTAAAATAAATAACTAAATCTGGAACTAAGCCACGACATCAGGCGATTGGGATTTGGGGTACTATCAAAGATTCCAAAATTTTATTTAATGCCAAGTATTTATTATTTATTATATTCTGGTTATTTTGGCATAATTTTGGAAATTTTTTGATTCCTAAAGATATATTATATGTTTTAAATTTTGTGTAAAAATTCCTTTCTCTTTTATGTCACTGGTGAGAAATCTCACCCTTCTAAATAATAAATAAATCTTACTCTTTTAAATTATTCTTTTGAAGATAAATTTTACTCTTTTGTGTCAATAAGGAATTATTCATCCCCAAAATATTCTTAACGAGATTTGTTTTAATTCATATCCTTGGTATATTGGATTTGATTTATGAAATCGCTAAATATTTGATGCAAATTAACACGACAATCATATACTCTTTTAACTCATGTATTCTCTATACTTGAGTCTAAAATATTCTATGAGAAAATACCTTTTATAGTAATAACACTTATTTAAACTATTCTTGTTAAAGTGTTTCTTAGACTTAGACTTGTATTCTTGTATCAAATATTCTATATTAATATATATTTTGAGATTTGTTGATACCCTCAAAATTATTTGTCCTGTCAAGAATAACTTGACTATTATACTATATATATTCTTGATTTATGAGTTTCAAAATTTTGTCAAATCTTGAAAAGATCATATATTCTCAATATTTGAGCCTAAACTGTTTTGAAAATCCTCTCTTATATTAGTAACACTAATTATCTGATCAATTAAAATGTTACTATTGTGAATTTATAGAAGGCTCAATTTTATTAATTTTAATGTCAAATATAACTAATTTAAGTTTTATGATTTTAAATAATTGTGGCATTAAAAATATTCTAATATAATATATTCTTTAATTCATATTGTCTTAGCATAAAGATCCAAAATTCACTAATTGATCATTCTTTTGGCGACATATTTAAACTTAGACATTTGTCCCTGATTCTTATCACAAATTGATTTAAAGGGTCCTAATAATATTTTGTTTTCAAAATGAGTATAGTGACTTGTATATTATATATGCTATTTATACTAATTGAATCTAAAGTTGGTATATTTCTCTTTAATATACATTCTTATAGTTTCTACTATACTCTCTAACTCATACCTGTAATTTATTACTCTAAATATTGTGACAAACACTATTAATTATCTAATTATGTGTCTTGTCGCAATTAAATGTTTGGATCACAATAATATTAAATTATACATAGTGAATAATGCATTGTTGCATTTTTTATGCTAAAATTCTAATCATGAATTAAAATTTGCAAACCTCTTTGTTGTTTATCCGTTAAATTTATCAAAACAACATATTAAGAATTCATGCAATTTTAAATCATCCTTACAACTGAACACTTATATAAATCATAATGATTTATAATTAGAATCTCATATATGTTTAATTATAATGACTTATTCTCTACTCATGATTATTTTGAGATGACTATATTATAAGATATTCTTGTTAAGTCATCAAAAGACATTGGCTCCAAGTATAAGGATGAATGTCACACACTGCAAGGTAAGTCGTGATTTAATTATTTTTATCCTCTTGTGACTTATCGTATATTATTGCACATATGAAAATATTTGTTCATTCTTCTCTTTTGTTGTGCAATTATAATATCCTATATAGAAGTGAAATCATTTTTCTAAAATATTCTAAATAGAACTCTATAATTCTTCTATATTTGCACCATAATACTCCATTTGTATTTATATTCTAATTCTAATTTATAGTGTGAGTATTAAAAAAAAAATTATTCTAAGAGTTCTACTCTGGATAAAATAGAAAACTAATTGACACACTTGTATTCTAAATAATAACTCTTGTTACTATACTATTTCATATAAATAAATTCTAAAGTCATATTTATGATATGCTAATTTAAAATATTGATAAACATGTCTTTCTATTATTTGAATTTGAATATGACCGAAGTTGAATAAATTAAATCCAATTGTTTATGCATGATATTATGTTATCATATTCTCTTAAGCATAAACATTATTGATTTGTATAATTGTAATCTCACCTATCGTGGATACAACTATGCAAATTTTGTTAAATAGATTAGCATTATATTGGTGATAGTCATACCCTATCAGTGTGTTGTTATTAATATAATTGCTATTATTGAATGTACCTTAATTTTTATACTTATGTCAAATATAATTAGAGTACCCTATCAATATTTAATTTGAGACATAAGAATTGTACATTGTGATGATATAGTTCTTACTTATTATCCTTAAGATCCTTGAATGAGATTACAATAAGTAAGTTACTTTGTTAAAAGTCATGTAGAAAACTGTATATATTTTGCAATCCAATATTATTTTAATTTTAAATTAAATTTCTATTATTTTTATATATATATAAATATTTTGGATTGCTACCATCCCTTTGTTATGTGAGTGACGGACATACCCTATCGGTGTGACGTTACTTAACATATCATTTTGTGATAGAGAAATAGTTGAATATTTTATTTAAAATATCTTTCAAACTTTTTAATTCAACTATCATTATCTATTCTCTATCAAGTGG
>Ga0228711_1009796_pt1 | contig 12828 bp, 6 predicted proteins | sample MedpolnodulmetaG_2_FD_177996 | JGI IMG/M metagenome (GOLD analysis project Ga0228711, IMG submission 177996) | Root nodule microbial communities from Medicago polymorpha collected in Santa Monica, California, United States - brown nodules | ecosystem: Host-associated > Plants > Roots > Nodule...
TATAATTTCCAATTGAAAAGAACATGTGAATTTGTTATCTTAACTAAACTACCGTCAGTGGTGCCTGTTCTTTACATTCTTCAAATTCATTTGATTTTGAAAACATTAATTGTACTGAACTCAGATTATGTGAACATACTTTGTAATATTTGTATGTATGTATCAACAGTGGAGAGAAGAAGAGGGTAGAATAAAAGAGGGGAGCGGTGAATGATTCTGTCTATTCTTTGATATGTAAAATAAAAGAGGGTGAAATATGGTTCGGTATTTATCTACGGTGCATGTTACAAAGGCTAATTTTGTAATTTTTGGGGGTCTAAAGAAATATAAGGGGGGCCTAAAAAGTAACCTCCAAATGGCAGGTTAACGGGTTGACCCGGCGGGCTGAGCCCGTTTTGCCACTCCTTGCCCTTTGTTTTTTCAAAGAAAATGGAAGCCAGCAAGACATTTGATAGGTAGGTAGGAAGGTAAGACTTGTGTTGTAGAAGGAAGCTACCCCTGGTGGAAATGGCGGAGATAGCGAAACGACGCAATGAAGAAGAAAACGATGGCACCGACATGATGAGTAGTTTACCGGAATCTGTAGTTTGCCACATCCTATCATTCCTCTCGATAAAAACCGCCGTGGCGACGAGTCTTGTTTCTCGCAGATGGCGCAACCTCTGGAAGCATCGTCAGGTTTTCCAGTTCGACGACGACTACACGTACGATTACGAAAGGTTCAAAAAATTTGCATTTTTCGTCAACGCTGTGCTCTCCCTCCGTACATTCCGTGACATTCGAAAGTTCCGTCTCCATTGTGGCATAATGCATGAATACAAGTTTCCCAGCAACTGCATCAACACGTGGATCTCTGCCGCCATTGGGCCCCACCTTCAAGAACTGGATCTCCACATCGCCAACCCCTATGATACCCCAAATCCGATCCTCCCTTCTTCCCTCTTGAATTGCACCAACCTCGTTTCCCTCAGGTAAGCTTTTCAGTTACAAATCAACATTGAAATAGTATTTATGAATTTGTAGATAATGCTAACTTTTATGGTTTCATCTTAACGCTGTAGTCTTGTAGGTGAAATCAAAATGAAAGTTCAACATTCTTCAGTTCATTTTCCATCACTCAAGTGGCTGAAACTCGACATTTGCGTTATGGATTCAGACATTGCCTTTCTCTCTGGCTGCCCCATTCTCGAAACTTTGCATATTTACTTTGAGCCCAAATCTCTGACCAAAGTTCCTGTGACACTTCCCTCCAAGAAGTTGAAATTCAACAATGGAAATTTCTCATGGACTTGCCTTCAAATAGATTCCATTGATTGGCTTGATGATGTCTACAGTTGGGGTTCAGCCAAAACCACATTAGGCATCATTGGCAACGTGCATAGTGTTGTCGAAGCATATCTTGATGTCTTTCTCTGGCGTGAGAGTGACTTTGTCGACCCTATTCTCAACCACTTCCACTACCAAGGTCCCAGTAATGAAATATATCTACTGCTGCGTCATTCAACAGAAAAGGTGAAGTTTTATTACTACGATTTATATGTATTTGTATAAATCTTTTGTATTAATATTGTGCCATCACTTGTTATCATCTACAAGCAGTGGCCGCTTCATGCCCCTGTTATAAATAATCCAGAATTTTGCAATCTACTTCATCTAAAGTTCATTCTTCCCTGCTTCAATTTGAATCTTCTGGTCAACATTCTTGAGAAATGTCACATGCTTCAAGTTCTCATAGTTCAAATCGACAAGGTTTGTTGACTTATCAAGTTTCATTCAATGGATGTTTGGTCTGTCTATTTAGATATTACTATAGTTAGTCTATACATGCGAGTCATGGTGTGCCTTGTTGTCGATAGGAAGAACCATCACCTGTTGGAGCATGTGAGCTGCAGTCAACAACAGTTCCCGAATGTCTTGAATCCCACCTCACCTTTATTCACATAGAAGGATACCAAGGATTTGAAGAAGAGCTGACATTTGCTGAATATATTTTGTTGAACGGACTTGTTTTGAAGACAATGCTTATTTTTGTTGATATTTCAATGGACATAACGAACAAGTACCGTTCTCTCAGAAGGTTAACCCGTGTACAAAAGGGCTCTGTCACTTGCCAACTTGAATTTGATGCAGATGCGTCTCTTTAAGGTGCAAACTCTCGCTGTCTCTTTTTTATCTGTCTTACTGAATCAAAGTTTATTAAGGCTGGGTTTCTTTGGTCATGAGTTTATGTCATTGTAACCACATTTGCAACTATATAACAGTGGTAGTTATGAAACAGCACATTTAACCCTTTCTCCTCCTTTTCCTCTGCCTCTTTTTGTTAATGTTTTGCATGCCTTGACTATACTGTACTTCTTCAAATGTATACCACTGTTTAATGCTTAGAATGTCATTGTCACCTATATGATATGCAACTGTTTGGCTTGTCGTAAACATAATCAATTAATTTTGAGGTTAACGAATTCTTGCCAATTTTGCATAAAAATTTACAATGTGTTTCGTTTGAAAATGGTTGTGTTGGATTGACATTACTCTTTTTTCTTTGCAGATTTGTGTACTGAAAAATGTAATTTAGTTGTTATTTCTTAAGGTAGGAAACATGATTAATACTCAGCAGAGAAGGCCTACTTTTGTTCTTTATTTGAGTAGTAGTTATCTATTAAGATCATGTTTGTGTTTGTGTACTCTTTAAGTTGGCATATCATGCATGCCAAAGCGCCATTTTGTGAGAAGCAATACTTTGTTGTCTAAAAGTTAGTAATTTCAGTTTGTGGGCAAATCTGAAACATATAAGCTCTAATAATTGTATAGGTTTTGCTTCCATTCTCAACTTGCGTAGTCTTGGTTATCAGATAACTGACAGATTCTGTAACATGAATATCTGATAATGTCTCTCGATTGAAATGATGCAACATACTGTTGGTAATTTTTTTTCTCACATTGTAGCAACATATTTTAGGCATTTACAGATTCTTCATTTTGTCTTGTTGGTAGAAAACTGTATGGGTTTGGAATAACTTATTCTGCTACATGTTTGGCAGTGCTTATTTGGAATGTCATGATATCTGAAGCTAGCCGAATCATGTTTTCCAGGAATACAACGATGGGAGCGAAACATATAAATATGTAGTCCACGTTTCAATGAGTTCACGACTCTAGAAATTGGCATGTTTGTGGTACGCTAATATCAAGACACGACACACAAAAGGGCATGGATATGACTAATACGGCCAGCTGGCCTGGTGATCCTCTAGAAAATTGTTAATTGTTATTCGTTGAAAAACCTTGTTTATCACATTTAAATATGTTCTTGACAGTATTTAGAGTTGCTACAACTTAGTAATATCACAACGCAATATCAGTTCCACTAATTGAAATCTTTTGTGCGGATGCTACTGAGTTATTGTATTCAAAATTTTGAAGTCCAAATTGGAATTATGCTGCATATTTTGTTCACAAGAATTTGATTTCTTTTACAGAACCTTGTCTATGGAAGCGCTAGTGTTCTAGACATGAAAACTAAGAATAATAGTCAAATCATAATGTTGATTTTATTATTATATTTTAAGTTTCTTGTAATGCTAAGTACACATAATGTTTTTCTCATTAAATTTTGTCATGTTTTCCATATCAAGCTAACCTCTTCAAATATTCATATTAATATTTAACCTGATACATGGATGATGTGTATATTTCTAGTCTCTTCCAAGAAAACACAACATGAAATATCCAAGTAGGTTTCAAAAACCACCTATTTAATGCATATTCAACAGTTGTGCTCACAATAAAAAGGATTTGAAAACTGTGCAGACATGTATTATCTTGAAGCATCATCTGCATTGCTCTGCGATTTTCGACAATATAATGTATCACCATGCGTGACTGCAATTTAGAACTTAACCTAACCATGATTGTGCTCACAAAAATGGTTTTGAAGGCCAGCTCACATGTTTGTTATCTTGATGCACCAACCGGCATTGGTCTGCATTTTTCACAATATCATATATCACAACAAAGAAATGGTTTTGAAGCTGTACAGTCCAATTTTATTCTGGATATGTTAGATTGATGAAGGTGAAGTGAATTAGGGTCAATGTGGCACAGACAGTACCAAAAAATTCAGAAATTTCCAGGAAGGTACATCCAAATTGAATGTCACAGATAAATATAACCCTTTATTCAAAGATGTACCTTCCCTTCCCAACCTAACCTAGTTATACGTGGTACACAACTAAGTGTAACGTCTTTAATTGATTTCAATTATGGTGTAGTAAAGATACAACGTACATTTCAAATTGTTATAGTTCAATAGACAATAGCTACGCAGGTGAGGTCTAGTATGGGAAAAGGAAGTTCTTTCCCATCATGGGAAAGTTGAATCACAACCATAGATTTAATAGTTTTTTATTTGGATGACTAAGATTTGTGACCTGTTAATTGTTGTAACTTGTTGTTTGGTATTGTGAACCTCAGCAGTGGACCCTACCAATTGATTAAACAACAATTTTTCATTTGTTTATGATAAGTCATAGGCTGGCAATTTGTTTTGGACTTTTTTGTTCTAACTCAAATTTTCGGATGGACTTAGCAATTCATTTGATAATAATGTTGCCATATTAATTTTAATTTACACAAGAAATTAATTGGTTTTTAAAAGGATATTAATTCACAATACCTTAACTGACATTTTTATTAATTAACAGTAACTTTTAAAAAAACAATTATATTTTAAAATCAAATATAAAAAACAACAACACCTAAAAAAAAATCTTTGTCTTGATTAATTCTTTTCTTTCCAACTGTTTTATTATTAATTCATCATCAAATTGTTTGTCTTCATCATCTAATTGAACCAACCCAGAAAATCCTTTGATTCACTAAAAAAAATCCAATTCATTTTACCCATTTTTTTCCTTCACTCACCAAAATTATTTTGCATCTTTTCTGAAACCTTCTCCACCACTCACTACCCACCATCTTCATCAATTCTTTCCTTTCCCAAATCTGATCTTTCACCACTAGAGATTGAAACAACAGACATGGGGCACCAAAAAAACAGGAACCACAAGACCATATTTGCCTTTGTTGTTGTTGTTCTTAAGAGATCCAAATAGGTATGGCGGCGACGCTCTTCGGGGTTCGACGATGAGGAGAGAAAGAGGAGTTGAGAGTGGATGAGTGATGAAGAATGGTGTTTTTTTTCATTAATCAACAACAAAGGGGTCAATGGTTCGACACTGGAAAAAAAATTGTTCAACAATGTGAATGAATTAATTTAAGATTAAATCTGGAAGAAATAAAATTGAGATTTTTTTTGTCTGGTTTTTTTTTTTCTTTTGCATTTACATGTTTGATGATGTAGTGTTTCAACAGCCAAAGAAATTAAAGAGTTTGAAGAAGAAATTATGGAGGGAGAATAGTGGTTGTTGTTTGAAGATAGGTCGTTCAAAAATGGAGAATTGTGGAGGGAGATAGTGGTTGATGTTGGAGGGAAGGAGTTTTGTTGTTGTCAAAGAAAAGAAAAAAGTTGTTGGAGAGAAGGTCGAAGGAAATAAGTGAGATGGTCTTCTGGAAATGAAATAATAGAGCTGAGGTGGAGCAATAGTAAAGAGGGGAGGTACACTAGACAAAACAAACAACATTAAATAACAATTTTTCAGTTTTTTTTTTCTTTTTCTCAAAGAGATTTTCCACTGACAGGTGTTCTGGAAAGGGGAGCTTTTCCATGGTGGGAAAAAACTCCCCATTCCCAGGCTAAACGTCACCAGCTACACAACATGCAATCTAAAAAAAAATTCGATGTCCCTTTCTAGGACTAATTGAGGTATGAGTATTTAGTTGGATGTGACGATTGATCCCTTTTACTGATTTGTTGAAGAGAAGATGGAGTTTTATTGACCTTAGAGCCCATAAATCACAACCAAAACATCACAACCAAAGCACGCTGTTTTGAGAGTCGGTGGCACACTCTTCCTCTCTCGGCTTAGGGTTTCTTAGATTCCCTAGAGACGTATCCGCTACTTTGGTAGTGTTGTTAGATCGATGTGCTAGACATCGTTCCCTTTCTCTCGTCATCTTCTTCTTCTCTTTGTACATGTACTTTCTGTCATGGTAAAATTGTTGTTAATACTTGTTGTGCTTGTCCAGTGAATCGTCCTCTTCTCTTTGATGTTCGTTTGTCTGAAATATGGTTGTTTTTGTTATTTTGGTCAGTTGCTTTTAGTCTCTTTGTATCTTGTTATCTCATGATTCTCATCTATTGGAGTGATATACTAGCTTACCTGGTTTATTTGCTTGATCTGGTAGTTTCAATCTAGTTTTGGGTCCTTTTGTTGGTTCATTTGTATCTGGATCTGGTTTGGTTTAAAGGAGCCATTGGGGTTGTTGTTTGTTTGTGAGCTGAATTTTTTGTCTATTTTCAGTTTGCAGGTGGCTCGTTTTTGGAAGGAGATGTGTGGAATTCAAGCTTGGCGGTGCAGTTTCAAAGTTAGATGTTAATCCAATACTTTCACTTTATGGTTGTGTTGTTCTCCTTTGTTTCTTGTGGTGTTTTTTTATTGTTATTTTATTTCAGTTTTTTCTTTAGAATGTTGTATGTAATGGGTTATTGCTACCCTTTCTTGTGGGTATTCATTCTTAGCTAAACTATGTTACCATTGTATGTGTGAGATGTATAAGTCAGGAGCAAATCATGTGCTTTAGTGATGTAATTGTAGGATTTTGCAGCAATTCTATACTTTATCCCAATAGTGATAGTTTTCTACACATGTGTTATCCCTAGCTTTTTAGCTATCAATGAATGAAATATCCTCTTTTCGATAAAAAAAAAAAAAACTATCAAGTATCAAGGAGTACGAGTAAGGAAACCCTTGCATTCCTCCTTTTTCTCTTTTCTTTTCCAAGTTTTCCCTTTCTCTTCCGTTGGTCTCCTTTACACTTGAAAGTTCTGTGAGAAATTTTTCAAAATTAAATTTTATTAGAATTTTTCAAACTCTTGACGAACTAAGGAAAATTTTTTACGTGATATTATTGACACGACAATTGATCTCAAATTTTTGACTGTAAATATTTTAAAGATTCAAGAAAATAATTGGTTTGATGTCAAATATGATCCATTATGTTTAGAGTATATAAAAATTAGTAAAAAAGTAGATTTAAATTAAATTAATATGTAGTATTAAAAAAAATAAACGAATAATAGATTAATGTAATATATCATACTAATAAAAATATATGTATATGGTTTAGTTCAATTTGATTTGATTTTGAAATTCAATCCAAAATCTGATCCAAGCGAATTTCACAAAAGGACATCCAAACACATTCTATAATATTCAATTTTTCAGTTTTTTTAGATCGATTTGTGATTTTAATCTAGATTAGTTTGAATTTGAACATCATACTCAACCCAAAACCACTCCCTCCGGTGACTATTATTATAATAAAAATATTTACTTTTCAAATTCATCGAATAACTAATGTATATAATTTTCGTAATAAAAACTAGAGTAAAATACACTCCCCTCCCCTCTTGTTTTAAAACACACACTTCCTTCCCTCGTGAGATAATAATATAATATATTTAGTCCATTTAAAATTTTCAATTAAATTTTGTAGTTAATCTCCATTAGACACCAAGTTCATTACTATAATACCCTTTTCCTTGCACATGTCTTCATCTTACATTCGTTTACATCACCATAATCGCCATTGTTGAGATTAGAAATTTGTGTGCATCTTCAATTGCCTTCTAAACTAACTACCCTATGTCTATCTGTGTGCATCTTTCTCTCCATTTTTTCCTGTTAAAAGATACTTGATTGCAATGCTGATGGCTGTCAATAGATAAGGTGTGTGTTTCCCAATATCAGTGAAGAAAGACATGTATTTCCCAATTTCAACGTATGTCCAAGTAATTTGAAGAGAAGAATTGCCTTCAATTTTAGTGGGTTCTCATTATTGATGATATTAGGAAAAAGGGTATTAAAGTAATAAATAAAATTTCTAATGGAATTTGATTTAAACTTAACTGAAAAATTTAAAATGGATTAAATATATTATATTATTATCTCTCAAGGAAGGAAAATGTGAGTTTTAAAACTAGAGGGGAGGGGAGTGTAATATCACAATCATTTAAGGGAGGGGAGTGTATTTCACTCAAAAAACTAATGTGTATGATCTATAAATATACGTCAGATACACTGGTTATTCAATGTATTTAAAAAATAAATAAAAAAGATATCTTGGAGTACCTATTACATTTGGAAAATGTTAATCTTATAAAATTTGTTAAAGAATCAATTTTAATAACATTTTATTAAAATGTGTTTATTCTATTCTTTAAAAACATAAAAATTGTTGTTTAAAAAAAAAGTCTTATATCAACATAATCACAAATTAATTTTTTGGGGCCAACACATAACAATGGAAAAAAAATTAAAAGATAGATCGTAACAAGTAATCACAAACTATGACATTTGTTAGTATACCTTTTTTTTAATCGGGCTTCTCTAAAATGAACAACTCACTTTATGTAAAGTAGATAAACAATATCAATTGTTAATTATAAATTAAAGATAGATCGTAAGAAGTAATGAGTTTGTTATAATAACTAGGGGTGAGCACAAAATCCGAACCCGCCCACCAACCGATATATCCGAGTCACCCGCGGGTTCATCGGGCGGGTTAAAACGGGTCTCGGGGTGAAGAAATGCTAAAAAATAGGGTATGTATGGGTTTAGACGGTCAGGCCTGGTTTTTACAAATCCAAAACCGTGTAAACCGAACCCGACCGTCCTATAAAAAAATTTACTCCACAAAGCCCAATCCATTATACATATCACCCTCAAATATATATAATTCCTCATCTCTTCTTGTTAAATTTTTTATAACGTGATATTTTAATGATTGCTATGATACTTTGATCCATGGCCTTTTTCTTTTTAATTTATTGATGAAAGTCTTATTAAAAAAATAGCCAAATAAATTTGAGATGAATAAAAAAATATTGGAGAAATAACCGAATCAATCCACCCGGTCAAACCGAGACCCGTCCAAACCGAAACCCGCACAAACCGTATTAATTTGTGGGCGGAATTGGATCTTTAAATTGGATGATCGGTTTCATACATCTTGCCGAGTTCGAGCCCGAACCCGACCGTTGCTCTACCCTAATAGTAACCGGTTAACAAACTTGAATTTTTCACTTTAAACTTTACTCAAAACTTTATGCATTACTCAAAGATTATTGCCTTAATTAGTTAATTGTTAAAGAATAATTTGTCCCGATATAAAAATATCAAAGACTACTTTGCGTTCTATTTTTGTCGGAGACTAAATTAGCCAGCAGAAAAATCGAGAAGAACAAAATGAATCAATGGAAAGGGCACGTTCCGAGCCTCTAACTAACATATAAGAATGAATCAAGACAACAGGCAACTACCATACTGTTGCATTAACCATTGTGGTTAGATTCGACTGATTTACCTGTATTTACTCTAAAAAAACTTGAAAATTATAATAAAAGCAAACATTATGACTTGAATATTGTTATAAGCATTCATGTCTAGAACTGCAATGAAAAGGAAATCAAATTCTTGAGATTAAAATATGCAACAAAATAAAGTTTGAACCTGAAGATTCCTACCATATATATAAGCCACAAATAAATGGTGACATTACTGAGTTGTAGTCATTAGAAAATCTAAGCAAGTGACTCAAAAGCACATAGTGAAAGTTGATAAGTGAGAAATTTCAATGACATCCCGAATTCTCGATGACCTTTTGTAAGTCTATGAAATGCAAATGACATATATCTATGTGTTGCTTTAAATGTATCTTTTATATGAATCCTCAAGCACCTGATCACACAAGATTCTGCCAACTTCAGAAATCATTGCACTCCAAAACCGCACTGCCAAACATAATTTTAAAGTATCATAAATTAATAAAAAAACATACAAAGTCACATAATTTCAATCTATAGACATAATCATCAGGTCGTACAAATTATATTCATAACATAGAGCATTATCTTAATAATTTGAATCAGTTGAGAAAGCAAGTTGCCCAGACTATTGCTTCTTACAAAATTGAGTTTTGGAATGCATGGAAAAAAGGCTGTTTTCTATTCCAACCTTGATAGATGAAACAAATAAACTACCTTTCAGTACCCAAATCTGCAATAAAAGCAATCGCAGTCTAACTCAAGCATTTCTGTGTATTTCAGTAGGGAAAAAATTCTCTAAAATCCTAATATACATGAATTATACATTAATATTTCTCCTTTTAAACAGAAGAAATTATGGTTTGATAATATTTACTCAAAACAATCTATACTATAAGAGACCTGGTCAATTACAAAAACATTACATAAAATAATTTCCCAAATTCATTTGTAGAATAAAATATGGATGAACCTATTAATTTATCACATAATAATTACAAGTTACAACTAGTTCATAGAAACGTGGAGAAAAAACTTACAAATAAGGAAATTCTTAAATGATTCATTAACATCAAAAGTTTAGCTATTTCACAGAAAATGGTAACACTGCAACAGTTAAATTATCCCATAATGATTACAATTTACGGTTAGCTAGTACATAGAAATGTAGAGAAAACAACAACAACAACCAAGCATTAAATGATTCATCAACATAAGAAGTTTAGCTATTTCACAGAAAATGGTAACACTATAACAGTTAAATTGAATGCAGATACATAAAAAAGAAGGCCAATTTTCTTCAATATTTGTATAACATGATTTTTCTTTTTGCTAGCATATTTTCTCTTATTTTAAGGATATGATACATTGATACATGATAAAGCATTATGTTGTCATTTGATCAAGGTTTCCAACCCCATTTAGTAGGATAAGGCTCGGTTGTCGTTGTTTAGGATTTCTAGAAGATCAATCAATCTCACGAATACAGAAATCATAACCAGATTATAAGTGAGTGCTTCATTGACAAAGGTATGCAGATTCATCAAAGTGAGCACTAACACCCCAATTAAACAAAAATGTGTTTGCAATAATAACAAGAGTACAAAAAAGACAATCACTAAGTTACAATATTAATGTATTTGGTTCACAATGTGACCAAATACATCAACTTTTGTTGACCCATTTATTTCTTATAAGAAGAACTGGTGGAAGTACTATATTTGATTAATTAACTTGTGCCTAGAAAATGATAAGTCTGTGAAAATGAAGATCACCACAAGAAACGATTCTTGATATGATCAATACAAGGTCCAATCCAGAACCTAAAGAGCAATTACTCACTTTTTTTTTACAAAATTCAACTTGCTTTTTATTCAATTTTCGTGTCCAATATATAGGTAGGAGGGACACTTGCTGAATTACAAAGGAAAAAGAAAAAAATTCTTAAGTTTTCTTCTGCCACATTCTTTCCTCCTTCAGATTAAACGCTCTTTAATGTCTTGTTTTTCTTTTGTCTTCAACACTTCTTTGCACGAAATAAACACACAAAACATTCTATTTAAAACCTCGTAAGCTTTAAAATGGATTAAGCACACAAAATAACCATACTTAGTGTTTTTGGATCAAAATTGGTCTCTTACACTTTTTATTACAACATAACAAAAACAACTACATAAAATGGACAGCAAAAGATGCGCCCCACCCCTCCAAAGGTTTGATGCACATGATCATTTTACACTCAATGCTTTCTTGGTCATTGCCCTTGTCATTGGTCCTCCTAACCATTTAATTGAAGCACTTGTGTCATGGACAATTATGCCCTCATCAGAACCGCTGTGACTCTGTCAAAATTGACGACTCGAACGGTTTGTTGAACCAGACCAGTCAATACATGACTATTCATTTTGAAAGAACAAAAAAGTTGAAAATCTGAGAAAAAGAGTACGACAACAATGACTTCTCACGGATTAGAATTGTGAAGAGAATAGATTCATACAGTGTAGCCCAATAGTATTCATAGACCCAGTTAAAAAAAATTGAAATGAGATGTAGATTTAGGTTATAGAGAATAGAGTGAAGAAATGAGAGAAAGACAAGGGAGGGAAGTGCGCAAATTTAATGTCCAGGTTAGAAAGAAGAAAGTGTTAAAATGACAATTTAACAGTGTTAAGAGAACTAGGGTTTTCTACCATTTTTCATTTAGTTGTCTGTTTTTTTTTTTTTACAATTTATTTCATTTCTTTTGTTTATTGAAAAAATTGCCTTTCTTTTTAGTTGTATTGTGTAACATAGATCAACTTAGCTACATTTACCATCATAATTTGCCTCCATATTTTGTTCTAAACTACCAAGCTTTTTCCATGTTATTATAACATATACCAAAGTTGCTGAGAATAGGTGCAAATTATCAAGCAGCCAATGCGGGTACAATTAGAGTGCGAACATGGAATTTTGGCCATTGTTCAGAGGAGCGGCCAAATTTAACACCTCTAAATGCAAGGAAAGTGGTTGTAACACCTTCAAAACTGCAGTTTTCATTTGCTATAACACAACTCTATACCCCTTTACAGCTCCTTAAACTACTAAAAGAACAGTGATGTTGGCTCCTATAAATCACAACTTTCAAGTCAACAAACAAACTAAGAAGCAACCTATGTTTTGTATCCTATATATCTGTAGTTAAAATAGTATTTCACTTTTAGATAGAGTAATGCCTACTAGTGCTAAAATGATACAAATCTCCCTTATGTTTTTTGTCAAAGTTTTGGTTAAACCACACCACAAAAATGAGATTGAGATCTTGATCAGAATTATTTCACACCCATTGTTATTCATATTTATTTATCGTACTTTCAATGACAAAAAAACTCTGAATATTATGT
>Ga0228711_1009797_pt1 | contig 12827 bp, 6 predicted proteins | sample MedpolnodulmetaG_2_FD_177996 | JGI IMG/M metagenome (GOLD analysis project Ga0228711, IMG submission 177996) | Root nodule microbial communities from Medicago polymorpha collected in Santa Monica, California, United States - brown nodules | ecosystem: Host-associated > Plants > Roots > Nodule...
TTTTTTATAAAATATTATAATTTTTTATATTTTTTATTTTTTTTTTTTTTTATTTTAATTTTACTTTTTTTTTTTTTTTTTTTTTTTAGTTTATTTTTTTTTTTTTTTTTTTTAAAGTTATATTCTCCAATTTTTTTAGATGGTTTCTTTTGCATTTTGGAAATTCACATATTACTTTATTGTCAATAAGTCTGATATGAGATAACATATGATGAATTTTTTTTTCTTTTAATTTAGTTCTATAAGGCCAGATTAGATTTTGGAAGCAATTATTGGATAAAAGTTTATGCTATATTTAGCTCACCTAACTCCATTTTTTTCCTTCTGAAAATATGAAGGCCATTTATGGTTCATGGGACTGATTATCAAGGAGTTTGTATATCCCTTGCCTATTCCCCGAGCAGTGATGACACTGTTGTTTCATACCGTCCAAAGCTCAACACGTTGACGGGTGAGCTTATTGGACAAGGAGTACAGGGCTCTCATGTATTATTAAAGAGAACAGGTGGTAATAATTTTCAAAAGATGGGTTCCTCGTATGGCAATGTAAGTAAAATTCGACTACCAAGATGTGTAATTATAGACATTGCGAATCAGAATAGAATGTTTGCATCTGGAGATGAAGTTACATGTGACTTGGTCTTACAAGAGTTGCCATCTTTTAGAGTTATTCAGCGATTCAAAATGCCAGCTCAAGCCTGTGATATCAGGTACTCACCTAGTCATGGAATGCTTGGTTGTTTAAGTGAGAATTCATTGCAAATTTTCCGTACCAATCTCCCGTGAGGAAGGTAATTATATACTAGTTCATAGCCTTTGATTGTTTTTGTTCAATTTTGTTTTTTAGAAGCTGTCCCTAAAGTAGTTGAGATATTTATTACTTTGCCACGAGCCTGTGAATGATCTGTTGATTTTTCTCTAATTATTTTGCAAGGGTATTGCTTTTTGTAGTTATTCTTGTATTTTATATTTTAGAGCCGTGATATTGATATTAATATTTTCTTAAAATAACAGTGGTGCTATATGGTACGGATGATTTTATACGAAATTTGACGAACTTGTGCTGAGGCCTTTCACTAGCACTTTTTAGTAGAAAGAGTAGTACCATGATAGTCCCATTTGCTAAATACATGGGGTGGTTGCCATCAAAATTAATTTTTATTAAAAAAAATAAATATAAATATTGTCCCATTTACTGCAATACAGGGTTAGGTGGAAGTAAAACTAAATTAACACATGTCCGTCAATTTTCGTTTAGCGGTTCGTACTAACAAGCATTTCCCATAATATTATTCAATGTGTCTATTTCTCTTAAAAAAAAGAAAAAGTATCCATAGTATGGAGAGATTCTCGATTCACCCAATTGTCGTTGCCTTAGCATTATCATTAACAAATTTAACATGTAAAGTAGTAGCACCACTAGTAGCGGTACTTTGAATTGCAAGCAGTCATCTCCCTTTAGCTTAGCCCATCAGTTTTTTTTTCCAATCACTATCACTCACTACTACTAGTTGATGTTCCACCTTCCACATAAATGTCCTACGTGTGAAACTTTTCATATTGAGTTGACACTGCCGTGATTGAGATAGAGGGATATGGTATTGATTCCATGCCTTCCCGAAATGTTGAATCCAACACTCCAGTGGCATGGAAATGTTGTTGAAACTAATCGTCAAAGGTCTGAGCTATATCCCTTTTGACATGATACTTGTACTTACTTGTTTCTTTTCTTTCCTTTTCATGCAAGTTTGCCATTGGGAGGGATATTGGGGGAGTGAGAAGGAAGGACAGTGAGAACAGAAGGAAAGACAAGGAGTATCTAGGACGAAAGAATTACCTCTAGTTTTTTTTCTTCTCATGTCTCCAGTTTAGAAATCCCCTCCCTTAAACCCACATCTCTCCTTTTTAAATCTCGAAGTCGCCCCCCCACCCCACCACTAAATCAAGGTCTGAAAACATAATGGTCTCTCATGTAACGGAAGAGAATTCTTTCTTGGTGGTGAAGGGATGAGAAAAGAATGGGGGAGAGACCTTAATTTGAAAGTCTCTCTCTCTGATAACAATCATCAAAGAAGCATTTCATAGACGGAGATCCATGGATGGGCGGGAATAATTGAGGTTTAAGGACATAGGTTATAGGAGATCATGATTAATCTAAGGAGTAGTAGGGTATGCCGACCTAACTTTTAAGGGGAGTATGGAGTATTAAATTTAGGGTAGTGTTAATTTGTGCTCTTAGGGCACATGGTAAAAAACCTAAAAGAAGAAATATTTTATAAAATTTTGTACATTCAATTCATTAAAAAGCTAAAGATTAAATGTAATGTACACATTCAAATAAATTGTTTTTATATTTGTTTCATTAACTTAAATTTAACTAATCAGTATACCCATTTATTACCCTCACTCAAAGTGTGATTGAAAAGAAAGAAAAAAAAGACTTCGAAAAGCCCTTGTAGCCACAAATAAGGCGTATCAAAGTTGCATAAGGATGATACAATTAATTGGACACCAATCTGAATAAAAGACAGTGTTGTTTTAAAGTCAAACTCGATGATAAATCTATGGTAGACACAAAATGCAAGGCGAACTCTAAGCTTTTAGAAATAAATTGTCAACAATGTCGCTAAAAGTTCAGAAGCAAAACCATATCATCCAATGAAATAATTAGTGTTAACAACAACGATTTACATTGTACACAATTTGTCAATTTTTTTTTACATTGTAGTCCCCTCGGTTACATTTATAAGAAAAAAATATTTTTTAGATTCATTCCATATAAATCAAATACATTATGCATTTAATGAATCTAAAAAATACTTTTTTTCTTTATAAACGTGACCGAAGAGAGTACACAAATTCTCGTTCTCCTTAATAAATTAACAACTATCTATAATTTTTGTCCAACTCTTTAAATTTTGTACCACCTTGCATTTGTTTTCCTCTCTCTTTGTTTTACTTATATATAGATCGGATATCAATCTCCACGATCTTTACTTTATACGATTCATGTGATCTTTGTGTCTACGGCTAACAGATATTTTTCAAGAGATGACATTGATAACCAAGTTTCATGTCAGAGGTCTAGCTTGTTTATGATGGTGTTCTCGTTTTCATCGTTGAAATGACAATAACGTTATAAAATGAGGAGTATGCTTATAGTATTTTGCACTCAACAGTGCCACATTTACCAACCAATACATAATTGTCCACTTTGCTTTTCTTGGACATTGACAAACATTATTCCTTTCTCTGTCCCTCTTTTATTTTTTTCCCCTTTGGTTCACACCAAATAAATGTCACAAAAACAAAAAACTCACACAATCTTCCAAATTTTCTCGTGTCTTTAGAGCCTTGGACACTAAAGTGATGATAGGGGCCCCATTTCATGTCACCCCCACAATGTAAAAAGAAAACTTTCTCAAACAAACAAACAAAATAGATCACAAGAGAACAGCATTTTTTGGGACACCCCCCAAATTTGCAAGTTTTTAACCTTTACTTAACCCCAACATTCAGGTGTTAGTCTATGATCTCTTTTTGGGTCTTTACAATAATTATAAACCATATGGTATCTTTGAACCCAACTCATAGCTCTATTTTGTTGTGAGTTCAATCCACCAGAACCATATGGTGATGCTGAAACTGGATGGCACCAACGAGGTGCATAGGCTGTGCAACCACTAGATTTGAAATTTGTATACTGTGCAACAAATGGTTGGTATCTGTAATCAGCTTTGTATTTTCCATCTTCTGTTGCCCATGATGAAGCATCCCATATTGAACCATAAAGCCACATTGGTCTAATAGGAAATGTTGTGTCACTCTTCCTCGGGTACCTCCTTATTGGCACATCATCCACAAGAAATCTGACACGTTATTTAATGTCAGTATAAAGCAACTAGATAGTATTAATAATCATTTCTATGATTCATATAATAGCTACAGCTTTTTGAACGTTACTAGGATTAGTATATAGTTTAACCTTTCATAAATAAAAAATAAATTAATGTCACTTTCTAACTTTTCATTAGTTGGGTGCTACACTGCTACTATCATATTTGTTTCCCCACACTTCTATGTTAGGTTTTTTGTGCCATTCATGTGACCTTGATTTAGTATTTCTATATGATATGATTTACTATTTTTAATCCTGTCACATCCTTATTTGCCTTCTTCCTTTATTTCTTAGAAAATTATATTGTTATTGTTTGTTTTTAGAGGATAGAAAATTATGTTGTTATCCTTTCTATTTCCACTCCTAAAAAAATTCCAAATATCAATAAGTCTTGCCTAAACTTTGATACCAATTGATTAAGAACCAATCAAACAATGCCACATAAGCAGAATCCAAGCTCAATTGTGGATTCTCTTCATCTCTTATCTTGCACATCAGATTTCATGCTCTCATAATTTCCAAGAATCACTACAGTTAGCTAATCCAAACCATTGATAAAATCGAACGGTTCGGTCTCGACTATCTGATCTATATCAATGGTTAGAATTTTCAAGAGTCACTATAATCACCAAGTCCAAACCATGGTTAAAAAAATCTTATGTGTTCAATTATAAGTTCAACAAATCAGTCTCCATTGAGTGCATGTAAGTCCATTTCCCTATCACACCTATATATCTCATCAAAAGAGAAAGTAGTGCATGTCCTGTCTAGTACCCTATACTATTTTAGATTAGTACTAATAATTAATCTAGGCGTTGAATTTCAAATTCAGGAATATAATTAAATTATACAGTGACTTACATTATCTCTTTAGGACTCCATAGTATAGCATAGTGATGAAAACCTTTGGTAGGATCAAACCAAAGATGAAACTTCATTTCTCTACCTACAATTTTCCCATCACCACTCCCTCTTACATAAACATTGGTCTGCAAAGTATAAGGCTTTCCAAATGTTGTTCCAAGAAACTCAATGTCCACTTCATCATGGTAACCAGGATGTGCTTCATTGTTTGATAGCTGACAATAATAATTCAATCATTAATTATCATAAGTACTAATAAGTAATTAACAATCTAAACAAAATGTATAAGCTTCAGCAAAATAACAGTGTCATCGTAATTTCGTGAAACTAAGTGCCAATCTAAACATGCATGTCATGTTGTAACATCTTACATAGAAAGATGTTATAACTCCTGCAGTATAACCAGGTTGAAGCTTAATGGAAGCACCAAAGTAGCCAGATCGAAACGGACGAACCGATTTAAATCCACTTCCTGTTTTTACCATAAAAGAAAGCAATGATAATATTGATTAAATTTCAATGATATTTAACAACAAGTAGAAAACTTATGTAACTGATGATCAGACTCAGAACCTGAGGTTCTATCAAGCCAAATTGTTAATGCATTTTGTTCTAGTCTTTGGTGTTGAGGGCCCCAACGGTTTGTAAAACCTTTGTAAAAGTTCATAGACTTGAACTTTGAACTTGGCCAGTAGCCAGGTGAAGGTGGCCAATAAGCATTGCTTGAAAATGTCATTAAGAATAAAATAGCAACTACAAAGAGAGCCATGATGAAAAGTGATGGGTGGTAAAGTTTTTAGCAGAATCCAGAATGATCTGTTGTGGAATGGAAGTGATGATCAAAGTAAGGGTCATATGGAATGGAACAAGAGTATGGCAGTGAGTTTCATATAAATATATGAAATTTATTAGTGGGTCCCAAACTGAGAGAATTAGTGGTGAAATGAAATTTTGGTGGCATGTGAATTAAACTTAAACTTACCATATCAATTATTATTCATAGATCCTTGTAGACCAATTTTAGATCTTTAATTGTTGGATATCATTCAATTATACATTGTATTGACAATATATCAAAATTAAATTATTCAAATTATTGTTATTTTAGTTTTTCACCCTACAACTACTTTAGTTTTTTCCCAATCTCTTTATGAGAGAAAACCTGTTGGCTTGGCTGTAAAGGTAAAAAAAGATGATGGGATGCAGAAGGGGTAGATGTATATGCCTTAAATGTGTATCTTCAATTTGTGTTCCATGGCTTTCTGAGTCCAACTAGATCATAGGCTTGTACCTGTTAAATTTCTATCTACATTTATGGACTACAGGTATCTTTGTCTGACCACTGAAAGCAATAGCCAGATTAACCTTATTTGTTTTTGTTTTTGCCATATCATTCATCTTTTCAGTGTGTCAATTGCTCTAGGTTTCATTAAATGTCTTTAAAGTAATACATGCATTTTAAGAAAACGATATTTCACTAATTACATGTGTATTTCATTGCATCTGATTATAACTTTTTTACATGTGCCAAAATTTGATAATTTTGTCAAATAAGATCAAAAGAAGCTCCATTTGTAATGTGCAAGACAACTCCAATTGTATTGTGTTTCATTTTAAGTTGTTCGTAGAACCGTAAAATATGGATAAGAGAAAGGATAAAAGCTAAATTCTTATTTCTCGTTTAATTATTTGATAACTTTTAGTTTAAAGATCAACAACAATTAAGTCTTTTTCCACTAAGTTCGGTTGGTTACATGGATCAAATTACGTCGTAATGTTATATCATAAACCATATTTCGATACAAATCATTAATTCTAAATATTTCTTAGTAATTTCTTTTATAGTTTTTTAGGTGATCTCCTGACTCGAAAGACTAAGCTAGCCAATCTGATATATTTTTCTTACTATATGATTTATAAATCTTCTCTCTACATGGTCAAACCACCTAAACTTATTTACCACTTTTTTTCTACTATAGGTGTTACCTCAACTAACTCTCTCTCTTTCTCTCTCTCTCTCTCTCTCTCCCTCCCTCCCTCCCTCTCCCTCTCTCTCTCTCTCTAACATCTAGTATTACCATACATCTAGCATAACATTCTCATCTCTGCTACGCTTATTTTATTTTCGTGTTGATTCTTCATCGTTCTACACTATATTATATTCAACTTCGTTGGTCTTACCATTGTATAATAAAATTTTCCCTTCAATGGCGGTATTTTCATATCAAAGAAAACACCAAAAACTTTTCTCTATTCAACCATCTAAATTGAATTCGACGATCTAGATAACATTTTGTTTAAAGTACATAATATAAATTTCACCTTATTTTATTTGTGTTTTCTACTATCCACCAAGCATGTAACATGACAACAAAAAATTGTCCAAATACTTTAAAAATTTATCATGTACTATCTTATCTACTCAATACTTAACTTTTTCGGATCAAAGAGACCCTTTAATATACAAGATGTACTACGGAGTACCAATCATCAATAAAACATACAAATCAAAGGCAAGTAAAGGCCAAAATGGGCCAATGCATGAATGATGAAACAAAATAAAACTAATGAAATCATATCATGGGACAGATTCTAATATAGTCAATTCTCATGAATCAAACAAGAGCAACGGTGTGTTTTAACTTGTGAACTTCATCAATGAAGGATGGGTGGGTCAGAAGAAACTATCCATTAATGGACCCTCAAAGCTTGATTTGATTTTCAGTGGGGCATATGCACGCTTGATTGACAAGTAGAATAATCCTTGGTGATGGTACGAATTATTTGAAATCTTAATACATTGATCTCTCAAGGAAATGAGTCCTCATATATCGCAACCAATCACATTATTATTATTACTATTATTATAAATTACTTTTCTTTCATCTGGAAAATATTTAAATTGCACTATTCTTTCGGTTAAAATATTTTACCTCATCATTTTAAGCAAAACAAATTAGAGAAAAACTCACTCTCCTTGTTAAATGGTTACTAATTTTCTTTTTCTTTTTTGATAGAAAATTATGATTTAAAGATAATTGCTATCATAAAAATATGTAGTATTTTTTTAGGAAATAAAAATATGTATTTATGTTAAATTAACTAAAATATAATATATATTTAATTTAAATTTTTAACGGAGCAGAAACAAATGAGATATTTGACTCTGCTCCGTTTGTTTTTTTTTGTCAAAAAAAGCGGAGCAAAGTGAAATATCTCATTGGAGGAGTAAAAATTACTTTATGCATTAAAAAATGATCAAGTAATCACAATTCTTTTGTCGGCATTAAAAAATAATGAATGACAGAGGTGCGAGATGCTAGATTTTACTGCTCCAACGTTTTCATTTTTCCTAGTTGATAGATTCCATGACAATGCCACATTTTTGGTATAAACAAACCTTTTGAATAAAAATATTTTGGATTAGTTTAATGTTTTGAAGACAAAATCGATTTTGTTTTAAGAGAGTCTCTAATGAAGATATTTAAGTAAGTTTTGTAGAAGAATGAACCCGTATTTTTTCTTTTTTCAATGGAAGAACTTGATGTCGTAGAATGAGTAGCATAAAAATCATAGAAATCATAGAAGTAGCTTCAATTAGATATGATATTATCATTAATGTTTGGTTACAGATAGTCTATCACCATTGTTTTTGTATTTGGTATCCTATCGTACACATTTTTACTATTGGAGCAAAATGTGTACGAGTTGCATAAACATGATATAATATGACCGCTTATTTGTATTGTATGAAACTTAAAGTAGGTTCTTAAAAAAGACCGGTTAAGATACTCTAAAAAAAAAAATTCCTTAAAAAAAACAAACTAGATATGCTATTTTACTAAAATGGGGTTTGATAGGAGGTAAAATTAATTCTGACACCATCCAATGTGAAACCAATAGTATTTTTTTTTTTGAGAGAACCAATAGTATTATTATTAGTTGGTAACGGCATGGAGACTATTTTTGCAGGGGACCCTAACCATAGTGGAATGAATTAACATTTCTCTAACATTAATTGCTCTCCTTTTGTTTTTTCTCTTTGCTATATATGGCATAATGGCGATAGAGAGGAACAAACCAACCACACAAAATTGGAGATGATAATATAAAAAGATACAAATATATATATCGTTTGATCAATGTGGCCTATAAACAATAAAAGAGACTAATATCTTTTGGAAGAACAAATATATATAGAGTTCATAATCGCCCCGCATTTATTAACTCAAATATGCAAATAATTAGATCTGAGGATGATTATCAGAGAATTTGGATAGACAAAAAAATGAACAGATTAAAGAAGTTTGAGCTAGGACATAATTTTGAACACAATTCTTGTATGCATAGTAAAAGGTTTGAACCTTGTTCCAATATATTTTTTGTGGTGTTTGAAGTTCGAACTCTGTATCTTGCATATACTATGCATTGTCCCTGCCAATGAGATAAGCTTGCGAGGACACCTCTTTACAAAACATAAAGTAAAAAATGTTTGGGCCTTTGGGGTGTCAAAGTACATGCACTTAGTTAAGGCATGGTTCCGCGGAAACATACCACAAAATCACATGAGACAAGATGCTTTTTATTGAGGTTCCTGCAAGTAACAACCAAAATACGACCGTTTATTCACCTCATATAAAGTGAATTACAATTATTGATGAATAAGCTAATATGATAATATTGATAAATTATGAGTGATTGAAATATGAATCATTCCTTCTAAAGAACTATAGCCCCTAAGGTGTCTATCTTTGAATACGATAATGTTTGTTTACGTATCATTTCAGATTTAAATATAAACTAGTATAAGTCAAAATTAATTAATATGATGAGTTCAACAATCTCTTTCAATCACCGCTGATTTATTTAGAAAAATTTAATGAAATAAAGTGGAATCAATTTCGTTAAGAATCCCATGTTGAACATGAGATGAAGCCTAAACACGAGCTTTTAAATAGAGTTTTTTTTTCTTATAAGTTAATTTTGTAAGGTTGAATTAGACACAACTCAAATACTAAGATGGTATAAAAGTATGTGTTGTAATATTATTTGATTTAATAATATGCTATAACTTATTTTAACAAACATATTATACCCTTATGAACGAATCATATATCCTATACATTAAAATATGTATGTTTGAAATCATGGTGAGTTTATCAAAATCGCGATGAATTACATATATCTTATAAGTTTGTTGATAACGGATAACAAATAAGATAACTCATAGCTGATAAACAAGTGATTTGTTCGATGAAGATCCAGAAAAGAGTACGGTTGTGTTGAACGTTCCGTTGCGGTAGACGTTGATCCTTCGCGGTGTCTTTATGACGAAGTAGAATTGTACCTGCAAATATATATGTTTGAAATTACGATGAGTTCGTTGAAATTATGATGAATTACGAAAATCTGATAAGTAAGTTAGTTGATAGCGGACTACAAATAAAATAACTCATAAGCAGATTGAATTTATTGTGTTTGATAAATTTAATGGTCGAATTAACCGATAATTATGAGATGTCATAAAATAAAAAATAATTGGGTCTTGTCAATCAGTGTCCTAAGGGTATTGGTTAAAGAATCCACTAACAGAAATTTTGCTTTGGAAACATAAGTTTTTACTTTTGTCTTAGGAATAATCACACCACTTTTTGATGCAAACTTACTAATTTTTTTTTGAACAAATCAAAATGGAATATATTGCTCAAAGGAGGATAATTTCACCCCGCACAAGGTGTGCTAAAATGGTGAATTACCCAATATCTATTACAACAATCAGACACCTAAAAGAATAGTGTCACCACCGAAAACAAAAAAACTGTTACATGACACCCATACAAAGTAGAGGGTGTCGCCACCAGTCATGAAAACCAAAAGCTAAATGAGGAACATTCGAAGATAGCCATAAAAAAGGAAGTCCGCTTCATGTTTTCAAGAGTAATATGAGGATCAATTACCGCATTTTTAAAGACACAGTTGTTTCTAGCCTTCCATATTGCCCAAATTGAAGCGAGCCAAATAACCTTTAGATAATGATACGAAGCTCTAGGCATGCCTGCCAACTGAGTAAATTGTAGATAAAATTCTTGAATACGCCCAGGAAAAACAAAAGAGATTCCAAGCCAATGACCTATTAAATAATACCAGACATTCCTAAAGTAATTGCATTGAAGAAAAAGATGATCCGTCGTCTCAACACTATCACAACCAGCAGCACACAAATTAAGATTTGGTTGAAGAACAAGCCGCCTCACCAAATTTGCCCTTGTCGGAATCCTGTCTTGAAGAAGTCGCCAAACAAAAATAGAAACTTTTACCGGAACAAGCTTATCCCAGACATCATTGAAGGCACTAGTAGCCATCGGTTCAGCAGCAGAAGAAAGATAACGATAAGTTCCGCTAACCGAGTAGCCATGTATAGGATCCAGCACCCACCTCCAGTGATCTTGTATATTTTCCTGCAAAACAACATGACTCAACAAAACTGAGCACTCCCTCACACTCTCCTCCTCCCACGCCATCAAACGCCTCCTCCAGACCCAAGAATGACCACCTACTTCCCACGCCATCAAACTTACTAATTTTAACACATTAACCAATACCTTAAGAGCATCCACAATGGAGATACTCATTTTTGGGTTCTTAGATGAGTCTCACGTGTACACATCACTCATTTATAATTTTTTAATAGTAGTACCTAATAAGTACTCAATCACTCTAACCCAGATCTCACATAAAGTTCTTAAATGGGACCCACTAATCAACTATCAATAACTTTATATCATTATATTTCAATTTTTTAATATTAAAAGAGTGCAAGTCCCCTTTAAAAGTGGGGGTCTTAAATAAGACATCGGGTCTTATAAGACCCTGAAAAAGATTCTTCCCATTGGAGATACCTAATAGGTACCGGGTCTTCAATAATTAAGACTCTCCCAATAGAGATGGTCTAAGGACACTCATTAGCATTCTTCAAATTTTAATAATTAAGATAAGGGAAAAATTGACAAAAACAAATCGATAAATTCTAATCTCAAATGTTGCTTGAATAGCTTATAAAAAAACTAGATAAGCTAGAAAAAAAATGCTAAACTCGTGAGAAAAATGAATGTTAAACATATCTATTTTTATGATATGATCATATTAACTGCATAAATTATCCACTATAAACTCAAAATTTACCCTTGCCAAACAGAATATTTTTAGATTTTGTACAACGACGGTGGTTCACATGATCCTATTTCTATCAAAATACCGCAAATACAAACATGCACAAATTTAGTATGAAGATATGATTAATAAATCTGAAATTTTATTGACAAGTCACGTACAGCTTGCAAAGAGCTTCTTTTCTTGACCAATATGTGTTGACAAATTTACACGAACAATAACGGGATATTGAACTATTTGTCGGTCACACATTGAGGAAGAGAGAGGGTGCATGGTAGGGCAAGCTTTGCCGACAGATAAAAAAAACTCACAAGAGTTTTGAATTAATTGGTTGATTTTCTGCTATATCAGAGATGGACGTTACAAGGGTCACCACCACCATAGAAGTTAATTACTTGTAATTAGACCCTCCATTACACGTTAATTTGGAAGTAAATTACATTTGTTAATAATCAATCACAAGCTTATATATATTCTGAAATTTGTTTTTTAAGATGGATGCTTTTGTCACTACTCTGTATATAAGTTGACATGCACAGGCTCATGCCTTTTCTTTTGCAATGGACATTTCAACAACTATGATTTTAATTTATGTAAAAGTTGTGATTTTTTTTGTTCTGGAGTCAAATAACTTAATCGATGGATTCACACACTATTAAATGTAGAGAAATAAGAAAAAAGTTCGAACATTAGCCTCTTTAAATGATGTTCCTCATAACTACATACTAAGTTATACTTATTTAGATATTTTGCGATCATTTATAAATTGGGAGCTTCTACGGTGTAGTCAGGAAATTGACTTTTTTGAAAAAGTTAATTTTAATTTTAATGTTTGATTTATTTTTAAATTGTTGATTATTGATTAATGATCAATAGTAATTTATCTAGTAATGCT
>Ga0228711_1009801_pt1 | contig 12823 bp, 5 predicted proteins | sample MedpolnodulmetaG_2_FD_177996 | JGI IMG/M metagenome (GOLD analysis project Ga0228711, IMG submission 177996) | Root nodule microbial communities from Medicago polymorpha collected in Santa Monica, California, United States - brown nodules | ecosystem: Host-associated > Plants > Roots > Nodule...
TTTTTTATTTTTTTGTTTTTTTTTTTTTTTAAGGAAGTTTATTGTAGGTTGATTGACAAGAGAAAAGAGAGAAGAAGAATATTTCATGAAGTTTTAGATATTTGACGAAGTTATGAGTTTCTTTGTGAATATTTTAGATTTTTTTTGTGATGTCAAATTTAACTAACAAAATGATCCTTGTTAAATTTCACTATCAAATTAGTCTCTTCATAAGTGGAAGGTGACGTGGATCAGCACATCATTATTTTACGGTGCACGTCAGCATGTCTAACAGTTGAAACTGCTATAAGGACTATAGACGTGAAACAAATTGAGGGACAATAATTTGATTATTTAAAAAAATTCAAAGGCAAAGTTGATTGATGCTCATAAATTCTAAGATGGAGTTTTTTATTCACTCATATTATCTTAGTATCTAAGATTCGAACGTTGAACCTCTCTCTCAAACTCTTTGGATATCTGAACTCAATCACTTGAGCTACATCGTAGGGTAATTAAGTTTAAGTCAAATTTGCGTTTATCTGAAATAGTCGTTACCCATACCATATTTTGTTTTCTTTTGAATGACAAATGTTAGTATTTTCTCCATTGTTAGAATTCAAACTCTAGACCTTTTAACCCACTCCTTTAACCCTAAACTCAACCAAATGATCTATCCATCCGTTCTCCATACCTTTCTGATTCCGAATTACTGCACATTCCCAATCCAAAAGAGGGTTAAGAAAAAAAAAACTCAATTTTAAACAAATTAGTTTTCCTAAAATTTAATTGATTCCAGATGACATTAACAAACATTGGTCCAAACTCCAAAAACTTTAAAAGTGATGCATGTTTTTTTTGTTTGTTAGTTAAATGAAAATATATGGCAGAAACATTCTACATTCATCTATATGTGGCTCTCAGACAATAACCTCAAAATAGTAAAGGAAATTTTCCTGATCAAACTGATCGATATCTCTTTCACACACAAATAACCGCAAGTAGTGCAAAATCCATAGGAAACTTTGCCTATATATAAGTTAAATCTCAACATTAATCACAACATTAATCTTTCATTCAATTATTTCTCATAATCTTCAATTCATTAAGTTGATTAATTTCATATTCACAAGACAAGATGGACTCTAACAATGCAAGCTACAATGCTGGACAGGCCAAGGGACAAACCCAGGTTCCCTTCTCTTCCCTCGTATTTTCAAATATAATGCAAAAATATATTCATATTTAGTTTTTTTCATATGATCAAATTTAACTATTTTTTATATCATTTCTAAAATATATTTCCCTCATTTAATGTAAGTTTTTTACTTTCCAATATGCCTCTTAGATTTTCATAAAACAAGTTTTCATGAAAGACATTTTTGAGGATGACTTTCTCTTTAGGGTTAAATATTTTTTTGTCCCTGTATAAATATATTAAATTTTCATTTTAATCCCTCTAAAAACATATTTAACAATTGTTTTATATTAGATCGAGAATCAGTTGTATCTAAAATATATATCCCTTATATATCTTTTTATATGATATTATTTGTGTTGACAATAGGAAAAGGCTAGCAACTTGTCGGACAAGGCTAGCAACGCTGCTCAGTCTGCCAGAGAATCAATGCAAGAGGTAACAATTTTTTGTTTACAAAATTAATATATTGTATGAAATAGACTTATAGCACAAATTCATGGCTTAAATGTAAAAATATTAGTATTTATATCTTTCATTTTTTATTATGTGTAGACTGGTCAGCAGATGCAGGCAAAGGCTCAAGGAGCTGTTGATTCTGTGAAGGATGTTGCAAACAAGAACTAATTATGTTTGATGGATCATGAATCTGTCAACTTTCAATTAGTTTTTTTAGATAGATAAAATGACCATAGTCATTTTAGAATTCCTTCAATTGTGTGGAGGAATCCAGTTTTGAATTCCGATCATTGTATCCAGCCTAGTAATATAGGCATTTTTGCCATATGAACTATGAGTTGTGGATGTCAACATTCTATTAGTGATTTTGAATATTATTTCATTTTTATTATTTGAAATGGCATTTTAATTTATGTTAAAAGATGCTCTTTTGTTGTTTTGTTTTATATTTGTCTTTCTTTTTGGATTTAAAAACTTGATTCATGATCGAGAGGTCTTATAGGTTCAATGTCTAGTTTGATTTTTAGAATATTGTTTTTCGGTGTTAATTAGTGTGCTTCCTTTGAAGTTATAATCAGAGTCATTCAATTTGGGAACTATATATGAGTGGTTTAATTAATTCAAGACATAAATTATAGTAATGCATTACTAATGAATAATAGTTATACACTTAGGGTGCCCATGGAAGAATGATGGGCAATTTACCTCAACCAATGAACATTCACCTTTTTAGGTGGTATCTATGAAATATCTTGACCCCATCAATAAATTGCTCATTTTCATTGGTTGGTGGGTAAATTATCCACCATTGTTCAAAGGTAATCTAGAAAAACCCGTATAGATTTTGGATACCAATTTGGAAACGAATAACTTGAAACTTGAATCTACTCACTTATGAAAGATGTAACATTATTACATTTGAATATAAAACTTTCTTGCAACATAAATTAATCAACTGAAACATTTATTGCAATTAGTTCATCCAATATTGTAATTAGTTCATTCCTATTGCTTTCTTCACTGCATTAGCAGCTCTTTGTGCTTTATCCTTTGCTTGCTGCCCAGCCTATACACAAGCAAACAATGCATTACTTTTAAAGGGTTCATTTTAAGAAAATAAATCAATAGTAATAAAAAAAAAAGTGAAGTCTTAGTTGGTAGAACAATGCATTATTATATACAGGGGTCGGGGTTCGAAACCCGAACACTCCACTTATTCACCTTATAAGGTGAATTATAGCCACTAGGCTACCTGATTGGAAAAAAAAGTGAAGTGAAGTGATAAAGAGTAGCAATAATTTTGTACTAAATCTTACTTAATTTATGTTCGGTTTTCTTTTATAGGTAAAGGTTCTTTGTTAGTGTATTATCTTGAGTGAATAGTCTACTTCTTCCTTGAATTTGTGACCATTGAACCACTTTGTCCTTGAATTTTTCACAATATCTAATTCATCCCTCAATTTGATCCACTTCTGCCATATAAATCCCCCCTCCCCGGTCAATTCCAGACGTAACACACATTGACATGCACTATTAAACATTGATGTATGGGTTGATGTCACCTCCCACATATACAGATCAATATGATAATGAAATTTATCAGAGTAGTGAAATTGACATCATCCAAAACTCCGGAAAAATCATAAAAAAAAACTCACAACTTCATAACAAAACAAAAAAGTATATGAAAAAACATATTCTCTCTTTTCTTTTTCATCCATCAATCTATCCATAAATTTGGGACATCCATTCGATCTTGACATGAACATGGAGTTCTCATCTACTAACCGTTTCTCTTTGTGTTTCTCTTTGATTTCAAGCTGCATATTATATTTCTCTTGAATTTGGTGGAAAATCATGATTCGCAAAACAATTAAAATTTGGTGTTTGAAACAATTTTTGGCATTTGATTTATATTAAAAAAAAGGAGTAAAATATGAAGGGGAAATTGATAGGCAATCTGCAAAATGAATTTCATTAAAATTTAGTTGAAAATCTTGGCAAGGCATTAGAGTTTCATTGTTGGATACTATACATTTGGAGAGCAACACTTGTTTGGTCACAACCCTAATTTAAATGATTTGGACACACATAAAAATACATCTAAATTAGTTATTTTAAAACATACATTAGTTAATTCATTATGATTTAGGATTGTCTCCAAACAAGTATTACATTACTCAAAATTGGATGGGAAATATGTATTAACACGACCTAACAACTTCTAAATTGTTTTCTTTCTAAAAGTACTTGATCATTTGATGCATAAGCACAACTGAAGTGAATGTTCATAAATCTTCATATTTTTTTATTAAGATATGAGTGACCTCTCTGCTTTTGTTTCCATCTTGTTCACTTTGTCCCTCTAGCTTCTTTCAATTTACCTCCAGCTTCTTTTAAAGATCTAAATTTCTCGCTCATTATAAAAGATTTATAGATTGATGAAAGATGATAAATATTTGAGTTTTTTATTTGGGAGTTCGATGATGTTGAAGTTGTTAGGTTGATTGATGAGAAAAAAGAGAGTGAATTTTTCACGATGTTTTGAATATTTGACGAAGTTATGAGTTTTTTGATAAAATTTTTAGATTCTTTTTTGAGGTCAAATTTAATTCTCAATTTGGTCCATGTTAAATTTCATTATCAAATTTGTCCCTTCATACGTGGGAGATGACATGTATAGACACATTAGTATTTTATTGTCTAAGTCGGTGTGTCTATTTGACTTTTTGATGAAGGGACTCATTTGATAGAAATAAAACAAATCTAGATAGAGACTATTTGACTTTTAAAAAAAATTAAGAGACGAAATTGATTGATGGTAAATACAAAACGAATTTGTCTATTCACTCATATTACCTTAGTAGCTAAGTTTGAACAAATTAATTTTCCTAAAATTTAATTTGTTTGATTCCGAACCACATTTATAAAACATTCATCCAAACTACAAAAACATTTTAAAAGTGATGCATAATTATTATTATTGTTATTTTTATTAATTTATTAAAAATATATTGCACAAACATTGTACATTTGTTTTGCATGTGGTTCACAAATGATAACCTTGAAAATAGTAAATGGAAGTTTTCCTGGTCAACTGATCTACATCTCTCTCTCATATACTATACTCCCTCAAAATAGCACAATATATTCAACACTACCACAAAGAACCGCAAGTAGGGCAAAATCCATAGGAAACTTGGCCTATATATTCAGTTAAATCTCAACATTAATTAATCACAACATTAGTCTTTCGTTCAAATATTTCTTATAATCTTCAATTCATTCAGTTGATTAATTTCATATCCACAAGATAAGATGGACTCTAACAATGCAAGCTACAATGCTGGACAGGCCCAGGGCCAAACCCAGGTTTCCTTTATCTTTCCCCCCTTTCAAATATAAGGAAAAATGTATTCATGTTTAGTGATTTTAAATACAAGAAAGTTTAACAATTGTTTTATGTCATTTCTAAAATACCCCTTATTAATGTGATGTTTACTTTCCAATATGATTATCTTATTTTCATAAATTAAGTATTCATGAAATAATTTATTGAAAATGTCTATTTTTTATATGAGATCGAGAATTAGTTGTATTTAACAAATAATTTTAATAAATTAAAGTTTGTGAATTTTACTTATAATTAATCCGAGAAAGAAATATATCTAAACATTAATTGCACTTAATTTTGTATAATAAACTTTTTTGTGTGTGTGGATAATAGGAGAAGGCTAGCAACATGATGGACAAGGCTAGCAATGCTGCTCAGTCCGCCAAAGAATCAACGCAAGAGGTAACAATTTGTCGTTAAAAAAAATATTGTATGATATATATTTCTAGCAAAAATTCATGGCCAACATGTAAAAATGTTGCTTATATATATTTTTTTATCATGTGTAGGCTGGTCAGCAGATGCAAGCAAAGGCACAAGAAGCTGTTGATTCTGCTAAGGATTCTACAAACAAGAACTAATTACGTTTGATGGATCATGTCTATGTCAACTTTTAATAGGTTTTTGTTGAAAGAGGAAATGACAATAATCACTTTAGAATTTATCCACATAATGGAGGAGTCAGGTTTTTGGCATTATTTTTCAGTTGAACTAAGACTTGTGGACATTAACTTTTAATTATTGATTTTGAATATCGTTTCATTTTATTATCTTATACTTTTCTTTTTTTATGGAATTAAAATACTTTTTTTTTGAACAAGCCAAAATGGAATATATTATAACACAAAAGGTGATTCATCTCGCACAAGATGTGCAAAAGAGAACCACCCCCCAACAGTCACAGATACAAGTATACTGCCAAAAAATCACTTCTGAGGAGAAATAAATCAAAACAAGCTACAAAACAACACTCATACAAGGTAAAGGGTGATGCCACCAGTCATTGTAACTGTAGGCGAAAGTAGGCATATTCGCCTGTAGCCAAGAAAAAGACATAAATTTAACTTTGTCTACTGAATGATCCAAAGTGTCAATCTTCTGGTTAAAAATCATGTTGTTTCTTTTCTTCCAAATAACCCAGACAGTAGCCATCCAAATTACCGTCATAAAAGAGTGAGACAATCGCGGTAACCCTGCCAAATGACCAAAATGATAAAGGTGATCACTAGCGGACGCTAGAGCAGTAAAATACTTGAACCATAATCGAGAGATCTCAATGGTTCAATGCCTAGTTTGGTCGCTTTTTGGTGTTAATTAGTGTGCTTCCTATCAAGTTATAATCAGATTCATCACATATGGATAGACATCTACATATAAGAGGTTTAATTAATCCAGTACATAAATTGTAATGCAATACTGAAGGATAACAGTTAATTACTTACATGTGTGTCGATTTTGGATACAAATCTGAAAATGAATGTAATAATTTATTTTTTGGGTAGATAGACAAATGAAAAACGTTGGGGTTTGAACTTCGGTTACGACGTTGGATCTAACTATTTCAACATTTTTACCATTTAAGTTAAGAGTTGTTACAATGTAATAAATTTAAATTCCATTCAGATATGAACTTGAATCTACTCACTAATATAAATGTAACACTATTACATTTAAAATATAACGTTCTTGCAAAATAAATGAATCAGCCGGAAACATTTTATTTAAGGGAAACTAAATCTTGAATAATCATCCATTATTGTAATTAGTTCATCCATGTTGCATTCTTCTCTGCATCAGCAACTCATTGTGCTTTAACCTCTGCTTGCTGCCAAGCTTAACAACAAAACAAAATATTACTTATAAAGGTTCATTTTATAAAAATAAATCAGTAAATATAAATAAATATAAATTGTTAACACTATTTCTTCCAAGTATATTTAAATTGATCTTATATGATCATGCAGTTTTCTATCTTAATATTTCTTATTAAGATTAGACGAATTACAATTTGATCTTATATTTTGGATTCAATTTATCAAAGTTCAAAAGTCGGTCGTCCAGTAATAATTTGATAATCTAGATTGTATGATTGCGTCAAATATGTGATTTTTTTCTAAAGATTTAAATGAAATATTAAATATTGATAATTAATTAAAACTAAAAACCTCTAGCATGGTTTCCTTTGCAGATTGAGTAGCATTGCATTGAAGATGGAGAGTGTTGTATACACTCTCTTTCTAATATTCTCTAACAATAATTTTTTATTGAGTGAAATTCATATGAGTCTCACCAATTTATGTGAGATCTATTTTTAAAGTGTGAGATACAATAAATTTCACTAAATAAAATGTGAGTGGTTGAGAATGTGTTAGAAAAAAAGTTTGACATAATGGAGGAGTAGGTCGTCTATTTGAGAGGCTGACCAACCAAAGTGAAAAAATTGAATGTCATATTATCGACTCGAAAATTAGTCTCATAACAGATCGAAAGAGCTAATTATGACGAATAATTTTAAGAAAGTAAAAAATCATTGAGCTTAAATAATTGAATCAAAACTAATATTATCTCTAATTCTCACTTAGCTTCCATCTAAAGTGATAAAGAGTATACTTTATATATATTGAATTGTTAACAATATAGAGTTTCAAAGAGAAAAGAGAATTACACAACAAAAACGACTAGTGTTTCATTAGAATAACGACATAACATTTGAAAATAAGTTTTATATGATAATATATAGTAATATCTAATGGACTCTACAAACTTAAAAACATAAATGACTAAATAAAATAAGTTCAATAATTTATTATCTAACATGAATAATTTTAAACTAAATCTTATGTCAAACTTGCTTTAGTGTGAAGAAAAATTCAACATAAATTACTTAATTTTATGTTCAATTTTCTTTTGAGTAATGTTATTTGAACAACCATTTTTTAAAACAATTTGTGGGACAACTAAAATATACAAAGAAAAATAGACGTTGATACAAAAATCAAAGCAAAAGAGAGAGAAAGTAAAAATATATTGAGTATAAAAGAGAAGGTTATCGTAAAAGTTATAAAAAAATACTTATATCATTTCTTTTTTTTCTGTTATAGGTAAGTGTTCCTTGTTAGTGTATTATCTTGAGTGAATAGACTACCTATTCCTTGAATTTGTTATTATCGCTCAACTTGGTTCTTGACTTTTTCAAAAGGGTCATGCTAACTTGTACCCGAAGGACACAAGTTAAGGATAAAAAAAGGAATTAAAATCTAAGTTTTGTATTGGAAAAAAAAAGTTTTTAACCTTCCAAGACATTGAATGCACAATTTCACAAATTAAGTTTCTACATTTGACTTCTTAACTTGTACCTTAAGGGCACAAGTTAGCATTTCCCTTTTCAAAATAGGCAATTCATCCCTTGATTTACTTCATGTCTATCAAATAAATCTCTCATTGTCAAGTCCATGCGTTAGACATACTACTAAACAAATCAAAATAAGAGAGGGAAATTAGTGACGGAAAAAATAAAATCTCTCACGATTTTCTTGATCGCAAAATTTAGTGACAAAATTAGAGAAAGATTTCACGTTTTCCCTCTCTAAAATTCCCTTACTAATTTTTACTTTTTTAGTAGTGACACATGAACTTGCACTATTAAATGTTGATGTGTCGGTCCACGTCACCTTCCACGTATATAGTGACCAAAATGATAGGGAAATTTAATGGAAACCAATTTGATTGTGAAATTTTAAATTAACCAATTTTTTATTTAAATTTCCATCGTCCAAAATTCACAAGAAAAAAAACTCATAACCTTATCACTAAACTTAAAACTTCTTAAAAAAAACATCTTCTCCCATTTCTCTTTCATGCATCAATCTATCTGTACACCCCAACAACATCAAATCTCCAAATAAAAACTCCAAATAAAAAGCTCAAACCTTCATCATTTTTCATCAATCAAGATATTTCAAAATGAGAGAGAAATTTATCTTAAAAAATTGAGATCTTCTCCATCTACAACACCCTCTACTGCCAAAATGTGGCGTTTGAAACAATTTTTAGCATTTGAAATATATATATATATATATATATATAAAGGAGTAAGAATATAAATGGGGCATTTGATAGATAACCTGCAAAATGCATTTCATTAAAATTTGTTGGAAAATCTTTTCATTTTTATGCGTTCTAAAATTACTTCATCGTTTGTTGCATAAGCATAACTGAAGTGAATGTTAGTAAAAAAAAACGATGCACCAATCCATGTTGTTCACAAATCATAAATCCCATAAATTAATCCTCGTAATTTTATATAAAGATACTAAGTTTTTTTGTAATAACAAATTTTACTCACTTGATTTAATTTAATTGTTACTTTAACATTTTTTCGCAATCTTAAAATAATTATCACTTTAAAATATCAATTCAACATTTAATATTTTAATTTCATTAATATTAACAAAACAATTAATATATTACTTCATAAACTATAATTAATAATGGTATTTTAGTAAATGATACTAATTTTACCATTGAAATAAACTCTTTTAAAAATTGCTCACAACCCTAAAACAACAATTAAAATGAGATCAGAGCGAGTAGTATGTTAATTATTATATTAATATTTTCTTTTGTCCGGATTCAAACCCTGAAACTTTAACTTTTTAACTATTTTAGTATCTCAGCTCAATCAAATGAGCTATCGACCTACATATTAAATTCATGTTTTGTTAAAAAATTCTAAATTTTTTTGGAAGAGATTATTATAATATTATGAATTTTTCTGAAAAATTTTAGAGAGACTAAAACGAAAAGTTGATTAAAGTACCTCTAAATTTTTCTGTATAATACTGATGTGTCGATCCACATCACCCTCCACTTGTGAAGGGACCAATTTAAAAGTGAAATGTAACAGAGACCAACATCATAAAAATAAAGGGTTAAATATGTTTTTGATCCCTATAAATATACAAACTTTTTTGTTTTAGTCCCTCTAAAATTTTCCTTCAACTTTTAGTCCTCCAAAAACTTTCCATCTTCACTTTTGGTTCTTCTTTTAAAGTAAACTCATGTGTATTATAGGGACCAAAAATTCTCTATTCATTCACTTTATTATAGGAGCTAGGATTTGATCGTTGAACCCGACTCTCAACCGTTTTAGATATCTTAAATCAATCACTTGAGCTACATCATGAGAGGTAATTAAGTTTAAGTCAAATTTATGTTTGATCTTAGATAAAATAGTCATCACCCATGCCTGCTTCTTTGATTTCCGAATTACACACCCCCATTCAAAATAACGGGTTGATAGAAAAAAAATCTCAATTTTAAACAAATTAGTTTTCCTAAAATTTAGTATAAATGATTCCAAATCACATTTAACAAACATATGTCAAGAGTGATGCGTGATTATTTATTTATTTATTTTAATTATTGAAATATAGTTTGGCACAAACATTGTACATTTGTTTTGCATGTGGTTCACAAATGATAACTTTGAAAATAGTAAATGGAAGTTTTCCTGGTCAACTGATCTACATCTCTCTCACATATACTCCCCCAAAATAGCACAATATCTTCAACACTACCACAAAGAAAATGTTAGTGGCCTAAAAAAGTTGAGTGAAAGAACCTCAAGTAGTGCAATATCCATGGGAAACTTTGCCTATATATACAGTAGTTATATCTTAACATTAATCACAACATTAATCTTTCATTCAATTATTTCTTATAATCTTCAATTCATTCAGTTGATTAATTTCATATTCACAAGAGAAAATGGACTCTAACAATGCAAGCTACAATGCTGGACAGGCCAAGGGCCAAACCCAGGTTTCCTTTCTCTTCTCTCATATCATTTCCCTTTTTCAAATATAAGAAAAAAATATATTCATGTTTACTGATTTTAAATACAAGAAAGTTTAACAATTGTTTTATGTCATTTCTAAAATATCCCTTATAAATGTAATTTTTACTTTCCAATATGATTCTCTTATTTTCATAATTTAAGTATTCATGAAATAAATTATTGAGAATGTCTATTTTTAATATGAAATCGAGCATTAGTTGTATTTAACAAATAAGTTTAATAAATTAAAGTTAGTGAATTTTGCTTATAATTAATCTCCGAGAAAGAAATATATCTAAATATTAATGCACTAAATTCTGTATAATAACCATTTTTTTGTGTGGATAATAGGAAAAGGCTAGCAACATGATGGACAAGGCTAGCAATGCTGCTCAGTCTGCCAAAGAATCAATGCAAGAGGTAGCAATTTGTAGTTTAAAAAAAATTTGTATGATAAAAAATTCATGGCCTAAATGTAAAATTGTTGCTTATATACATTTTTTATCATGTGTAGGCTGGTCAGCAGATGCAGGCAAAGGCACAAGGAGCTGTTGATTCTGCGAAGGATTCTACAAACAAGAACTAATTATGTTTGATGGATTATGTCTATGTCAACTTTCAATAAGTTTTTTTTTTTTCTTTCTACAGAGGCCATGACAATAGTCACTTTAGAAATTATCTACATAATGGAGGAGTTAGAGTTCGAACTCCATCCCTAGTGTCTAGTCTACAATTTTGACATTTATTTTGAGTTAAACTAAGGCTTGTGGCATTAACTTTCAATTGTTGATTTTCAAATATGGATTCATTTTATTTTTGAATATACTTTTCTATCTTTTTGGATTTAAAACACCTGAACCATGATCGATAGTTCTCAACGGTTCAATGCCTAGTTTGGTCGCTTTTCGGTTTAATTAGTGTGCTTCCTATCAAGTTATTATAAAAATCATCACATATGGATAGACAACTACATACAAGAGGTTTAATTAATCCAGTACATAAATTATATTGCAATACTGATGGATAACAGTTAAATACTTACATGTGTGTAGATTTTGGATACCGATTTGGAAATGAATGTAATAATTTATTTTTTGGTAGATAGACAAATGAAAAATGTTGGGGTTTGAACTCCAATTATAACGTCCGACCAAGCGATTTCGACATTTTTACCATTTGAGTTAAGAGTGGTGGACAATGTAAGAAATTTATATCCTATTCAGATATGAAACTTGAATCTACTCACCAATTAAAATGTAACATTATTACATTTAAAAATAAAAACGTTCTTGGAAAATAAATTAATCATCTGAAAACATTTTATTTAAGGGAAACTAAATCTTGAATAATCATGCATTATTGTAATTAGTATTATGAATATTAAGATCGAATAGATGAAGATGGATTTCATAGTAGAAGTAAGCATGATAGGTTGATACAAAGGAATACTCCTTGTGCTTCATATTGAATTAGATTGAAAAATATAATGGAAATGATATGGTGAGTGTTCCTATATACATATAGAGATTAGTTGGAGTAAATAACTCTAACGAAACTTCTTAAACACTCTAACTAACCATAATGTAATAATTAGTTCATCCATGTTGCATTATTCTATGCATCAGCACCTCAATATGATTTAGCCTTTGCTTGCTGCCCAACATATTGTTGGGTTTCAAGTGTGAGTCAACCACATAAATAGTCTGATCCACATTAGAGGTGGCAAAATGGATGGATATGGATTTGGATCCTAATGGATGGATATGGATTTGGATTCTAATGGATGGATCAAAAAAGGTCCATTAGTCCATTACAATCCACTATTTTTTTTTCTTATAAAAAAACCATCCAATCCATCCATTTAGAATAAAGTCCATCCAATCCATCCATTATTAGATTTTAATGGATGGATAATCCATCCGATCCATAAATCAAAGTGTATTATTTTTTTTAA
>Ga0228711_1009803_pt1 | contig 12821 bp, 17 predicted proteins | sample MedpolnodulmetaG_2_FD_177996 | JGI IMG/M metagenome (GOLD analysis project Ga0228711, IMG submission 177996) | Root nodule microbial communities from Medicago polymorpha collected in Santa Monica, California, United States - brown nodules | ecosystem: Host-associated > Plants > Roots > Nodule...
ACGAGAGCTGACGAGATATGAAGGAAACGGCGCAAACGGCTGGAAACGTGGGGGAAGGCAAGTACTTCAAGGCGCCTGTCTTCGCCGTGGCGCCTATGATCGATTGGACTGAAACGGCGATTAAATGAAGCAAAAACAAAGGTGCTTGTAGATTTGTAGCAAAATTGTAGCACGCCGATATCGCTCTGGCAGCATCAACTAGGCATAAACGCTCGCTTTCTGCTCGCCAAGTCGCAGCTCGGATGCCCCACCGTGACCGATTTGGTGGTGACCGATCGTCTGCTGCGGTTAGCCCGAACGGCCGCTTTGCGGACTTTTTGGACGCCTCGGGACAGCACTTCGATCGTCGTGAGTGGGGCCGATACCGGCTTTCGGGTTTTAGGGCCGAAACTGAAATTGCGGCTATTCATAAACAGCTCTGAAACAGGCAACGCGCGACCCATCTCGTTCATTCCTATATTCTTAACGGTTGCCCGAAAGTCGTAGCTCGTCTTGTTGAGAGCACCTTCTTGATTTTCGGCTGAAGCAGCAGATGGCAACTGCGGGACGATCGCGATCGCCACGGCTCTCCCTATACAATTGTTATGTTGGACACGTAGCGCTGCATCTCGTGTTATGTTTCAACCCGTATAGGATGTGCCGATAGTCTTGATTCGGGTCGACCCATGGACATTATCGAACATCTTCTGAAAGAGCCTCAGCGAGAAAAGGGCGGAAAGCTCGCCGTAGAGCGTTTCGAATATCAGGCCGCGTGGGGCCTTTCCCGGATACTCGATCTCTACAAGAGCGGCGCCGACTTCGCAGTGGCGTTCGAGTTTCATGACGACGTGCTGGAGGTAGACAGCATGGCGAGCCCGACTAAGATAACCTTCTATCAGGTGAAAACGCAGGCCTCAGGATCGTGGACGCTGTCGAAGATCTCTGCATCGACAGGTGGGAAGAACTCGAAGAAAGATAAGCCCAGTGAGCCTCCTCCTGAAAAGAAGCTGTCCTTCGCCGCGAAGATGTACGACAATTTCAAGCGGTTTCCCGAAAATACCGACAGACTGGTCTTCGTCACCAACCAGATGTGCACCGACCTGGCGGCCGGGCATGTGGAGACGCAGTTCGAGACCGCGGCGAAGGCCAAGCTCCAATCCTTTCGAGAGCGCTTGAAGGAGCAGGACCCGGAATTCAAGGACGAGCATTCGAAACTGTTTCACTTCTGCTGCTCCAGCATGAGCCTTGCGAGTTTCGATGACACCATCATGGGGGCCGTGCAGAAATTTGTGATCGATCAGACCGGAATGACAGAGACGAGCACGTACGCATTCGCGCTTATGCTTCTCGAGGAGTGCCGCAAACGGGAGCGGCTGGACGTCGATTTCTCCCACCTGAATACGATGTCGGAATCCTTCGTAACGCGAGACCTCATTACCAAGCGTTTGGACGAGTTCAAGAAGAAGCGGCAGAATACGGTCGAATGGGTGGCCATCGCTCCGTTCATCACCAATCTGATCTGGCGCCGGAACGTCGGCGCCGCCTGGCACCTGTACGTCAACGATCGGAAGACACGTTACGGTCCAGGACCGCAGAAGTTCCAGCGGGCCGTCAAAGAGGCGGTCGCACCGATCCTGCTGGGCAAGCCCGATCTTCAGGACGAAGTCGACGCGGCCCTTCCATCCGTTCGGGCGCTCGCCTCGCTCTGGGACGTAACCGTCAGCGACGACTACCTCCGTGCCGTCATCCTCTACGAGTTCCATGATGTCCAGTAGCGACCGCTTTCAGCAGCTCATCAGAAATCTCAGATTGAAGAACCATGAAAAACTTGCGCTTCGAGAAGTTAGAACTCCTGTCGACCGTGGAGCGCAAGGCCCGGACGATCAAGTTCCACCCGCGCCTGACGGTGATCATCGGCGAGAATGACGTCGGGAAATCGTCGATCATCAAAAGCCTTTACTGGGCCTTCGGCGCGCCGGTCTACATGCATTCCGAGTGGGTGAAGGCCAAGGTGAAGGCGCGTGTCACCTTTACCATCGACGGTGAGATGTATGCGATCGTTCGCGACGGACAGGCGTTCGGGATCTTCGACGCCGCCGGCGAACTCCTGCTCGCCACAAGAAACGTCACGTCCGAGCTGGGGCCTTTCCTGGCGGGCAAGTTGGATTTCGGTCTCGTGCTTCCGAACAAGGCGTCCGGGGTGCCGGAGACGCCGCCGCCGGCCTACGCCTTCATGCCCTTCTACGTGGATCAGGATCTGGGCTGGAAGCAGGCGCTTGAATCCTTCGAAATTCGCGGGCAGTACAAGAACCCGCGAAAGGCGGTTATCGAGTTTCATTCCGGCATAAGGCCCAATCGATACTATGAGCTGCAGGCCCAGAAGACGGCGATCCAGTCCGAGATCACGGAATTGGGGCGTGACAGGCAGGTGCTCGAAAAGGCCGTCGGCAAACTCAATCTCCAGCCTGCCTTCACCGGAACGGAGTTCAGCGAACTCGAACATAGAGAGTCGATAAACAGGCTCCTCACCGAACTGCACGACCTGCGGAGCGCAAGGCTAAAGGTGGCCGCCGAGCTTGCCGATCTGGTGGACGAGCGCGAGCTTGTGACCGAGCAGATGCGGATTGCGCGGCTCGCCATGGGTGAGCTTGGTAAGGACTTCACTTACACCTCGACCGCCGACGCCGAGATATTCTGCCCGACGTGTGGGACATTGCACGAGAACGATTTCACGCACAAATTTTCTATACTCGACGATCGTGAGGCCTGCGCGCAGTTCATTCGGGACCAGCACGACCGTCTCGGCGCGATCAGAAAGAGGGCAGAGAGGGCAGAGGTCGAGCTGCGCGGAACGGACGTCCTCATCGAGCGCGTGACAGGAAGCCTTGCCGAAAGGGAAGGTGATCTCACCCTGCGGGAGGTCATCGAGAACGCCGGTGCGAACATGGCCCGCGGTCTGTTTGACGACCAGCTCGCCGACATCCGGTCTGCCGTCGACACGAGGGCGGGCGAGATCGTTGAAATCGACCTTGAGGTCAAGGCCCTGGAAAACCGGAAGCGAAAGAAGGAGATCGAATCCTTCTACGCACAGCAGATGGCCCAGTTCCTTCGAACACTGAATGTCCGTAAGATCGACTTCGACAGCGCCAGCAAGATCACCAAGAAGGTCAACGACACAGGCAGCGACCAGCCCCGTGCGGTGCTGGCCTACTATCTCGCCTTCATGCGGACCGTGTTCAAGTTCTCATCGGCCCTGACGGCGCCGATGGTCATCGATAGCCCGAACCAGCAGGACCAGGACGCAACCAACGTCGCCGCTATGATCGCGCTGATCTTCAGCACGCGGCCCGAGTCGGGCCAGACGATCCTCGGCACCGTCAGGCTCCACGATCAGAAGGTAGAGGACGGAGAGATCATCGAGCTTGTTGACGAGCTGTCAGTGCTGTCGCCGGCCTTCTATGACGACGTGCTCTCCGCGATGAGCCCTGATCTCGACAGAATGTGACTGGGTAGGAGAACGCGAGGCGGTTGCATATCAGGTTCGGTCGCTGTCGGATTGAACTCCCGGTCGGTGGGTTGCTTCTCCTCCGGCCGTGGACGGAAGACGAGAATGAGGTTGAAGCGGCACGGCTTGCTGGCGAACTGTTTCACGAGACGCGCAAGAGTTGGGGCTTAGGGGGACGCATGAAGATTGCCAAGGTCAAGATCACCAATTTCAAGTGTTACGAGGAGACCTTCACCCTCGCCTTGAACGACGGACTTAACGTGATCGTCGGCGCCAACGAGTCCGGGAAGACTACGATCCTGGAGGCTATTCATCTGGCGCTGACAGGACTGCTGCACGCCCGCGCCTTGAAGAACGACCTGACGAGCTATCTCTTTAACTTGGCTGCTCAGAACAAGTACGTGCAGAGCCTCGGCACAGCATGCCCGCTCCCGCCGCCAGCGATCACCATCGAGCTGTTCTTTTCGGGCGCTTCAAGCGAACTGGCGGAGTTAGAGGGGGACGGAAACTCGGAGAAGGCCAAGTGCAGCGGCGTGGTCTACAAGATCGAGTTCGACGAGGAGAATTACAGAGAGTCGTATGAGGAGTTGGTGAAAACCGGCGTGCTCAGTTCCATCCCGGTTGAGTACTACACTACGAGCATGCGTTCGTTCGCGCGCAAGGGCATCACCGCTCGCAATATCCCCATCAAGTCCGCACTGATCGACTCCTCCAGCACCCGGCTGCAGAACGGGTCGGACGTCTATGTCTCCCGGATCATCCGCGACGTGCTAGAGGAGAAGGAGCGTGCGTCCATTTCCCAGGCCCACCGAAAGCTCAAGGAGGCTTTCGTGGCGGATCCGAACCTTAAGCTAATCAACGAGCGGATCACACAGGCCGCCAAGATCAGCCAGAAGGCGGTCAGCATCTCGGTCGATCTGTCGTCCCAGACCGCTTGGGAAAGCAGCCTGATGACCTATATAGACCTCATCCCCTTCCAGTACATCGGCAAGGGCGAACAGTGTGTGATCAAGACCAAGCTGGCTCTCAGCGCCAAGAAGAATACCGAGGCGACGGCGATTCTGCTGGAGGAGCCAGAGAACCATTTGTCGCACGCGCGGCTGAGCGAACTGATCGCTGACCTTACCGATCAGCACGGGCAAAAGCAGATCATCATTTCCACGCACAGCAGCTTCGTCGCCAATAAGCTCGGTCTCGACCACCTTATTGTGCTGCGTGGCGGTGAGGTGGCGCGCATCTCGGAACTGGAAGCCAGCGACTTCTTCAAGAAGCTGGCGGGATACGACACCCTGCGCTTGGCGCTCGCCGCCAAGGCCATTCTTGTTGAAGGCGATTCCGATGAACTGGTTGTTCAGCGCGCCTATATGGACACCAACGGGGGCCGACTGCCGATCCAGGACGGCATCGACGTCATCTCCGTAGGCACGGCCTTCCTGCGATTCCTTGAACTGGCCGATGCCCTGAAGATCCCGGTCACCGTAGTCACCGATAATGACGGAGACACCGCCGCCGTCGAGAAGAAGTACGCCACGTTCAAGGACTCCGACACCATCAGGATCTGCTTTGATCCCATCGTCGACACTGGATCCCTTACGATCAAGGGCAGGCCATTCAACTACAATACGTTGGAGCCAAAGCTCCTCAAGGCGAACGATCGCGCGACCCTGAATGCTATCCTTGGGACGTCGGCACAGACGGACGACGAGCTTCGCATCTACATGCGGGCCAACAAGACCGAAAGTGCACTGGCGATCTTCAAATCGATGACTACGATCACCTATCCCGACTACATTCAAATAGCGACCGCCAGTGATCGGAGAGAATAAGATCGTCATCGCCGCCGCTGGCTCCGGCAAGACCACCTACCTTGTCGAGCAGGCGGTGAGGATGAGGGGCGAGAGGGTACTGATCACGACCTATACCGAATCGAACGAGGCTGAGATCCGCCAGAAGTTCTTCGAGCTCGTCGGTCATGTGCCGGCGAACGTGGTGATCATGACCTGGTTCAGCTTCTTGATCGCTCATGGCGTAAAGCCATTTCAGGGTGGTCTATTCGAGTTCCCGGTTCGTGGCATGGTGCTGGTTTCGACCCCATCGGGGATGCGCTTCGTTAACAGCAAGGGGATCGGGGTTCCGTGGCCGGAAGAGACCATCGACAGGCACTTTTTTGACCCGACCAGCCGGGTCTATTCGGATAAGCTCTCTAAGCTGGTGATCCGCTGCAACGAAAAGAGCGGCGGCGCCGTGATCGACCGCATTAGCCGCGTCTTTTCACACATCTTTGTAGACGAGGTCCAGGACCTTGCCGGCTACGACCTCGACATCCTAGCAGCCCTCGCTCGGAGTCCCACACGGTTGTTCATGGTCGGCGACCCGCGGCAGGTAACCTACCTTACGCACCATGAAAGGCGCCTCCATAAGTACGCCAATGGCGGCATCGTCCAATTTCTCCGCAATGAGCTTCCCAAGAAGGTTCCAATCGACATCGACGAGACAACCTTGAACCGGTCACACCGCAACAACGGGCTTATCTGCGAAGTGTCGTCGCGACTGTTTCCGGCTCGGCCCGCGAGCAAGGCCTGTAACTGTGTCAGGTGTGGGACCGGGTCGGCGTGGAATGGCGTCTTCATCGTCCAGATGGCCGACTACTCCCACTACTTGGCGACGGTCCGGCCGATGCAACTGCGTGACAAAAGCACCAGCCACGGCGTGGATCGCCGGTGGCCCGCCATGAACTTTGGGGAGTCGAAGGGCCGGGGCTTCGACCATGTGGTTATCCTGCCAACCGAGCCAATGCGACGCTGGCTCTACGAACCCGCGACCGACCTGAAGCCCCAGAGCAGGGCGAAGTTCTACGTCGCCCTGACGCGCGGTCGCCACAGCGTGGCCATCGCGATGGATTGGGGGACCGCGCCGCTACCCGCGGGATTTTCGCTCTACGAGCGTGTGGCGCCGGCGTGACGTCGGCCCTGGCCGGGCAGATGGCAGGTATTGGGAACGACTACCGGCATCCTGAATGGCGAGAATGAGGGCGCACAGCGGTCATTTTTGAACCGTGGCTGGTAAGTCGTTTTCGGGTCGGAGCGGGCGGGCATCCGTAACCGCCGAAAGGAACAAAGGCAGAGCCACCGGCATTCTTGGACGTAGCGCGAGCGCCCTTATATTTTCATCGGTGCAGTTGGCGGAACTCCCTTAGTGCCGCCTCGCGCCTCCGATCTAGATAATCGGCCAAATCTTGCAAATAGACGCCCTTCTGGCACTTCTGAGACGTCTCCGCCCTCACTACCGGCAGGGCGATTTCGCCAGTTCCGACCTTCCGAAGAAATTTGTCAGGCGTAAGGTGATTGAAATAGTCGCGGCAGACATCCTCGACAGGAATGATCGCCTTGCCGCCATACTGGGCGAACAGGAGGAAGGATGTCGAAAAGGCCTGGTGGGAAATCGGGTCGGGCGTCTTCATCTCTACGCTTCCTCACATACGAATTCTGGACCGCCGTTGTGGCCGATCATGCCGCGCTTCGCCTGTTCACGGCGCTTGGCGTTTTCCTTGCGGGTTACCATCTCGACGTGATCCATTTCCGGTCGCACGCAAAGGCGGTTGCGGCAGGCGTGGTCCAATTCTTTCTTGCCGGGGATATAGCCGTTCTCGTTGGTCCACATGGCGATGTGTACTGCGACTGTCTGGCCGTCGAGAGACATGCGGGGGTAGCCCTTGCCTCGACCGTTCTTCCCAGAATCAGGGCCGGTCCACTCCCAGCAGCCTGTTGCCGGATCGATGCGGACCCGGGGCATGATCTTTGCGCGGATGCGATCACGACGGCTGCTCATCCTCAGCGCCTCCAGGCATCAAAGGCATTGCGCAGATCCTGCCAGCGGGCAGCTGCGGCCGCGTCGTCGTTCAGCTCGCTGCGCGAGCGGATGTTTAGGATCGAGCGGACCTTTGTCGCAACGCGATCGTCGGTGAGGGGCCTCGCCAGGCCGCGGCACTCCTCGAGGAATTTCTTGAATGCCGGCTCGGCGCATTTGATCGCGCATTCGGCCGCGTAGTCCTTCGGCTTCTGCTGGTGCTGCGGAGGAGCGTGGCTGCGCAGCTCGGCGACTAGGGTGCGATACCGGCCCGCGAGGGCGTCATAGGTCCCGAGCAGCCAAATCAGATCATAGGGCGCGTTCAGCACCATCTCGCTGTCGACGATCGGCGCGTCGGCGGCGATCGTCGCGATGAGGAAATTGCCTTCGCTGCTTGCCGCAGTCAGGCAGAGCCGACCACCGTCGGATTCAATACCCCAGTCCGGGGTTGCGAGCGCGACCCGGTTGCGGATCGCGTCCATGCGTTTCTGCTGCAGCGAGGGCTCCGGGTGGCTCATCGGCGGACCTCGTCGCACAGCGGGCGATTGGCGACCTGGAGGGCGACTTCGAAACGGTCCATGGCTTTGCCCTCAGATCTTCGCGTCGGAAGCGTACTGCCATTCCTTGCGGAAGGCCGTGGTGCCGGCCAGCGCTGCGGACATGAGAAACGCGATCGAGAGTGCGAGGATGGCGCAGGCGAAAAAGAAGCGATTGGGGCTGGCTTCGAGCCGTGCCTTGTTATGTCCGGTGAAATGCTCAGTCATGGCCAGAGGGCTCCAGAGCAGGATGAGATGAAGGGGGAGAGAGTGAAGGCTTGGCCGGCGAGCGCGCCGCGCATGAACCACAGGGGCAGGGGCTCACGGCGACGCGCCCTCTTCGCCATGGCGCTACGCCGCGCGGGCCATGACGGTGGCGAGTTCGGTGGCTCGCTGGCCGAAGAGCTTGACCTGTCGTTCCGAAAATTTTCCGGTCAGGATCAGATCTCGATCTGTGCAGCCCTCGCCGATCGAGCGCATCGTCTCGGCCATGCGCTCAATGGTGTTTCTGGTTTGAATTCCGCCGTTCGGTTGCATCCTTCGTCTCCGGGTTCGAGGAAAAGACCTCCGGTGGCGAACTGCTTTTCCGCGCCACTCCACAAGGGAGGAATGAACGGAAGCATAAGGCGGAAACAATTCCGCTGTCAACTATGAAGGCGGAAAGATTTCCGCTGAATCAGACATGTAGCGCGCGGAAACGAAAAAGCCCGGCAAAATTGCCGGGCTCTTTGCTGGGACTGATTCGGTCATTAATGACTAGATTCCGAATAGCTCATTCATGGTCAAAACCTTGTGATAGGAGATGATCGCTTCGTTTTTGATCTCGATCTCGGCTGGCGGGTTGTGTTTGCGAATGATGAGGGCCTCGCCGGTTCGCCGGACGTAAAGGCCAATCGTGGCCTCTACAGTTCCGTCGGGCTCCTCGTCGCCAATGCGGCACTGAACCACTACAGCGTCGCCGGACCGCGCCGGTTTGTGGGGGTGGACATACACCAAATCCCCCTGCCAATACTGCGGCTCCATCGAGCTGCCTTCAACGTACAGGGAGTAGATGTCCTTCGTGCCCATCAGCGCAGGCGGCCGCCGCACGTAATCAATCGCGTCACTGGTCAGTTGAAAGGCTCCTCTATGGTGTGACCCGGCAGCTGTGCCGAGGACGGGCACATCTTTCGGCATTGCAGAGTTAGTGGGCAATTCGATATTGGCAACCCGCACCTCCTGTTGAGGTTGCACGGGCTGAGATGGTCCGCTGTCCTGGCCAGTGAGTAGCCATTGCTCGGAAACTTCAAGTGCAGGAGCTAACGCCGAGAGAGTTTTCCCAGTGGGAAGTTGGTCTCTGTTTGCGAGCAGCTTGCGCAGGGTGTCTTTCGAAAGGCCCGCTTTCATGGATGCTGCCTGCGGGCTCAAATCCATGATTCTCAAGCGCTCTTTTATGCGGTCGTGAATTGTTTCCGTCATGTGCGGAATTCTATCCGTGCTAATGGTGACTTGTAAGGGGAAAGATTTCTGTTGACTAGGCGGAAATGTTTCCGCATTTTCCGTTCCTATGACGCTTCGAGAACAACTCATCCTGGTCTCCGACGAGTTCGGTCGCGCCCGCGGGATCGGCAGACAGCGCGTTTCGACGATCGTGCTTAATCGTGGCTCAACACTCGATTTACTCGCGCAAGGCCGCAGCGATCTGAACACCGGCACGTTTGAGCGCGCGATGATTTGGTTCTCCGAAAACTGGCCGGAAGGAGCCGAATGGCCTTCTGGCGTGCCGCGTCCCATCCTTCGGGAGGCGGCCGAATGAAGTTTCCCGAGCAAGGTACCGGTTACCTCCTCCCAACTGGCGGCCTTGCCGGCTGGCAGGGACGCGCCCAGGTTCGGCGCGTCCCTGTCTCTTTTTTTCCCTCTGCCTATCCATGCGGCCCTCCGTGATCTGATGGACTGACCCTAAGCCGCCGGCACGGGGCCTTCACGGAATCCTTTCCAGCGATTTTTTCCTTGACCAAACTCAGGGGTGTTTTCGTGCGTGCAATTTCTGACGAACATGCATCCATCATCAAGGCCGCTACGGCTGCGGCTTACGAGGCGCTCGGCGGGGTTAGCCGGGCAGCAGAGGCGCTCGGAGTGGCCTCCTCGACGCTCACGAAATATGCATCGATGGGCGAGGAATGGCGCGACAGCTTCATCCGCCTGGATCTTGCCGTCGAGCTAGACCGGCGATGCGATCACCCGTTCTTGCTTACCGCCATGTCGCGGATAGTGAAGGACGAACACGTCTCCAGCTTCGGAGTGGTCACCGCGAGCGCAGTCCTGCGCCTGGATGGCGTTCTCGACGATGTCGTACGTGCGGTCGCTGCGGCGCTCGAAGATGACGATCACATCGACGCTGCGGAACGACAAGCTATCCGCAACCGCATCGTTGCGGCTCAACAATATCTGGCCCGCCTCGACGCCATGATGATGGCGGGTGCCCGCTGATGCATGGCAAACCCAAGAACTCGACCATGACGGTAACGGCCATCTGCGCGCTGTTGCCGGACGACCCGGAAGCAGCCGTCAGCGTTGTGACTGTCGCCTGCGCTGCTGCCGCCATCACGGCCGGGCTCGACGACGAGGCAACGGTACGCGGCCTGCGCGCGGCGCTCATATCCATGCGCGGGAACGGCCTCGGCGACATTGGTCGCAAGGGGGTGCACTGATGGAGCGCGCCACCCTTTCCCCCACGCGCTGGACTGCCAGTGGGTCGGTCGGGACGCGCTGCATTGCATTGTTGCGGCGGGTGCGGGCGAGCGGCGACGCATACACGCTCATCCGCAACGTCGACCGTGATGCCGTGGTCAAGGCGCTCGCCGCCGGCTTCGTCGCCTGGGTCGGCCGTAGCCGTGAGGTCGTTCGGCTGACGGCGAGGGGCGCGGAATATCTCGATCGCCTGGCGAGGGTGGAATGAGGTTTTCTGCCCCGCCGCTCTCCCGCCAGGTCCTCGTCGAGCGCGTCCTGACGCTCTGGCTTCAGGAAAACCGCGACACGCACTCGATCGCAGCCGAACTCGGCATCGACGAAGACGAGGTCTGCAAGATCATCGAACAATCGGAAGGAAGAAGGCCGTGAGCGATCAGCTTCCGAAGCTTGGGCCGAAGGCGCGCGCGATCGTCGACGCAGTGTTGCGGGAAGGCATCTATCGCGCATCGAAAGAGTCTGAAATCGCCGTTTGCCGCAATCTGAACAGCCGTCAGCTCCTCTCTCGCGACAGGAAGGATGGTGCGGTCTGGTATCCGACAGCGAAGCTCTGCGAGCTTGCCGGCGTGACGCCGCCGGAAATTGGGCAGGGGGGCGAGGGCGGAACCGGCGCGCCAGATTCTCGGGCTCAGCCCGAGCAGGGCGCCGATCGCCCCCCTGCGCCGGCCGAGATTGAGCCTTCGCCGACGGCGGACCTGCCGCCGCTCACGCGCCTGCCGCATCATCCGCTCGCCGCTCTTTTCCCCATGCTGCCTGACGACGAGCTGCGCCGCCTCGCCGACGATATCGAGGCGAACGGGCAGCAGGAGCCGGTCTGGTTGCTCGACGGCAAGATCCTTGACGGGCGGAACCGCGAGGCGGCTTGCCATCTGGTCGGCATCGATGCCTGGACGAAGGAATACGAGGGCAAGGACCCGCTTGGCTTCGTGCTCTCCCTCAACCTGCATCGCCGGCATCTGACGGAAAGCCAGCGCGCCATGGTGGCGGCGCGGATCGTGGACTGGGAACGCGGCATCAACCAGAACACGGCCGGGGATGCAAATTTGCACGCCCGCGAGGCAGGGCGCCGCCTTTCGATTTCCGAGCGCGCGGTCAAGGCCGCAAAGCGGGTGCGCGACCATGGTGTCGAGGCGCTGTCCGATGCCATCCGCGACGGGCGGATCTCCATCCATGCCGGCGAGGCTCTGAGCCACCTGGAGCGGGCGGCGCAGGAAGAGGCGCTGCGGCTCGAGGAAAAGGAGATCATCCAGCGTGCCAAGGAAATTCGCCAGAAGCGGCAGGAGATCCGTCATGCCGTGCGGCTGACGCATATGGCGCATGTGGCAGAGGCCGGCTCGTCGAGCGCGGGCAAGGTCGGACAGAAATTTCCAATCATCTATGCCGATCCGCCTTGGCAGTTCGGCGTGCGCTCGGAAGTGACGGGGCGCGAGAAGAGCGCCGAGAACCACTATCCGACCATGCCGACGGATGCGATCTGCGACCTCTTCGACGAGATCGGCGCACCGGCCAAGGCTGATTCCGTACTTTTCCTTTGGGCGACGAACCCGATGCTGCCGGACGCTTTCCGCGTCATGGCCGCATGGGGCTTCACCTATGTGCACCATTGGATCTGGGACAAGGAAGTGGCTGGAACCGGCTATTGGGGCCGCGACCGGCACGAGCTGCTGCTGATCGGCAGGCGCGGCGACCCGGTTTCGCCGCTGCCCGGCTCGCAGCCCGAGACGGTCTATCGCGAGCGGAAGGGCAGGCACAGCGCCAAACCAGATTACTTCGCCGAGCAGATCGAGCGGCTCTATCCCGCCATGCCACGACTGGAAATGTTCTGCCGCAGCCCGCGCCCGGGCTGGACGGCATGGGGGTTTGAAGCCGCGACAGAGGAGGCGGCTGAATGACTTCCATGCTTCCCATCATCGAGGAACTCGCCGATGCGCCGGACTATATGGCGCGGGCGCGGTGGCTGCTCGAAGTCCCGCTCGCGGTGATCATCCGCGACCAGGTGACCATCCACCGGCTGCTCTCTGCGGCCGGTTTTCACGAAGGCCTTGCCTACTTCGCAGCCGAGATCGCGGCGCTTTCGGCGACGCGCGGCCGGGACGGGTTGGCGCCGAACACAATCCGCATGACGCGGGAACACGCCCGCATTGGAGTTCAGATCATTGCGCGCGGTGGCGCGGAAAAGGGGGCGGTTCTATGATGAAACTAGTACGCGACAGCAATGCCAATTTCCT
>Ga0228711_1009805_pt1 | contig 12821 bp, 9 predicted proteins | sample MedpolnodulmetaG_2_FD_177996 | JGI IMG/M metagenome (GOLD analysis project Ga0228711, IMG submission 177996) | Root nodule microbial communities from Medicago polymorpha collected in Santa Monica, California, United States - brown nodules | ecosystem: Host-associated > Plants > Roots > Nodule...
GTGGTGGTTAGTGGATATTAATGGGCTAAACGAAAAATGAGAAATGTTAACGAGTACTTCCGGGGCACTTTACACTACTAAAAAAAGTAAAATTAGCGAGGGAAATTAGTCGGAAAAAATGAAATTTCTCACAAATTCCTTAGTCGCAAAATTTAGTGACGGAATTAGAGAGATATTTTACGTTTTCCCTCACTAAATATCCCTCACTAATTTTTGTTTTTTTAGTAGTGTTAAGACCTTTAAATAGTAATCTTTTTTGAAAATTTATATAATCAATGCATCGGAAATTGAAACATTTAACTTTTTTATGGAATCATTTCTTCTTTTAGTATCCTTAAAGAGTGTCCCGGAGGCACCCGTTAGCAAGACCCATGAAGAATATATAAGAGAAGTGTAGTGTATACAAAATAAATGTAGTAAAATATTCAAGTATGAGTAGTTATTACCTACAAGTATGTCTGTTTGAAGCGTAGCGAATACGACTGAAGACATTATATATATGAGTCACGTCTTTCACATATTATCCATTTAATCTATTAATCTATTTCTAATCAATTTGTGACTAACCACTCACACTTAAATTCTAGGAATATATGATATATGATGTTATGACCCAAGTAATTGAATTATTTATACTTTTTTTGAAGACATTGAATTATTTATACTTGAATTGAATTTGTTGAAAGGTATGGTAATAAACCAAGTTTAGGAGGAATAGAGCTGATGAATGAACCACAAGGTGTCAATCTTGATAGTCTCAAGAAGTATTACAAGGCAGCTTATGATGCTGTGAGAAAATACAACCCAGAGGCTTATGTGATCATGTCAAATCCATTGGATGGAGATTCTAAAGCTCTTCTCTCATTTGTTAGTGGCTTCAACAAAGTAGTCCTTGATGTGCATTTCTACAATCTTTTTTGGGATAGATTCAACAACATGAATGTTCAACAAAATATTGACTTCGTAAGAAATGAAAGAGCATCAGATCTTGCTGGTGTATCTTCAACAAATGCTCTTACTTTTGTAGGTAAAAACCAAATCCTAACCAATTTTATTAGTATATATGTGTGTGTGATAGGGATGAAATGTGATTTAATACATATATGAAATATGTTTTTTTCTTTTTTAGGAGAATGGACGGGTGAGTGGACCATACAAAGTGGGTCTAAGCAAGATTTCCAAAACTTCGCCAAAGCCCAATTGGATGTGTATTCTCGGGCAACATTTGGATGGGCTTATTGGTCCTACAAATGTCAATTTAATCGTTGGAGTCTCAAGTGGATGATCGAGAATGGTTACATAAACCTGAGAAAATAAAGCGTATCGGAAGATAGCTTTTCGACAGGATGTGAGGGATTTCAAGTAACATGGGGGAGGAGAGAAACCGTCCTAGATGTAGGAGGGGTTCTTTTGCCAACCCAACATCGCTTCAAATGTATGCTTCTAAAAAAACTATCAAACTTTTGTCATATGATTTTATATTTCTGAATAATTTGTGTGATTTGAATTCATGCTCCGAAAAATATGAGAATTTTTTAGTAGTAAGGGTGGGGGAAGAGAAACACCCTTGCATGTACTGTGGTTACTCTAATGAATAAAATACTATAGTTCAACCTATGAATGCATATTCAAATTCTTTAAGCAACAACTAATATTGGAAGAACTCAATTGCACGTAGGTTCATGGGCAAGAATACATTGTAGGTTAATTATTTCACAAATCTACAAAAATACGTATTAATTTTATTTTTGCTGTATATAATCAATTTATCATCATGTCTTATTGTTACCTAAAAATATCACTCAGCAGTTTTGTTCCTATTGTTTTGGTCTTTTGGAAACAAAACAAGAAGGAAAATAAAAATAAGAATCTATTGAGTTCCACCATCCCAACAAACTCTAAATAATAGAATAATGCAATAGTTGAATAAAATTCTTGATTTCTCTGGTCTCAAAATACTACTAGCACATGAACCTGCAATGTTTGATAAGTCAAAATATTATATAAAAATCGTTTGCTCAAGTCATCTTAAAAATACTAACCAACATGATAAAATCAAGCTGAATTCTTAGATGTGTTGTTAATTTGCATTGAAGCTATCCTTAAGTTGATTATGGCTTAAACACGGTGAGGTCATAATTGAGTCCGACTCAATGAATGCTTTATCTTGGGTGAATAATTTTATTGCGAATTCTTAGGCAAAAGAAGGTTCGACCATAAAAGGAAGGCGAGTACAATGGTATTAGAAAAGTATATGTTTAGTTTGTTTCCTTGACTACTTCTGCAGTAATTGTTGTTGTCATGCTGATTGAGGACTCAAATTGGGGGTAATAGAGTAGTTCTTGGTTTTTACTAGATGGTTTTATAATGTGTTAGTGTTGAACCTATAAAAGCAGCTATTGTTTTCTTGCAAAACAAGTAACCATAACAATAGATGAATTTAGAGAGAGAAGAATGGAGAATGAGGAAGTGGTTATAGAGAGAGAAGAAAGTGTTGGAAGATTGTTATGATTTCATTCATTGATGAAATAGAGAATTACAATCTATTTATATACATAACTTGGAGAATAAGTCATCTAGTAACTAACTAACTAACAAACTTATTAAAAGTAAAGCTAATTATTAAAACCAACTCTACTAATGATTATGGGTTAATCATATCTAATACACCCCCTTTAATCCATAATCCTAACAATAAATGAGACCTAGCTTGTTCCTCAAGTAAGCAAATATGTCAAGCTACAATGCCTTTGTGAATCCATCAGCAAGCTGCATTTCAGTTGGAAAATGTGACTTCAATCATGCCGTTTGTCACTTGTTCCCCCTGATGAAATGGAACCTGATTTTTATGTGTTTGTTTCTTCCATGTGCTATATGATTCTTAACTAGATTAATAGCTGATATGTTATCAAGTTTCAGCTTCAGAGGCTTCCCTACTCCACACCCATATGATTCGGAATCTGGGTGTTCCTGAATCTAAAACTCTCGTCATCGAATCTTTCAGTTATGGATCGAGTAACTCTTGATCACTAGTTCTTTCTTGATTTCTGAGTCTGAGGTCATGTCAATGTTGTATTTTCTAAGAGTCTTCGGGTGGCTGTCCGAGGACCGCCTTCGTGAGACCATTTCGATCAACACTGAAGAAGTCCTCTCTCAGGCTAGGCTCTATTAGGCGGAGGTGATCCTTTCTTTACTTAGATACTAGTTATAAAAGCTACTTAATCTGTTACTTGGGACTAAAAATCAGCTCATGCCTTTCTTTGCTTCTAATGATAGAAAGGAGGGGAGGGAAGGATGTGCGCCAGACATAGGGAAAGCCCGTAGCTTCACGGGGATGTTCTTTACTCAACATACGGAACTAAATCTACTAAAAAGACCCCTGCCTTTTCCTTTACCAGATTTTCGGTTCCGTTCCGTCAAGTGCTTTAATACCTAATTTGAAACCAACCTATGGTATTGTCTAGCCCATCATGCTATTAGGTTAACCACCGGCTATGAAGCTTGTTATGTTCCTACCCTTGCTCTCTTTGCTGACTCTGTTGTGGCATTCCCTCGGAGAGTCTATCTGCTACATAGTCAACATGCTCTGGTCCTGGATCAACAAGGTCATCTACTGGAACTATGCCTAGATATGCGTACACTGAACTGCTGGCACTTGAAAGGAATTTGACTATATGATGGTGGGACATTCCCCTATCCACGCGGTCTATCCACACTTTTACTGGGTGGGATATTTTGCTATATCGGAACAGGGAAAGATACTGGACGGAGTTGTGCTTTTCCCACCTTGGCCAGGAAGAGATGTGAGACGAGGTTCTTCAACCATTACTTTTCTTGAACTTTGAATTTCGTTGTGCTAAGGTCAAGATCATGTGGTAGTTTATTTGTTGTTGTTTGTTCTACTAGAGGATCTGGGTCTCTCTTACGAACATCAAAATCTCACTACCAATCCCAAAAGTAGGGGAAAGTGTTTGTTCATTTCAATCAAGCGATAGAGGTAGAGGCTTTACTTCTTTAGCCTACGCTAGGAAGAAGTTGTTGCCGAGTGACGATTGGACGAGGGGAGTTCAATCATGAAGTTGGGTACAAATAAGCCAGTAAAAGACTTAGAAGCCAGTGAAAGAGGAGTAGTCAGGATATGACGAAGCACGCCTGATACGTAAGCGAATACATATCACATGGGTTTGTACTGATCCCCTTTCGAGCTGTCGAGTGAGGATTTATCCATCTATTAAGACAAGATACGAAGGTCCTTGATTATTTATAAAGGGAGTACTCTCTTCTCTGATGTGTGTTCTATTATTACCTCTTATTCCTATTGGAGTGATCGGGACTAAGCCGCGTGGCGATACCCGCGAAAAACAATTTTTTTTTCATTCTACTGAATCTGAAACTCTTTGATATCTTCTCAAAATAATTTGAATCAACAATGAAATCTTTGAACGTTGTTTTTTGTGCTTCTATAGGATTTGTACGAAGATCCTCATAACCTTTCTCCACCAATTCAAGAACATCTTATGCTCCAAAAAGCTAATTCATTGGTACCCATGATTACTCAACAAGAAATTATGACTTCACACACACTTCAGTCGTGTTTCTCATAGATTCACCCCTCACAAATCCCCAGTGTTTCCCAGAATATCAAAACCAAGGGCTATAGATGCCAATTATTAGCGCAACTATTGTTTTCTTGCAAAACAAGTAACCGTAACAGTGGATGAATTTAGAGAGAGAGAGAGAGATAGAGAGAGAGAGAGAGAGGGGTGGAGAATGAGGAAATGGTTATAGAGAGAGAGAAGAAAGTGCTGGAAGTTTGTTATAAATTATGATTTCATTGATTGATGAAATAGAGAATTACAATCTATTTATATACATGACTTGGAGAGTAAGTTATCTAGTAACTATCTAACAAACTTATTAAAAGTAAAGCTAATTATTAAAACTAACTCTACTAATGATTATGGGTTAATCATATCTAATAGGCCCTGGGTTGTCTTCTGGTGCATTGATTCCCCTCCTGCTATCTTGCCTTTGTAATACTGTTATGGTTTGAGTTGGCGTGATTTGTAGGAATTTTTTTCTGTTTCAGGAGCAATGTTTGTTTTGAGGTAGCTTTTTCATTGCCTTTTGGACTAATAGGATATTGCTAGTTGTGGCCTATTTATGGAACAATTGCTGATCATGTGTGCAGTTGGCATTTAATACGGCCTGGTGATCATATAAAGACAGAATATTAGTTGCATAAATTGATGTCAACAAGTTTGAGAATAGTTCTCTGCTGTTCACCCGGGGTTGCTATATTTTTTTCTTTCTTCACTGGAATATAGCATGTCAGCATTTGGATGAACCTGAGTTTGGTTAACGCTGATCGAGGACTCAAATTAATTAATCTATTATGATAAAACTCTTTCTACAAAATCAGGGCTGCTCAATATTTAACTATTATTTCAATGGACATATTGACTGCCCAACGTCAGAAAATTAGGTAAAAGCCGCCATCTTGTAAGTGGTCATCAGTGGAGACTTATTTTTAGAGTGGTGCTTGAGAGTATCATCTAGTAGAAATGCAATGAATATACTTTTCAACATTATATATTTGTTCTATTGGCCATCTTGAATCATAGAACTTATTAATTAATGAATGTGCTTGTCCTCCTGATGAAGTTGGTGCTTAATTCCGATTGTGCAGTTTATCATAATTCAATATATATAAACCATTATTTACATTTGAATAGAAGATAAATGGACAACAAGCTGTGCCGCTAAACTTTTTTAGATGGTAAAATCAATCCTCGTAAACACAACATTCAGGATAACACTTGTGTACCATTGAGATACCAATGTTATATAACATTGGCCAATAAAGGTGTGCCACATGACACTTCACATGTATGTCTTTTCTCTTTCCTCTTTAGGCCTTTCTACGTGACACACCTTCATAGACCAATGTTATATAACATTGGTATCTCAATGATATACAAGTGGTGTCCCAACATTCATGAACTTATGAGACATAACATTACTATGCATGACTTTTTGAATTTTAGGTAGAAGGTCACCAACCTCTCGTGTTAGGAAACTGTCAGAAACAAATAGTATAAAAAGATGTTACAAATTTGGTATAAAAACAAATGTGTCAACAACCTTTACACAAATGTTATTAAATGAATTTTTTTTTTTATCATGTGAAAATTTACACATCTTAATTCCGATACATTACTCTAATCCATTATAAACAAAAAGGTTCAACAAGTGCTCCACAGTATCTATTTTATATCAATATACAAAGAAGATATATTTATTTTGGCTGATTTTTTTCATCCATTTTTACTCTTCATTTACATTATTTTATTTACTGCCATATCCTTTTTATCTGCACCAATATATACATAAAGATGTATTAATTTGAACTGGATTTTTTTCCTTCTGCTGTTACTCTTTATTTAAATTATTTTATTTACTATTTTACCTTTTTAATTATATTATTTAAATTATTAATAAAAAGAGTTAAATTTCATTAAAATAAGAACAATTTCATTATAATAAAACCAATATTTGACAATATAAAAGGACTTATTTTAATTTTATTTACCAGAAATATTTCATCATAATGTATGTCAAATTTGATATATCTTTTTTCCTTTCATGTTTACCATTCACTTGATTTTTTTTCATTAAATCATTCTTTATCAATTAAATAACTTGATTTTTTGTTAAAATAATCAGATAAAATTCATAACTTCGATTATTTTTATCGATATTAAACACACTTGCATAATCATTATTGTTTTGGATTTTTTTTCCACACAACTTTTAATTTAATGAATATGGATTCTATCTTTTTATAATTTAATGAAATACTTAAGGTTAACATATATGCACACACATGACCGTCTTAAACATCATAGAAGATTTTTTTTTTTTGTTTTGAGGTTACATCTTAGAAGACTTGAAGTCTTGTTCTAATCTTAAGAATTGTGCTTTAATAAAAAGAAACTGTGGCTGGACTATAGAAATTATTTTGAAATATTATATTTTTACTAATGAATCAACGAAAACTCAAAATTTACCTTCAAAATTTTAAGACTATGATATTGATCTCTTTCCACATCCATAAAACTGGCCCTACACATATCGATTTTATTTTGTGTACCATTAAGGAGGGAATGTCATTGATATTGAACAATTCAATTCATTGAAAGTGGCGTGAGAAACAGAACCTGGACATATATTTTTTTGGACCTTGGCATTTTTGGACACATTGAATTTTTGACTAATAAAAATAAAAGGTTAAATAAACTAAACTAAAAAAAAGTGAAAATAAAATAAACACAAAATAAAAATGAAATAAGAAATAAAATAAAAGATGAAAATAAATAAAATAAAAATGTGAGAAGAGGGCACAAATCGGAACAAAAATAAGGTATTTTAAAATACCTTTCTACCGAAGTTTCCTTTGAAAAGTCAAAGACTATTCAGAGTCGAAAATTGGGGTATGACAATTCCATTATCTATACATATATCTAATCTAATCTAATATATACAAAGAATATATTAGATTATCTATACATACATCCTTTCTCTGGGTTGGACTTTTATTGGTTAATTTTACCCTCTACTTACTATTAAAATAATAAGTTGATTTAAAAAAGATGTAACCGATTCTCTAATAAAAAAGGAAGAAACAAATTACAAAAAGATAATGAATTGCATCTATCACAAGGGGATGCCCATCCCATTTTCTGGACTAGACTTTTTCTTCCATTTTACCCTTCTTCTAAACTGTTTTATCATTTTTATCATATTATTTAAATTATCAACAAAAAATTAGTTAAATTCCATTAAAAGAGGAACAATCAACAAAAATAGAAACAAAAAATTAGTTAAATTCCATTAAAAGAGGAACAATCAACAAAAATAGAAACAATATATGACATTATATATATAAACCTATGTTGATCTTATATAAACATTTTTTCTTCTAATTTTACAATTCACTTATTTCTTTTTAACTAGTTTATGGTTCCTTGCCAATAAGAGCCGAAAGACAGGAACGTTAGTGTCCATCTTGACGCCAGTGATTGAATAAACAAAGTTTTCAAGCTATTACTCATATTTCTCTTTTTAGTTGCATTGATATTCAACCAACTTCCCCATTACCATAATCATCAACAAGTGACCCAACAAATTAATATAACACTTTCCGGTTTGATTCAGCCTTCAAGATAAACCATGGAGAATGGAAGCACAACATCAAATCAATTCCCATCAAACCAACCAATTTTCCAAGGAGAAGATTACCATATATGATACGTGCAAATGAAAGTCATATTTAGATTTCAAGATGTTCTTGAAATCGTGAATGATGCCATACCATGCATTGGCAAACAATGCCACTAATACATAAAGGGCAACACATCATGAACACAAAAACAATGATGCGAAAAGTCTATTCTTCATTCATCGATGTGCGTATTCGAATATCTTTAAGAAGATAGTTGAAGAGGATACAACAAAGGGTGCATAGAATACACCAAAATAATTAACATGATTAATTTTGAATTTTAAGGGTTAATTTTGGTTCTAATATTAAAATCATATGGAATATTACGCATCGATCCTTAGACTAGGAATAAGAGAATGTGGTTTAATTTTGGTTAAAATATTAAAATCATGCATTGTTAGTAGGCATCCAACTTGAGACTAAGAAATATGAATAAGAGAATGTGGAGCAACATTAATTTAAAAATTATTGATCAATATTTTAAATCTTCATCAGAGGCTATATATAGTGCCCTTGGTGATAGCCAACTCAGGATCGTTCAAAAAATGGAATATGCAAACTATTATTTTAGTTTCTTATTGGCTTTATGTCTTACATGTCCTCACTCTCTTTCGTTTGCATACAAAGCTGTGAATTTAGGAAACTGGCTTGTCGCCGAAGGATGGATGGAACCTTCTCGTTTTGACGGAATTGTCAACAAAGATCTCTTGGTAGTATTCCCATAAAAAATTATAAATTTCTCTGGTTATATTTTAAAAGTTTCATTCTTCTTATATTATATTATATTATGAGTCTCCTATTAGTTTTTAGGGAATACTATCAAGTGCCTTAACGACACTTCTTAAAATACTTAAAAGAGTAAGTTTATCTTAGAAATGATGTATTCGATATTTTGAAACTTTAAAAATAATTTTTTTTATACATTAAATTTATAATTTATTTCTATTTTTGAGTTATTAACCAGTGCTCTAAGGGCACTTTTTAGCATAACCCACAAACAATATTATGCAATATTATTTGTTATTTTAGAATATTGTCCATAAAACATTAATCATATTTTTCTATCAATATAAGTATCTTAACTCATCTAACTACACTAATAAGTATTCCAGATTAAAACAATAAACACACTTCCACCAACCTTCAGATGTATATATCAAAATCATATTTTTTTTGAACCGAAAGATTTATGAAAACCTATAAATATGTTTTCCTTAAACTCATATTCTTTTTAGAACCCAAAGATTTATGAAAACCTAAACACCGATGTAAAGTAGCTCAAATTACCAATTACTTCATGACTAACTAAAAATATTCTCCAATCACTTGTTTTTGGGCAAATCAAATGTGCGCGCCTTATTAAGTTTTAATATTTGATGATTTTAGGATGGAACTCAAGTACAATTCATGTCTAAAAAGTTCCAGACATATCTTTGCGCTGAAGATGGGGGAGGAACTACTATTGTAGCCGACCGTAGTTCACCTTCTGGTTGGGAAACATTCAGGGTAAGTAATGTATATATCTAGTAAGTAATGTCATGACTACACTTGGTAAGTTAAGTTCTAATTATTGGCTCATTTGCAGCTTTGGAGGGTTAGTGACTCATCCTTCAATTTTAGGGTCTTCAACAAAAAATTTGTTGGTTTAAATAATATAGGAGGAGGCAACACAATTGTATCTTTTTCAGCTTCACCTAGAAACCAAGAAACATTTCAGATTATAAGGAACAATGATGATCCTCTCAAAGTTCGAATCAAAGCATCAAATGGTCTATTTTTGCAGGTACTCATTAGTCCATCCTCAAGCCAATCAATTTGGAATTTTTTTTAATCAAGTTATGTAATATAAATAAGTACTCTACTTCTAAACCAATCTTAAGAGACCAATTCTTTTAAATCAAGTTACTAATATAATATATGTTAGAGACTTCGAAAAAATGACATTGGTCTCATATTTTTGCACTATATTAGAGAAAGAATTGGACAAATTTCATGTATTTTGTGATCTAATTTTCTATAAAACTTTTTGGTTGGGTTATTGCACATAGCCAATTGGAGTGTGACAGTAGTGGTTTATATTGTGTTTTTACCGTGGAGACTCATGGTCAAAAAGATCAAACCAACAGGCTCAAACTCTCACCACTTGTAAACATTGAGTTTTTCATTTTACCTATGCAGAAATTCTTAATTTCCAACATTCTTTATAGTGGAGAGGAGTGTTATGTTGGATCATTAATCCAACGTTACCTTATATGTGAATAATTATCTATTGTTAATTGTCGTTTAAGTTAGGCCTAATTAAAGTGATCTAATAAGGTTTAGCTAAAGTGGGTTTATGAGTATCTAATAGGGTGTGGGTCTTTAATGTGTAGAGACTAATGGGTAATTCTATTTTTATGATGGGCTAAAATAGAAATACCAATAGTTAACCCTAGTATGGGTGCTATAAATAAAGAGGTCATGGTCCCCAGGTCACACACACCAAGAGAATAACAAAGGGTTCTCTCAGTGAGAGTGTGTGTTGATCTGGAAGATCATTACTACATCAACAATCTCGGAATATGAATTCAGGTACGCTTCCGCATATTGATTTGTTATTTCTGATGATTAACATGATTGACTCTAGGGTTTCAAATTAAGTCTGGTTTTAACATGTTATGCTCACTTTCTTTCTAACACTTTCTCTAATATTTTTCTAAAAAAAAAACACTTTCTCTAATATTTAATCTCTTATTCGAAGTCACTCATGTGAATCTCACACTTTATAAATAGATTTCAAGTAAAGTGGTGAGACCAACGTGAGTTTCACCCAATAAAAGAGCTAGTATTAAAAAGAGAGTGTTAATGACATATAAATATTGTTCTTAATTTCAAGCACTTTAGTTATTAATCCTTGACCATATATGTATGAAGGTTCAATCAAAGACATCGGTGATTGCAGATTATCAAGGCACAAACTGGGATGACAATGATCCATCAGTTTTTCATATGACAATTGTAAACACATTACAAGGAGAATACCAACTTACTAATGGTTATGGTCCAGATAGAGCTCCTCAAGTCTTAAGGGTGAGAATTCCTATAAACTTTTCATGAGAAACTATCACTTGCTGAAATTCTTTGTTGGATTTCCATACCATCTTAGTTTTGAGCTTTGTTTGCTTTGCAGGATCATTGGAATTCATACATAACTGAAGATGATTTCAGATTTATGTCACAAAATGGATTAGATGCAGTGAGGATACCTGTTGGATGGTGGATAGCTCAAGATCCAAACCCACCTAAGCCTTTTGTTGGGGGAGCTTTGGCAGCACTTGACAATGCTTTCACATGGGCATAGTAAGTCTTTGAGATGTATTTAAATTTTAAATTGTAACACATAACATGTATTTAAGATGTACTTTAAAGTTATAAGACTAAACTCTTACCCTTAAACTAGCACATGATTACTAATCAAGTATACCCTTAAACGAGCACATGATTACTAATCAAGTATATATTTGTAACTTGCAGTAGGCATGGGATGAAAGTGATTGTGGACTTGCATGCAGTTGAAGGTTCTCAAAATGGTTTTGAGCATAGTGGGACAAGAGATGGATATACAGAATGGGGTGATTCATACATTCCACAGACAGTCTCTGTCATAGAGTTCTTGGCAAAAAGGTTTTGTCTCTATATATCTAAAATATTGTAAAAACTACAAATAGTTCCATAAGTAGTAAAAAAATATATTTTATTTTGAAAGAATAAATAGTAAAAATTTATTGTTTATCTTGTTATGTGTGAATAATTTTAAAATGACAACTAAAATGACGGAGGGAGTATATCTTGTACATAAATAATATTTGTATAACTATTTTGTGATTTTATCTCTTATACTCACATTATGATTTTACTTTTTCTCTCTGTTGTTTTGGTTTCCGTATCAACTTTTATTATTCTTTGTAAATTTATGATTGTCCCAAAAATTATCATACTAATGGTTGTTCAAATAACACACCTCTATATTACTTAACATATCTCTTCTTTAAAACTTAGTTCACCAAAATAAAATTACCTACTCGAAACTGATTTCTTTATACATGAATTGAATAACAGATATAGTAATAGAAAAAGTTTAGGAGGAATAGAGCTGATGAATGAGCCACTAAGTGTCAATCAAGATAGCCTCAAGAACTATTACAAGGCAGCTTATGATGTTGTGAGGCAATACATCCCAAATACTTATGTGATCATGTCAAATCCATTAGCCACAGATTCTAAACTTCTTCTCTCATTTGTCAAAGGCTTTGATAAAGTAGTCCTTGATGTGCATTACTACAATATGTTTTGGGACAAATTCAATGGCATGAATGTTCAACAAAATATTGACTACATAAGAAATGACAGAGCCGGGGATCTTAGTGGTTTCTCTTCGTCAAATGCTCTTAGTTTTGTAGGTAAGATAACCAAATCCTTGCTAATGTTAGTTAGTCTATATATTTCATGAAACACTTATTCATTTGATATATATATATATATATATATATATATATAT
>Ga0228711_1009807_pt1 | contig 12819 bp, 6 predicted proteins | sample MedpolnodulmetaG_2_FD_177996 | JGI IMG/M metagenome (GOLD analysis project Ga0228711, IMG submission 177996) | Root nodule microbial communities from Medicago polymorpha collected in Santa Monica, California, United States - brown nodules | ecosystem: Host-associated > Plants > Roots > Nodule...
AGTAGGAGTTTAAAAAAAAAAAAATTAGTAGGAGAAAATTAACCCTTTTATGTGTGTGGATTTCTCCTTTATTTGTACTTTATAAAGTACATAAATAATTTGGGAGATAAAGTATGCAAGCACAAACATATATGACTGCTTGAAAAATAATTAAATCATGCTTAAGTTAGAGAAGAAGAAAAATAAATTACTATATCTCTAATTTAGTCACTAAATTTAGCAATATGATTAGAATATGATAGTGGTGAAACTCACACATATACCTAATGTAATTTTGGCAGTGTTAGTTGTCTTTAATTTCTATCTCTAATTTAATTTTGATTTAATTTAGTTGCGGGATATTCATTGAATGTGTTATTGGAGCCATTACTTATATTTAAATTGAAAATGGGAATAAAAGGAGCAGCAATTGCACATGTTATCTCTCAGTAAGTCCTAATTTTGTTGGTAAATCTTAACAAGAACTATTAACCATGACATATATTCTTATATACAAGTGTATCTTACAGAATTTTGATCCTTATAGGTACATGATGGCATTCACCCTCTTCTTCATATTAATGAAAAAAGTGTATCTCCTACCTCCAAGAATAAAGGATCTTCAGATTTTCCGGTTTCTTAGAAATGGTAAGGTTCTTGCTTTTACATAAATAAAATGCTTAGGCTGAAAATTCTTTATTATCCTTGAAAAAAAAAAGAGCGGACAACGCAAGAAATTCGAGTGATAAGAAATTCGAATACCTTAAGTTATTGGTTTAAGGGTTCGATCTTTAACTTTTTGAATACGGTACAACACAAGTTTTACCTTGTGTATTCATCAAGTTCGAAAAATATTAGTCGCCACAGGGTAGACATGCAAACTCGACTTCTGAGAGGCCAAAATTTTAAAATATAACATGGAAAAAAGAAATTTCACATTTTTTATTGACAATAATGAGTGAAATTTTGTGAATGATCTTGACAATAAAATTTGAATAATTATTTATGTTGGAGTAATTTTTTCCGTAAATCGGTTAATTACAGGAGGTCTGTTGATGACAAAGGTAATAGCAGTAACATTCTGTGTGACATTAGCAGCATCTTTGGCTGCAAGGTTAGGTTCAATTCCCATGGCTGCCTTTCAACCTTGCCTTCAAGTTTGGTTGGCATCCTCTCTCTTTGCAGATGGTTTGGCTATAGCTGTACAGGTACTGATTCGGGTGCAATATCTTCGTTATTTCATATGAGAGATTTGAAATTATCTATGTCGCATTTATCTTATGGTTTGTCGATTTACAGGCAATCCTAGCTGGTTCTTTCGCGGAGAAAGACTATAACAAAACAACAGCAGCCGCAACGAGGACTCTACAATTCGGTTTTATTTTAGGGGCGGGGCTCTCTGTTATTGTTGGATTTGGATTATACTTTGGAGCTGGAATCTTTACCAAAAACCTTCAAGTTATACGCTTTATCCGAATAGGTGCCCCGGTACGTTTTATGGATTAGAGTATCTCTTATACTCCTTTATTTTTGCCAAAAGGTAACATTTTATGTGGCACTATATATTATATCTAATTTCATCAAATTACTCACCAGATTGTAGCTGCAACACAACCAATCAATACATTAGCTTTTGTCTTTGATGGTGTGAACTATGGAGCTTCTGATTTTGCATATGCTTCATATTCCTTGGTAATTATGTTTTCATCTCCCTGTTTTATTTATTTTTATATAAATATAAGTTTCATATTTAATTAATCAAATTAATTGATATACCTAGTAATTTTTGTTTGGTAAATTTATCCAGGTTACAGTGTCACTGGTAAGTGTTGGTGTAGAATTTCTTCTTTACAGGAGCAACCAATTCATTGGGATATGGATTGCACTATCCATCTATATGACACTTCGCATGTTGGCCGGTGTATGGAGGTAATTTTTCCTTGTTCGAAGTAATCAAATGTTCGATTTTCATACTCGTTTAATTTCCATATATTTTCGGTCTTATTTATGTAGTGTCAGTTTAGTGGTAAAAATTTAACATCGTAAATTCATGGGACGGAGTTTAAATTCCTTCGGAAACATATAAAAAAAATTTATTCAAGCATAACTGATGTTTTTTCATTTTCAAATGTTTTTGCACATGCAGGATGGGAACAGGTACAGGACCTTGGAGCTATCTCAGAGGATAATTGAACTAATATATCTTACATTACCCTATCTTAAGGGAAATTTTACTGTGCATAGAGCAGTAAATATACCTTACTAAAACACCCCTTATATATTTAGGATCCATATGGATTTTGTTTACATTATGAATGTGACAATCTACTATGACCACCTGATTGTATCCTAAGAAAGTAGATTTGGGGGTGTTGGTTGTATTTTGCTTATGTTGTTATCCTGATGTAATTGGACCAAAGTATTTCTACTACTACTTTTCTATATATTCTGATTTTTCTTTGATGCCTAAAAGAATTTGTCTACATGCTTTTTTGGGATAGCAAAGAAATACATTTAATGGAATTTATCTTTTTGGTTCAGTCATCTCTTTTTTTTAATTCAACGGTTGATTGATGCATGAAGAAAAAAATAATAATAAAGAAGAGAGAGAAAAAAAGTTAGTAAACGGTTGATATTAAGGCATGATGAATAACATGAGAATGAACATGAGAGGATCTAAATCCGGAAGAATCAGAATGAATACTATAAGGAAGATTGTTGGTATATTTAGTTTAAATCGACTAGTTTATATGTGAGGATGCAATGGGTAATAACGGGATGGTCTTTCGAGGAAATTGAAGAGAAGTTGTTGGGAAGATAAATCAGTAGGAAAATTAATGATGACAATTTGTTGGCAAAGACAGGATAATGTAAGAGGGCTCAAATTCCTACTTTACTGTGTAATGATGACATTGTTCATGCGCAGCTACATTAATGGTATCTCGTCATCTTATTTATCAAGGTTCAACTAATGACACAACATAGGGGGCATTTGTTTACACTTATCATGTTAGTCGAATTCGACAAATAGGCGATTGAACTATTAGGCTAGGAAGCCCCTCAATCGAGTGAAAGGTAAGCAATGCTGGAGTAGCCGAGCGAAGGGGTGATTCTCAAGGCCACTAATTCATAACATCAGTCAACAAAAGCTAGAAAATGAGTCGAAAGTATAGTAAGACTGACAATGACGTGACAAACTCACGATCCATGCTCTCAACGCCAACAAATGCTTTCACGAATAAGGAAGAAGACACGATCTTTAGTGGAGTTGCGCACAAAAAGACCTTGTAACGAATCATACCGGAGGGAGGAGAATGAAGCCGAACATGGGACGCCACGATCCGACTAACAAGGGATAATCAGGAAACACCCGAGAAATTAGTCGAATGGAGATTTTAACACCGTAGGTCACGTCGTGAGGCTAATACGCAATAATCACACTATAAATACTCTGCTCATACATTGTAATTAATACCTATAATCAATCAATACTTCCCTCTACTTTTTTATCCCTTTAATTACCATTTTGTTTTTTATTTATATGTAACATAAACCCAAAAATAAGACTGTAAAAAAAAAAAAACCCAAACATAATTTCACCAAACACTCAACTGAGCCGAACTTCTTTATTTAAATTTGAATCTTTTACGCTGAAAGGCTTGTACAGTTTGCTTGAAAAACTTCTCGGATACTATTTAGATGACAATATTTTTTTTTCAAAGATGACGATTTTTAGAAGTTGTTAACTCAGAACATTACTTCTAATTTTTTCTCGAATTTTATACTTCATACAGTGGACTTATCCCTTGAAAATTGTCGCTCGAAATTTAAATATGATTTTTTTATACCATTCTACCAATATTTTGATACTAAAATTTAAATATGATTTAAGAGGTCACATCGTAAATATGATTTTTATTATTTTTATTTTTATTTTGACACATTGTAAATCGATGGTCGTGTATGAAAAAAATCAATTGTCGAATGTATATTTTTCATTATTTGTGGCGTACAAGGATTTAATAAACTAAAGATTATCTTATTTTGTTGAGCACGATACTTAGGTCCCGTTTGGATTGAGTCTATGTTGAGCTTATGAAAAAGAACTTATTCAAATAAATAAATTTTTATCTCAATTCATAAGTTCTCATTAACGAAAAGTGTATCTTCATAAACCGTTTTATCATAAGCTACATTAAAAAACTTATAAATAATACATTAAAGCATATTTATTTACATAAGCTCTTTTACATAAGCTTTAAAATAAGTTAATCCAAACAGGCCTTATTACTATTTTTAACACTCAAAACTCCACTCATCTCATTTAATAAACTAAAGATTATAATCATCGATCAATGATTCTTATTTCAGCTGGAATTAAGGCATGACTACTTTTCGATCTCCACCGTTGATAAGGAGCAAATAAGCCAAGATTATTATGAGAATCAGAAACATTGCATGGAACGTAACATTGCATCATGAGGAATATTCATCTAATATGCAGCATCTTTGTAGATTCCGAGAATCATAAACCAAATCACACACTGCATGCGTCTTGAATATTAAAATAAAGACTTTCCTAAATCGATTTTACTAGCTAGCTTGGAAAAAATTGTATATTCTCCTAACTAAAGAAGAATATGTGAACTACGACAATTTTGATTTTGTCTTTTATAAGGTTTCCTCTTGATACAAACGTAATAAAAAGATGATGAGCATATATACTACTCCCTCTGATTCACAATATTTGTCCATTTCAGAGAATAATTTTGTTTCACTTTACTTGTTACTTTCAAGTTTCAATGCAACATTAATTATTAGTTTTATCAATAACACTCTTACCTATTTATTGTAGAGAGAGAAATAATAGAATGAAATAATAAATGAGTAAGGGTATTATAGAAAAAACACAAAGAATTTCATAAAAAATGACAACATTTATTTGATTCCTTGGTATATGTAATTTCTTTAAAATGGACAAATATTATGAAACGGATTGGAGTATTAATTTTTTTTAGATGACGCGCATGTTGTTCCTAAATTATTAAGAAAAATGTTAATGTGTGCTTTGGGGCATTGGTTAAAGTCCTAAAACAAGTAACTTTGCAATAAAAGTTGTGTAATTATTGCTAAAATAAAGTATAAATTTGCATTTCCAAGATAAAATTTCTACTAATATATTTCTTAACCAATGCTCTTAAGACACTAGTTAGCGAAACTCAATTATTAATATTAATTATGTACTTATTTTATCAAATAGTCAGGCTAAAAATTCACGAATAGTATTTTAATTTAACGACTTTTACCCCAACTTTTTACTTTTGTTATGCACAATTTACTTTGTACTATGATCAACATTTCTTAATGGGAAATGCTTAATTGTATGGAGATATTTAAACGAAATTTCACGAATACATAATTTATTGTAGCACACACCATTTCTCCTATTCTAAAATGAAATTTCATCCACATGTGGACCACACCTGCGCCTCTACTTCATTTTCATCACTGTACATATTTTTTGCGTTGTAGCCTTTTGGCAATTTTTGGCTTGGAGAAAAGTCAATTTTCTAAATTGTTTACGGTGACTTTGGGTTCGAGGATAACTATCATCGATTGATATTTCTTTGTAGCTTTGAAAATTATTATGGTCATTTTGTCCTATGTTTCCCCTTGGAGTAATGTATTTTACCAAATGTGTAAAGCTTATCCCCTCACATTAATTTAAAAGAGAGATAAATGTATAAGTGGGAGTATTTTTTCGGTTACATTGAGTGGGAGTATAAGTGTATAACTAAAGAAGAATGGATTTTTTGCGTATGAAATTAAAGAAAAGGGATGCATTTTCTATTAAGGGTGCATCCGTGAAAATTCGTATGGACAAAACCCGCACTATTTAGCACTACTCTTGCGGTGAATGTATGTATGTATTGAATGTTTATTTCAATATCTTTTCAACATATTACTCCCCCCACCCACCCCCACCTCTAATATTACTCCCCCGTCTCACAATTATATTGTCTCTTTAGCATTTTTTTATTTTTTACAAAATAATTGTCACTTTAAAATATCAATGCAGCATTTATTTTATTTTTTTCCACTATTATACCCTTATTTATTGAATTTCATCAAACTTAACTACTCTACTAACTACAATTAATAAAGGTGTTTTAGTAAATGTTACTAATTTTATCATTGAAATCAACACAATTAATCATTTTCTTAATATTCGTGCACAAACCTTAAACGACTAATATTATGAGACGGATGGAGTATTTTCTTTTGATTGATGACAAAACAGGGAGTAAGAGTTATAAGTATTTAATTTTGAGTCTAATGCATAAGAACTTAGAATTCTAAAGCTAATTGCTTCTAATAGGTGAAAGTTTCTCTAACATATTAAAATTTGCTTTAAGGAGCAATATAAGTCTCTTTCTTGTGTGATTGAGCAAGACAAGTCTCTTATTTGTGTGCTTGACCAATTTGTAATCTATAATATTATAGTAAAAATTCCTTGGAAATGCAAGGGGATGTGTGTATATTCAGATTTTTTTCAAAAAATAAAACAAATTCATATGTTTTTTTGAAAATTTTATTCCAGAATTTTTATAAAATCTTTTTCGAAATTAAAATATTAGAAAAAAAAATAATTATTTTTTACGAAAATGAAAAATTCTGGAACTTAATGTATTTCAAAATTTTCGAAAATAATTAGAAAATATAATTCGAAAAAGTTCAAATTTTTCTTTCGAAATTAAAAAGTTTGATTTTCATTTTTATACAAAAAATAAAAATTTTGGAAAATATTTTTTGTAGTAAAAAAAATTCAAATTTTTTTTTCCTGATTTTTTAATTTATTTTTCTAAATTTTGTTTTTTTTTATTTTAAATAATTAAATTCCAGAATTTTTAATTTTTTTTTCGAAAATATATTGTTTCTTACGATTTTCTATTTTCAAAAATTAATTTTCATTTTTTTTAATTATTTTTTATTTTTAAATTAATATAACTTCATTTATATTATTTTTTTATTTTAAAAAATAGGCAAGATGCCACGTGTGTCCCTAAAAAAACAAAATTAATTATATAGTCAACGTGCCACATAATCAGATATGCACAGTCAGCGCGCCATGCAGCATGCCACGTTAGCATTGTGTCCAGTCAGATGGCCTCAAGGTCTAAAACGAAAGAATTTTAAATTAAAGGGTTCGAATCTAAACTTTTTTTTTTTACATGGGGTAAACCGGAACTCGCCCAAATTACATGAGGTAAAGACATATTAACCCTTTTTTTTTGTTTTTGAAAAAGCCAATAGAATTTAATCATATTCGTGTCAGGTTGTATTTCAACTAACTATAAGTTCTTTATCCTCATCATAAAGTGGTATTAACAAAATACTATAGGCATCTCTAACAATGAAATTTTCCTGAATAAATCTTCTCCTCCACTCCTTCATATCTAGCTTATTTTTGTTGGATGTTGTTTTTTTCCAAATGACATTGACGGTTCACGTTTAAGAGTAGGTCGATATAAACATGTGTCATAAGTTGTTATTCGAACGGTAATGGTAGAGGGACAAAACATGATTTGGTTCTCTTCCCCGAGGCATGAAGATCTCATCGCGAGCTAGGGTTCTCTCTTACATGCTTGTTGGTGATGAAGCATTTGGAAGATTTCATATCAAGGAGCAAGTTGTATCTGTCAAATACATTAAAATTGTCCTTTAAATGAGGATGATGGTGTATCACGAAGTTCAATATCCGTTGTTTTATATGTTTTGTGCTCGGTGGTGGAACTTGAGGCAAAGTTCTCTAACCCGAGGAGGCGTAAACCGTGTTCATGTAGGTTTTACCTTATTTATGCTCTTTGGTGGAATTTTGGTAGAGGTCACTTACATGTATGAATGAGGATAACGATTTTATTTGAATCAGAGTTTGAATCAAAAGGCGCAGCCCTTCCTCCCCTAAGTTATCTCTTTGTTTGTAATGAAGTGAAGACTTGCGTGTTATTTTACAAGGGGATCCAGGTGTGGTCGTTCTAATCATTACGCGTAGTATACATTAGAAGCAGTAAATTCCAAAAAGATGTAATTTTGAACGTGTGTTCGAAGATGTTGTTCGAACGAAAAACAATGGATGAACAAAAAACAACATTTTAGTTCTATGCCTGAGGTGTGAAGATCCCATTGCAAGTTGAGGTTCTGCCTTACATTTTAGGAGCTGATGTAGTAGTTGGTAGCTAGCATACCGAGGAACAAGTAATTATGTCGAATATATTTTACTTGTCCTGTAAATGTGGGTTTTGGATGCATAAACTTACATGAATGTCTATCTTTAAACACAGTGGTGGTGGACTGACGAAAGTAGGTGCTCCGAGGATGTGGTGGCTGCAACCCTGTTGAGGAGAAGGGGGTGTTGTACATACATGTGCTCCGACGCCCAAGTCATTATATGAGCAAGAATGGAGTGAAGTATAGAGAAATACAAACTTATGAGTTTGTCAAGAGCCCATTACATAGGGTCGATGAGACCGTTATGTAGCAATGGTGGAAAGTCGTTATGAATGCCCCCATAAATGTCCTCCATGATAACCATTATGAGTCATCAGGTCATTATGTGGCTTTATTAAGGCGGAGAGGATCCGAAGTGAGAAGGAGATTCTACCCACTTAAACATGTGTAAAAAAGGCCCTAATTAATTTGTGACGGGCTTAGCTTTTGGCTAACCCAGAACACAAGGTTATTGTTAAAAAATTAATTATAGTTATTTCGACATTTTAAAGTAATTCTTTTAAATAATTCGAAACAAATAAACATTTGAAACAAAATAGTTAATATAAACAAAAAGAAGTTATTCTAAATTATTTTTTGTAATATTTATCATGTGCAAAATATAATGAGTGACCTTTCCCTTCTTTTTGCGATCAAAGAAGAAGTGGCCTCGCTTTTAGTAAGACAAAATTTCTTTAAAAAAATATATAAAGACAAAATAATTGCTTGAATAATGCACCTTGGTTTTGATTGACTGGTTGTTGGTGTAGAAATATAAATGTTTGACAAAGCGGAGAACACGTTCATGGACTATATCGAATGAAGCATGCATGCATGCATGCACACTTTAATTAGTTAGGCGTCAAGCACGCATAAACATCAATATTTTGTTTTTTTTTCTAAGAAAAAGAAGCAACGTTTTGTTTTTTTGTCAAAGAAAAAGAAGCAATGTTTTGTTTTGTTTTACCATAATTTTTTCTTTTTAACCTAGACTAGCGTATTTTCCCGGCGTTGCTCGGGTTACATATGTAATATTATTATCTGGGTTATGTATAATATTCATTAAAAAAACATATATCTAAGAAATAATAAAAGAAAAAAATTACATATTATAACCCACAATTTATTAAATGATGTGTTAACATCTATTTAAAATATAAAATAAATAAATCCTAGTTATGAAAGTTGAAATAATAATCAAGAGTATGTGTTTAGAATGAATAGAATGGACACATGTAGCTGTAAAGAAAATAAAAATAACGGACACATAAGGAAAAAAAATTATATGTAAAAATGATTAAATAAATAAGTTAATTTGAATCAAATAATTATTTAAAATTTTCTCCATCAATTTATTATTTCAAATATAAAGTATCTATTAAAATTACTAACAAAAAGTTTAGTTAAGCTCTGAGTGCTCACCGAGGCCACGACATACCCCAACCTCAAAGAGCATTACATAGCCACTTACAGATTACTTGCCAAAGATGTCCTTATATCAACAACAGTAATTGAACTCAACTTTTTATGTCCTTATAGGTCTTGTGTGTGACTCAACTTCTTACCAATTGAGTCAACCTAATTCATTGGAAATTCCATATTAAATTTGATAAACATATGCCGAGTGTAATATAATTTAAACTAAAGTTTATTGAAGGATAAAACTAAAAAACAAATAAGTAAATTAAAATGTAGGATTATGTTCAAAACGAAAAAAAAAATTGCATATATAGATGGTCAATTTTAACAATAATAATCTTATCAAAATAATAATAATAATAATAATAATAATAATAATAATAATAATAATAATAATAATAATAATAATAATAATAATAATAATAATAATAATAATAATAATAATAATAATAGTAATATTATGATTTTGTTAAAAATTAGAGAGAAGGTGAGGGTTGTTGGAGAGAGGAGAAGAAATCCAGAAATCAGCAACCAGAAAGTGATAGATGGTGGAGGAAGTTGTGTTGATCGTAAGTGTTTTTATGTGTGGGTTGGGCATATGAGCCCATTAACAATATTTTTCTACAAAAAACATTTTTTTTTTCACGTTTTTTATTTAGTTTTTATTAATGAATAATATATAATAAACTCTTCCTTGAAAAAATTGAAAAAAAGAAGAGACCAATATTGATGACTGATAAATATTAAAAAACACGAGACCAAGCTTTACGATTGTTACATATATATTAAAAAAAACACAAGACCAAGATTTGAGACTGATAAATTTAAAAACAAATACTAATCTATGATTTGGGAGAGATAAATATTAAATAACACAAAATCAAGATTTATGACTGATAAATATATGATTTATGACTAACAAATATAAATGACCCATTTGATTGACCACTATCTATACGATATAAGTAAAGAAGATCCTTTGAATGAAGATGGTTATGGTGGAATAGTGGGTGAGGTGGTCGAAGAAGTGCCAAAACTTATTATACAAGTGGAAAAAAAATCTGTTAAAATGTTTCTGCTATTTAGACTATCACATCAATTCAATACTACAGAAATATTGAACCCTCTTTACCTAAAATGCATTGAAGAGGTTGACATTAATTAAATAGAACTATCATGCACGACACAAGTTGTCATTAATAAATAATACACAAGAGAAGTTGACATTGATCAAATTAATCCATCATGCACTTTACAGCGCCTTGCACCGATCGGTAGGTGAGAACTGCCTCGATGTTCTCGATGTGCTCGTCTGGATCTGTCGTCATGTCGTACGAGTCCATCTAAGGAGGCTTTTCTAGTCCGCGGGAAATAGGAGCTTCCCGGATGCGCCGTGTGAATGGACCGTAAGCATTTCGGTCATTTCGGGCATCGCGGCTATCCTCGGAACTAGAAGGGGACCAAGAGCGTCTGTTGCGTCTTGGTGGGGATCTCCTTGGAGGGGATCGTCTGGGAAGAGATCGTCTTGGAGGATATCGTCTGGGTGATCTCCTTCGGGCTGACCTCCTGGTGTAACTTGGAGATCTGATGCTTACTGAATGTCACGGGGATCTGGAGCGTGAGTGGCAAGGGCTCCTTCATCTTCTGCTACGTGTTTGGGAAGGAGTTCGTTTGGTTCAGACCAATGGACGCGCTTGTTCCAGATCCATCAGGCGTCGGTTCTGTTCCTCGATTAACGACGTCTGTCGTTGAACCGTGCGGAGCAGATTACTAACGAGGGCACCAGTTGGCGTAGCATCTTCTGGCGTCTCCGTAGGTCGTAGGGGACCTTGCAGAGGCCTTTCTTGGAGAGGAACTATTTGTATTGGTTCCTCTCTGGGTGTACCTCCAGGAGAAGGTGAAGATGTCATACCATCACGTTGAGGGATACGAATTTCACTTTGTAGCTGGGAATTGGCACCGTTGGCAGCCATGGTAAATTTTTCGAAAGCTTTGGTTTTTAGCAAGGTAAAAACGGGGAGAGCTTGTATTTCCCATAGACGGCGCCACTGATCGTACCTGATCAAAAGGTGACTGTCAGTGCTTTAAATGCAGTGGTTTGAGTGGTGGTGGAATGCGTCTAGAGTGCTTCTAGGAACGGAGGGGGTGTGTACCTGCAGGCGCTCCGACGCTCAAGTAAGTAGAGATCAGAGAGTGAGGGTTTAGAGGAAGAGATAGATTCTACCTTGGGGACTGCTATGAGTCTCCTATATATAGAGGTGGAGGGCTGCAGAGCCGTTGTAATGGCACACCAAGCTCTAGCGGTTACGAAATCGTGGGAAGTGTAACCACCAGTGAGATTATTGCGGGAACATGCAGAGAGACGTTGTGGTTCGTTTGAACCGGTCTTGCTTGCTCCGTGCACCCCCCTCGCGGGGAAGGGCTGTGTCGCAAGTAATGTTGCCAAACATGGTATTAGGGCTTTGAGTAGTATAGGGCCTAAGTAAATGGGCCAAAGTTCCTTTTGGCCGGTCCAGAACAACTTTGTTATCATCAAAGCTCTAGAGGAATTGTATGAAGCATTCTTGTTCCAACAACATGAAGCTTCTAACAACAACTATTGCAGGACCAACATAAATTGAGCACTACGTTGTCCAAAGAAGGGAGTAACTAAACGGCCGAAATTCAAACATTTACTTCTTAGTATGTATAAATAATTCGAAACAAATAATTATTTAAAACAAAATACTTAATATAAGACCAAAAAAAAAAGCAATTCTAAATTATTTTGTGTAATATTCATCATGTGCAAAATATAATGAGTGACCTTCCCCTTTTTTTGCGATCAAAGAAGAAGTGGCCTCCCTTTTAGTAAGACAAAAATTCTTCAAAAAAATATATTAAGACAAAATAATTGCTTGTATATTTATTTATATATGTTATTCGATCGTAATGACTCCTATAAATACACCACTTGCTTTGTCATATTTCAACGCAAACTGGTAGCACATTATTGCTATCTCTCTCTCTCTCTCACGCTTGATTTTCAAATTGCTTGGTGAGAGATTTTCAATAGTAGAGTTTTTTTTTTAGGAATTCAATAGTGCAGAGTTGAAAATGTCTCTTTTCGTTTTCTTCAAAGATGCAAGGTACGTACATAGTCATCAATACCCT
>Ga0228711_1009808_pt1 | contig 12818 bp, 10 predicted proteins | sample MedpolnodulmetaG_2_FD_177996 | JGI IMG/M metagenome (GOLD analysis project Ga0228711, IMG submission 177996) | Root nodule microbial communities from Medicago polymorpha collected in Santa Monica, California, United States - brown nodules | ecosystem: Host-associated > Plants > Roots > Nodule...
CCAATCAACGCTGGAGCAACAAACTCCTAAAGGCCAGCTGGAGCAAATAACTCCTCAAAGTCAACGCTGGAGTATAAACTCCTAAAAACAACGTGTTTGAATGATTAACATTCACAGGGCATGAGCCGCCAACTTTATATGAGTATGCATGGACTCAACAACAACGTGCAACAACAACAACAACAACGTACAACTTCAATGTTATAATCTCATAGATATTCATCATTTAATTGCAACATCATATAATCATCATGTTAATTCAACATAGGCATTCACATAATAAATCATCAACACTTATACATTCATGTAATGATTCATTAACAAAGTTATTCAGGACAAACAAGGTTAGACTCATTAAACAATTAAATTGAACTCATAGTACACAAGCTTTGAATTTTGGAGACAATCCATAAGTTTTGGGTTGACTTAGAAATAGTTATGCGGGATTTTCATAAAATTTCACAAAGACCTCCTTGGAGTATTTTCATCATAACTTAAAAACCAAAACTCATTTTCACGTCAAACTAAAGCCATTGGAAAGATAACAAAATTATCTAAAACTTTGATGTTTACACCAAAGGCCAATTCAAAACAGAAACGTGTGAAAAAGACGCAAGAACATGAAAAAGGGTATGCTGCTACAAGGTTACTCGCCGTGGCGAGTTGGAGGCGAGCAAACACTGCTTTCTGTCACGTATAGCTCGCTGTGGCGAGTTGGAGGCGAGCAAACACTGCTCTCTGTCGAGAAGTGCGATTTTTAACCCCAAAAACCCAATTTTCATCATCCTTAATCCCAAAATTGATAGGAAACTCAACCTATGGTCATTCTACAACCTGAACATCAGTTATCTATGAATTCTACGGTCTTTCTACAACTCTTAACAACCAATTCTACGTGTTCTATCATCAAATCCGGTTTTAAACCCTAATCCTCCATTTTACATGAACAACAACAAAACTACATGCTAAATCCAATTTCAGAATTACACCACTTAAGATTAGAGAATATTAGTCACACCCTTACCTTAGACTGGTGATTGCAAGACTCTACCAGTTCTTTCTTCTCTTGGCTCTCCTCTTCTCTTGGTTCTCCTCTTTTCTCCCAAAAGCTTCTAAATCTAATTTGTGGCTGTCTCTTAGCTTTTATATCTCACACCCACAACATATTTTCCAACTAAATCCACGTATTTTCTAACTAAATCCCAAACCAGCCCTCCAAATATATTTATTCTAATATTCCAACATATTCTACTAAAAAAATATAATATAAAGCCACTTAATAAAATATAATACACCCACAACACGTCATAAATCAACGTAAATCACATAAGTCATATAAAAGACTCTAAACTCAACCAAAAATAATTAAATAATAAATAGGGCGTTACATGCTTCATCATCAATTTCAACAGTGGTAACAATTCATCAATTCATCCAACACTCAACAATTCATCCAAAACCCATTTCTTCTTCCTTCACCCCTACCACTCCCCAAATAGTCACACAATTATCTTTTCCTAAATCAACAACACACAAAAAAATCATGACATAAACAAACCACAACACAATTATCTTTTCCCAGAAACGCATAGGCAAAATCAACATTTTTTCACCCTTCTTTATCCTCTTCATAAACCCTTCTTCATTTATCTTCCTTCCAAATATGATTCAAGCTTCTTATTCTTCTTTTCATCCTCGATTCAGTTCTTCCTCGTCCTCTCTTTCACTCCTCTCTTTCCTCGTCTTCTTATTAGGTTTGACAGTTATTAGGGTTAATGGTGTTTGATGTTGTGTAGCTGTAAATATTGTTGATTTTGAGAGAGAGAGAGAGAGAGAGAGAGAGAGAGAGAGAGAGAGAGAGAGAGAGAGAGAGAGAGAGAGAGAGAGAGATGAGATCGGAGGAAGAAGGTGAAACACATCGGAATGAGTGGTGGAACACGATGACGGAAGAGGAAGAAGGTGAAGCACGATGACAGCGGCATGAGTGGTGGACCAAGAGTTGAATGGCGGCGTGAAGACTGGGTTTGGTGGTGTCCAAGGAAGGAAAAAGGAAGAAGAAGGGTAGACTTATATTTTCTCAATTGTCTTTAGTCATTAAGGGCATTTTCGTCCTTTCTTGTGAGTTTCTATGAGTCAGCAGCAATTTTGCCCATTGAACATGGCCATGTCAGCTAATCAGAGCCACATCAGTGAGATTAAGAGACTTAGGACTAAAACTAAAATGATTAATATTTGCATTGGCAAAATGCAAAGTTTAGTAACTTCAGGGACGAAATTTCAAATGACCTATATTTGCAGGGACGAATTGCCTATTTAAGCCAAAAATAAAAATATTTTACAAAATGGAAAAACTCAAATGACCTATATTGCAGGGGTAAAAAGCTATTAACCCATATGTTTATAGAACCATGTATTTGGACATAGTGTATGTGTGTTAAATAAAGAGAGAGGTAGTTGTTTTTGTGAGCGTAACTCATTTGATAGAGATATTGACAATGTGAAAAAGTTGAGATTCAAATTCGATATTCCTCACTTGTTGAATTGATCCTAAACGATAAAATGTTGGCTATTAGAGTAGACAAGAAAAGTGGAGAAAGGTAGTTAGGTTTGTTCACGGATCATGTTGAGTCAATTTTGGTCAAACTCTATATGGTTTAATCAAATTTTATGGGTTTGAGTTTGACTAAAAACCCATATTTTTCTTTTTCTTCAATTCAAGTCAACACAATTTCGATGATAAATTTGGGTTTGATCATTGAGTCCATGAGGAATAATTTTATAAGAAAATTCCAAACAACAAATAAATAACATTTTATTTTGTGAAAGTTCAATACTTAATGTTTAAGAGTCTCACATCGGACAAAAAATGATATAAACATGTGTTTATAAGTGAGGGCGATCTTCACCTCACAAGCCGATTTTGTGGGATCGTGTTAAGCCCAACCACGAATTTTAAGACTTAATAGGCTACATTTTTCATCAATTTAGAGTTTTTTAAAATGTTTTTTCTAAATCAACATAACAATTCTTAAAACATACTAACGAAAAATTATATTCTTCTTTTTTTACCAAAGCAGACTTATGTATGATGGATTGTAGTAAAAAAACTTTGGTCTATTTAATAGTAGTAAAAAACTATATTAAAAAAAAAAATGAAATATCACTTTTTTTAATGAATGAGTTGAGTTCGAGAGTTCACAAAGTTGAAATCATAAACTGACTACCCAGCCAAATCACTTTGGATTGAAATGAGTTGGTTCAGATTGGACTCAAAATTGAATGGGTTTTTCTAAAATGGGAGTTGAATTGGTTTGACCTATCACGTTGAATTGATCTTTCAAATTAGTGAGTAGAAAATTTCGTTGTGGAGTAGAAAATTGATGAGTATGTGCATAAAGGTAGCTATGAAAACATCATTTTCTCTCTTCACTTATCGGAGGTACTATTTTTTAAACATAACGGAATAAATAATTTTGGTGAAATATAATTATATAAAATCATTAGCAAACCAATAAAAATAGAGTTCTCCTTAAAAAGAATAAAAATAAACATAGAATTCTACACGCACTAATGGTTCTCCTTAAGGTTGGTACTAAGGATCCCCACTCCACCACGTTCGCTACCACTGTTTGGTGGGCTTGACGTCATAGAAATATGATGTGCTTAAGCAATGAGAATTGGTCCCTAAACCGATTGTTCTTCAACATTCAGAGTATGATGGATAATTTCAAAGTTTGTTTCTCTAATAATTCCCAAGGTGATCCTTCTGATAGATTCGTCAAGTGGAACAATAATAACCTTTCTGGCATCATCCTTAATGTTGATGGTAGTTGCCTTGGCTCTCCGGTTAGTGCTGGGTATGGTGGAGTTTTACGTAATGATGCAGGTTTCTACTTATCAGGTTTCTCCGGCTACATTCAAGGTTCATCTGACATTTTACATGCTGAGCTGTATGCTATTTACCAAGGCCTTCTTCTTGTAAAAAACATGAATATTATTGACCTTGTTTGTTACTCTGATTCTCTTCATTGCATCAACCTCATTCAAGGTCCCTCCATGAAGTTCCATGTTTATGCGGTTCTGATTCAAGATATAAAGGAGTTAATAGCGCAGACAAATGTCACCGTTTATCACACTCTTCGCGAGGGAAACCAATGTGCAGATTTCATGGCCAAGTTAGGAGCCTCTTCTAATATTGAGTTGTTACTTCATAGTTCTCCTCCAAATGATTTGATGCATCTCATTACGACTGATGCGGCTGGATCCTTCTTTTCTAGAGAGTAGTTGTTTTTTTCCTTGTCCTTTTTTTTTGTTGATTAGCCTTGTAACCAAAAAAAATAAATCATACACAACTCACTTAAGCCTAAAAAAAATAGAGAGTCCTCATGCACTAATGTTTGGTCTCTTAATTTTCATATGAATTTAATCTTATCTTTTGATATTCATGCTAATTAAACTTGATAATTTTTTGTCCCCTAAAAGAACATTATATTGTTTTTTTACTAAATTAAACTTGATCATTTGTAGGAAAAGAAAACTTGTTCATAACACATGCTAGTCTTAACCAAACAATTGAATTCATGTGGTTAATGTACTCCACCAAGAGCAAATAGTTCAGGAAAACTTAAGTTCGATTTTTGAAGGAAACAATTGTTGATCAAACTTTACTTTTCTCTTGACAAAATTCTATATTACTAGGATTCATTTTCCCTAAGAACCTAAGTGTTACCAAAAAAAAATAAAAATGAAAAAACCACTTTTCTTTAAAAATACAAATACATTTGTAAATGTTTTTTAATTTTATTTTATTTTATGCATGGCAAGGAGATGTTTTGGTGAGTTTTAAAAAAAATATACATATAATTTTTTTTTAATTTTTTTTTTTTTTTTTTTAAATAATGTGTTTATAAGCTTATTATGTTTATTTTAAATATCGTATCATATAAGTTAATGAAAATCAGTTTACATTTAAGTACATAGAGCATCTAAAATGGATCACTTATTATGAGTTCCTGTATGTACCATTTCCAGCTTCTACGCAAAAGCAAGCACACACTAAATTATAAAGGGTTTAATTTTTCTCTTCCATAGAGTTGAGTGTCACACTAATACAACATTCACATTTCTCTTTGAAAGTTTAAACTTGCGATCTCAAAATTTTGAATTCCTTCTCTACTATACTCTCAAAATATCTTTCCACCTTGGTTTTTTTGAAAGGATATTTCCACCTTGGTTAAAAGTTCATTTTGTGATACTGAAAAATACCAAATAGACAAAACAAGAAAAATTAATTTAATCTTCCCTTATTGCGTGGCTTCTGCACTTACAAAAAAAATTAAGACGTCAAAATCATAATTCACAAAAGGACATGCAAAATGCCAAGGATCGACTTTAACAAGATGCAACTTTGCTTAAAAAACAATTGCCCAAAATATGTTAAAAGTAGATGAGCTAATAAGAATTAACTAATTTAGTGATTAATCTTAAGTGGTGGTTAATAAACTCCATCGAGCAATAGTAATCGTTCGAGAGAATTCAAGTTTAATTTATAGATGAAACAACCCTTAGTCGGTCTATGAATTATCGGACCCAATTTCCATGGAAACGCAAGTTTAACACCAATAATAAGAGTTAACTAATTTACACAGATTTTGAAAACACATGGTAATCGTATTAACTGTTAGTTCTATTTATAAGTGTTAGAATCCGAAATTGAGAACAACAACAACAAAGTCTTATCACAGTAAGTAGGATAAGCTTCATAGATCAAATTACACCATAATGTTTGATCATAAACTATATTTGAATCCAACTCATTGGCCTCTAAATATTTTATTATAGTTTTTCTAGATCATCTTCTACCTCTTCTGATTTGACTCTTCTCAAACTGATCTACTCTTCGTACTAAAACATTTATCTTCTCTCTACATACTCAAATCACTCAAACCTATTTTATATGATCTTTTCTACTATAAATGCTACCTCAACTCTATCTCTAATGGTATCATTCATAATAATACATTGTCTAATCTTAGGACTCATCCAACATAATAATCTAAATTGAAAAGTTCTTGTAAAAAAAATTAAATTGAGAAGTTAATGCACAAATTTTTACTATAGTCTATGTAACTTTTTTGTTGTTGAGGAAATTAATGTAACTTTTTTTGTTCTTGCAATTATTTAGCAGCCTGATATTGACTTGATTGTAGCTTTATTAGCCGCCTAATTTCAATAACGACGCGCATTCATTTTTCATAGTCAAAGATAACACTATCCTCCATTCTAATTGGTTCCCGGGAAACATATTAAGATTGTGATGAATTTATTTTTTTATCTTTACAAGATTGTGTTTAATAATTTAGCAATATGAAAAAGAGAAAAAACAAAAGATGCTGAATAAACTTTACAAATGTTGCGGAAAGAAGCTGCCACAGTGCACCTTCAACAACTATTTTTTGTACCTTTTTTATTTTCTTAAAGCCTCTTGTTATAGATTGTAGATAGATAATACACATACCCACATTTACACTTGATTGTGATTGACTACTATATAATTATTTCCACTACACAATGAACACTAGGTGTTGTCTTAATAATTGGAGGAAACTATATAATGGTTTAGACTTTAGTGGGACCAATTTCTTGTTGTTAAAATTACACATAAGCATACTTATATTAAGCAAAAGAAAGAACTACTAAAAAAGATTGACTTTTGGGGTCCATAAAGTGGGATAAGACCCAAAGAGAAAAAGTTAAGCCATAAGATTGAAATATCTAATGTGATTATGGCTTGGTGTGGGAGTGAATGACAGTGGGGTTGGTGGGCATCCCAGGCAGGGTTTCTTATATTTTTTAAGACAAAAAATAAATTTGTACTATGCTTTATTGGACCTCATAATACAAACCTTATGAGGTAATGTAAATGCCAAGCCAGAATGATTGGGAAACATTTGAATGAAAAGCACGTGGAATCATATGGAGTTTGAATGAACTATGGTCTCGTGCTTAGGGAAAGTGGTCCATTGTCTAATTCATTCATACCCTAGCTTCTGTGTTTTTGACTGATAATTCGTCTCAACTTCATTTGGAATTTTTTTATCGGTTGAACTTAGCTTTTATTGCATTAGTTTTTGTTTCCTTCTCTATTATTATAGGTACAAATATCAGTATTTTAGATTGGGCCAAGGTCTATAAGACTCAATTTCACAAAAGCCCAATTTCATGGTCTTGTCAAAGCTAAGGAATATTCGTTAGGAATCCCTCATTTAACAAGCCTATAAATAAATACTCATTATTAAAAAAATAATCCTCATTTCTTCGTGAAAAAAGTTACACATCATTGTCTCTCACTCGTCTCAAACTCTCCCTAACTTAAGCTTTGAAGTGTTTACAGATACATGACTCTTATCAAAGGCTTCCCACCATTGACCTCTGCGATGCTTCTGTACTTTTGACCTCCTCTTGAGATATCCCTCGAATCAATTTGGAATCAGAGGGATTGAAAATGAGGAGAAATTACAACATGGGAGCTTGAAAACCGAGAGGAACTCTCATGAAAAATTAATTTAATTAAAAGACACAGAAATTGAGATGCAAAGAATTTATTGAAAGGTCAACCAATTATCTAACTACTTAACTAACTTACAAACCAAATTTACTCTTTTAACGGTCTAGAATAAACTTGGGGATAAGGGATTCCTTAATCCAAGTTTGGTCTAAGGTATGAGACAAAATACTTTATGCAATGCATATGTAACAACAAGTCAATTGAACTAGCTTTCATGCATGTCTAAGGTTCTATTTGAAGAAGAAAAAATTGATAATTGAAAAATTGGTTTATAGTGGATATACTTATAACGAATAACTTATAAACTAGTTTATATTTAGGAACAGATAAACTAGCTTATGAAATAACCTATAAGTTAGTAAAAATCTTTAGATTTATGAGAAAAAAATGTTAAAAATCAAACATCATCAAACGGAGTCTAAACCTTTCTAGTTTTTCCTTTGTTGTTGGTTTATTTTTTATTTTCATATTGTTTGGTTGTGTTTCTTTTTAGCAATTTTTTGTTTTGTTGTTTTAGTTAACCAAAGGCATGCAAATGCATCAAATATAAACATCACAGTAGAAATTGTGTGACATGTCTGACTTTCATAATATTGTGAGCATTTGAGCACAAACAAATAATTTTTTTTGGTGTGTATTCATTGCATGTTTTTATTCTGTAAAGTTATAAAAAGTTTTAAGTTGTTATTCCTTGTATGTTTACATACAACGAGACAATTTTAATTGTGCACAACCATAGTCCAAATTTGTCTACTCAATACTCATACATAACACTGTTTGTTTAAACCATTTGAACCTTAATTCCAATTTGTTATAATTACTAGTCAGATAATCATGATATTGGGGTTTCTTCAACTTATTTGGGTGTGTTTCTTCATCAATTCAAGATTATATTTATCTCTTCAACTCTCATATTCATAATTTTTTAACCTACAATTTCAAAAATTCTTCAACAAAAAAAAATCATCTCTTTAAAACATTATCTCTTCTCCTCATCACTATCCGAAAAATAACATCTCAACAGAAATAAAAACAACAATGAAAACAAACTTATCAAACTAAAAAAAATGGACCAATTTTGTCAAGAAAGAAAAAAGAAAAGAGATTTACTTTTCCCACCCTATGGTCTTCTCGCACGCCCTATGCAAATTACCAACATACCCTTTCAGATTATATAGTCTGGAAAACCTATATGCTTTCCGGATTATAAAATCCGGACAATTGCGAAGTATAAAAGGAACTTCACCCCTCATTTTTACAGTTTTACATTTTCACTTTCACCATTCCCTCTCTCTCTACATTATCCCAAATTCCGAACACCACAAATCTTGTCCAAATTTGGAGTTTTGTTGCTCAAAAGCACCACATTTCAACCCTTGTCAAAAATCATGGAAGCTTAGTTCGATTTCTGTACACATGCATGGTTAATTTGTCTTTTTTTTTTTTAATTCTGGTCTGGAGCAATCCGGATTTCGTTTTCCGGACTAGATTGTTGCAGTCCGGCAATTGAAATCCGAAACACCCAGAATATTTTTTTGCTTCTGTTTTGTGTTGTTTGATTACCGTAATTTGATTACCCTAATATGCATGTTGCAGAAGGTTTGTCCTCTACTCAGTGCGTAAGGGAGACATGGCATGCTTCCCATAGAAGGGAGCGTACGCAACGGATGGAGGAGGAAGGTGTTGTTGCTCCGAGGCATCGAGGTGGCAGAGGACGCCGTGCTAATGTCAAGCCTCAGCAAGAACCGGAGCATGAGCAAGAGCATGAGGATATGGATGTGCAGTAGCAACAAATGGAGGATGAGGAGGAGTTTCAGGAGGAGCTTGAGGCAATGGAGGAGGATATGGAAGATGCGCAGCCGCGACAAAGGCGGACGAGGAAGAAGCGTGTGGTGGACCCTGAACCACTTGATGACTACCCCGGTGGCCCACACAACACTAGCTTGTTGTGGAGGTACCATGTGCACGTGGTCAGGAAGGCGGATGATGGCGTGGTATTTATTAATTTTAAACTTACTTTAATATGTTGTTAATCTTTGTGAAAATGATGTTTGTACTCGTGAAACTGATGTTTATTACTATTACATTAATAAATTGTTGAACTGCTCTGTTTGTGAAGCCATGAGTGTAAACTGATGTTTAGGTATTGTTTTTTTATCATTTGCAGTGGCGTGGCAATATAAAATGCATCAACGACGGAAAGAAGATAAAGACGATGCATGATCACGATACCACCCCTATCATTAATGCACGGTGGTGGGAAGCCAGAATACAGGGCACCGGTCTTGGTTGGCTTCAGGATACCAACTACAACCTGATTGATCACGGTCTGATATATGCTTTTGTGGAGAGTTGACATGAGGAGACTTCGAGTTTCCACCTTCCGTGACACTTGATGATTTGTCATGTTTGATGCATCTCCCCATTGATGGCATGCTTCTGTCCCATAGTACTATCTCACGGGACGAGGCAGTGGAGTGGATGGTGGAGCAGTTGGGGTCTGATCCGGGTGAAGCTGCAGTTAAGGTGAAGAGGACCAAAGGTGCACACTGTCGATTCAGCTACTTGAGGAGGATTTTCAAGGACGTATGTTGGAGCAGTTGGCGTTGAAGACTGAGTATGGTGTGACTCAGGACGTATATTTTCTATACTTGATTGGGATCACGCTCTTCACTGACAAGAGCGCCAATGCTGTGGATGTTGTCTACCTCAAGTACTTTAGAGACCTTGATCTTGTTGCTGGTTATTCATGGGGAGCTGCGGCACTAGCTCACTTATATAGGGAGCTTAACAAGGCTGCACGTTGGAACTATGGTCAGGTGTCGGGATACCTGACTTTGTTGCAAGTATAAATTAAAAATCATGTTTTGTTTTATTAAATGTAAGTGTTTATTGTTTTTATATTTATATGTGGTTGTCATTGTTGCAAGCTTGTGTGTATAAGAACTTCCAAGGTATGGGAAGCAAGGATGCCTGGGCAGGATATTGGGAGGACCAGGATCCACGCGCGATGCTTTTTCCACCACTGTCTAGTCTGTGCACAACAGACAACTACAGAAACCTACTGGATAGGCTGGATCTGAGTGACGTTGTCATGGCCCCATATGGAGAGCACCGTGAGGCACGTCCGTTTGAGCGGATCAGCCTTTTCACTGGATGGCTTAGATACGGAGACCGCACAGTGAGATATATGTCGGAGCGGGTTCTTCGTCAGCTTGGGAGGGTTCAGACCATACCGGGACATCCTGTTGAGGTTGCACCTCCTGGGACTAATTTGGAGCAGATCTCACTCCGCTTTCAGCATGCTCTTGATTATGCGCTTACTTCTGAGTAGTTGGGGCAGCGTGTAGTTCATGGCGTGGAGGCAGCATATGGATACATCGAGTGGTTTTCTCTCCATTCTCATCCACACACGAGTCTTCCTGATATCCCGATACTGGTGTCGATGCCACCGGAGCGTGAGGTCCTTGATGCGCGAGCTGCTCAAGAGGATGAAGATGTTGGGTACTTACAACTTAGTGGAAGGATGAGCCGCATCAGAGACCATGTCTATGCTGTGATGTCCATTGAAGTAGATAAAATAGTCACAAGGAAGGGGAGGTTTGAATTGTGACCCTTTAAAAATTATCTTGTAACTTAAAAAGTAATTCTCAAGTTGAAACTTGGAAAGATTAAGTTAATACCAGACTTCAGAACGTTCTGATGTCTGAGAGTAAAAACAGTTTAACAAAGTAAATGTGTTTGTGTGTGTTTCGTGTTTGCAGTAAGTAAAGAGTAAAGGGAAGAAAAAGAACACACAAAGAGTTATAGTGGTTCACCCAATGTGGGCTAGTCCACTCCTCACAATCTTGTGAGAGTTTCCACTATGATGCTTGAGATAACCTCTCAAATCCTGCACCTTACAAACTTTGTTCACCTGAACAATTACACAACCTGTATTCTCTACGCCTCAGCAGGCTTGCACCTTGTTACTAAGTTAACCACTTAGACTTTTACAATCCTTGCTCAAACTAACACTTTAGTACCCCTAAAGCTAGATGAGACTTAATTACAATTTGTAAGAAGTTTGAATGTTTGAGAATCAAAAAGAGGAGGAGGAGGAAGAAGAAGAAGAAGTTATCTTTCAAAGAGATAACAGAGAATATTGATGTGCACTAAGGAATCAAAAGCCTTTAGTCATTGATCAATTTCAATTGCAAGAGACAAAAACAATCTCAAGTTGTTTAGATGTGTGCTTTGCAATGGTGCAAGTAATGTTGAGCCTTTGATCTCTATTTATAGAGTTTTTGGGCTCATATAGCCGTTGTAGGGTGACCAATGGTGTTATGTCACGTGTCCTGGGCCCCACAAGCTTTTACTTGAAAATCTGGGTGAACATTCTGATCATCAGAATGTTGTTGTGTTCCCAGGATGAACATAAGAATGTTGTTGTGTTCTTCATCAGAATGTTGATGTTCATGATGTTCTTCATCTGAGTTTATTAATGATGAATGTCTGATGAGTTTCTGGGTTTGTTCAAGGCGTGACATGAGATTTGTTGGGCTTTATCCACCAAAAGGTAACTTCTCCATATGCATCAAAAGTTGCTGGATAAAGTAGGATAAAGTTGAACCAAATCTGCCTTGGTCATTGTGCAGGAGAGAGAGGATAATGGGTCTGCAGCTTCAGGCCCATGCTTCAAGGGGATATTTCTTGATTCTGATCAGAGGCTAAGTTATCTCTGACGCAAGATCTCATTTTGCTACTTTTCTTATCTTTTCACCAACTACACTGTTCATAGCTGGAAGCATGTGCAGGAGTGAACATTCTGATCTTCAGAATGTTCCATTTGTTCTTACTTTAGGTTGATTTATAAGACTTAACTTTTGATGTAATCAACTCTAATAGTAAACACAACTGAAGTGCAGTGAATGCAGCATCTAGGATATTATTCTCATTGGAATATTCCTAGTACTTTAATGTTCATAGTCTTGAATGAACATAAAAGATCTTTTTGACATAGTTCCTTGTCCATGCCTTTATCCATGCAGATGTACTTTACTGGACCTTTTATTCATGTCATATGTACTTGCATGTTCTTCATGTTTTTGATGATTCTGGGTTTGCTTATGAACACCCTTCTGAACTACCATCAGAACGTTCTGATCAACTCACTGATCAACATTCTGAACTAACTTTCTGATCTTCAGAGTTAGTTCATGAATTCAATGTCCTTTGATTTCTTATATCTTGGTATGATTTAAACATGTTC
>Ga0228711_1009810_pt1 | contig 12817 bp, 3 predicted proteins | sample MedpolnodulmetaG_2_FD_177996 | JGI IMG/M metagenome (GOLD analysis project Ga0228711, IMG submission 177996) | Root nodule microbial communities from Medicago polymorpha collected in Santa Monica, California, United States - brown nodules | ecosystem: Host-associated > Plants > Roots > Nodule...
CAAGGAGAGAAGAAGAGATGGAATGGATCCAAGCCATGATGTCTCAATGATCTTGTGTCTTCCTTCAATCCTTGTGCTCCTTGCTCCTTAGGTTCTCTCTGTGTTTTCCCTTGTTTTCTCTCTTCCTTTGGTGGCCTAAACTATCCTCTAATGATTAATTCCCTTTGAAATGAACAAATGAGCTTTTATATGGCCTGTTCTGTCTGAACTCGCCTCCCAAGTAGAAACGCTCGCCATGGCAAGTAGTGGTTTCTTCACCAGTGGGTTTGTGCCACGTCAGCTCTGAGGGTTAGACCGCCTTACTCGCCTCCCAAGTAACTTCACTCGCCATGGCGAGTAAACTGGTAAACTTACTCGCCTCGCAAGTAAATTTACTCGCCATGGCGAGTGATCTGGTAAACTTACTCGCCATGGCCAGTAAACTGGTAATTCTGCCTATTTTGTTCCTTTGATCTTCGACAAGTTGTCATTTGCATTTCTTCATGTTTTCTTGCTTCTAGAGTGTCCAGGCGTGTATTTTCCTACAAAGAGTTGGCGTTAGATGTGAAAAGCATAATCGAATGATTCTTCAGTATTTATGAGCTTTTCGTAGGATAACTTACAAACCAAGTAATCAAAGTGCCTAAAATGTACAGTCTATTTAACTCCTTTTTGACACTTATCAGAGTCCTCTACGCATTTATTCTTACATTATGATGTTTCCTCTCAAATTTGGCGTGAAGTTTTGAATTGGCTTGAGGTGAATTTTATTACTCCTCATAATTTATTTGCTCATTTTGAGTGTTGGAATAGTGAGGTGACCTCTAAAAGTCTCAAGAAGGGTGTTTCGATGATTTGGCATGCAACAATTTGGACGATTTGGAAGGAACGAAATGTGAGGATTTTTAAGAATCAAAGGAAGGAGGTGGACGAAATTGTGGAGGAAATCAAAACGGTCTCTTGGTTTTGGGGGTTGAGTAGATTAAAGATAGCTTCTTTCCTCTTTTACGAGTGGACTTGGAATCCTAGAGAGTGCCTAAATAGAAGATGAAAGGCGCTGTTTTTTTGGATCTGCTATAGTCTTTTCTTTTCTGCTGTTTAACTGTTATGGCAGGTTTTTTAGTGGTCCGGTTGGTAGGGAGAGAATGTGTATTGGTCTTTTTTTTTTTGGGCGTAGGATTGGTTTTTTCCCTCCCTACTGCTATTTTTTTCTCTTCTGCTTCCTCCCTGATGCTGCTGTGTTTTTTCAGTTTGTAGGGAGCTTTTGGTTGTAACAGTTTTGCCACTTGCACTACTTGTGCTTGGCGTTTCATTATATATATAAGTTGATTAAAAAAAATCATTGATTGAATATGTTGGGACATTAGTGTGATGTTGGAAGAAAAATTGGAAGATTAAACACCAAGTAATTATACTTTGATTTAATGTTGTGTGAATTGAAAAAATAGAGTGTGGGGGTCCCACATAAAATAGAACACAAACATTAGTAGTGTTTAATTACGGTACTTAATTTTAAATACTCGATAATGATGAAAATAATAGTAGTTATTATTTTTTATTCATGGATGTCACTTCCCATAATTTTAGCTTATGTTTGTTGTGATAAGATTCATATCTTTCTTTCGGTAGTGGATTTGTTTCTTTCTGAACTTATCCGATTAGTTTGTTACTTGAGCTGATATGTGGGTTGCTTAATTTTTAAGTTTACTTAATTCTTAAGTTTCTCCAAATTAGTTACAAACTCTTCCTATAAAAGGAGAGCTCACCTAGTTCAAAAAACACACCAAAAAATTTCATTGAGTTGTCGGGAACTCTTTCTCTCTTATTGAAAATAAAGAGTACTATTAAGATCATACTCCCTTTTTGGAATAATAACGTCTCGTTGGAATTAAGAATGATCTTCACGGTATATAAATATTCTTTCAATATTTTTCTAATTTAGGATAAATTAAAAAGTGGAAATGGTGGTATCACCATATTTGAGTGGTCGTAGTGCCATATTAATATTCTGGATAAATTAAAGTTAGAATGGTGGCAACACCATATTTGAGTGGTATCAGCACCATAATAGAATGGTAACAATACCATATTAAAGTGGTTTCAGTATTAAAGAGTAATCTTAGTACCATATTTGAGGGTGTAAATCTCGAACGGTTTTCTACAATGCAATAGTTTATCGCACAGTTGTAGCTGAGCTTGTTTTATCCTAGAGGCGGCGTGGTTGATAGTCTGTCTTGCACAATTTTGGACAGTACCACGAAACGTCTTAAAGAGAGCGACCTGGTCGTGACTCAACCTAATAGCAACTTCGGTAGATAATAGAATTTAGAAATCTAAATACAACAGTTTGGAAATCCAAAAACAACAGAATATATATTTGATTAAAGTTAATCTTTCAACCTAAATCAAACAAACACTACATTAAAATGAAAAACAAAAAACACACCGCACAAAGATAGAAAATTAAAATAAACAAAGTTAAAACAAACAAAAAGAAATATGAAAATGATTTATTTATTTATTTAACCGAAAGAGAACGAGCTTGGATGGAGATTTTATGTCATAATTATTGATCGTAACCAAATAAGGATAAAACACGTTTTAAACCTTTCATTCCTTGTTGTCATTAACATGGATGGGCAGTGGGAAACACCCAAGTCGATCAAGGAAGGAGTGATGTAAAATCCAAATCAAATTTTGTCACGATCATGAGGGACACATATATACTACTGTAAATTTTTTTATGCATCGCTGTCTCAGAAAAGATAACAATTGTAGTGAAAGCCGTGGCCACTGGGCCCACATTTAAGATTATCTTATACTGTTCCGTGTTCGCGTCACTTACGTGGTCCTGTTCCTATGCCATCCCACCAATAAACTATATAAACTCCGAACCAACACATTTTCTTCGGTAGCTATTGATACAAAAAAATTCCCAAGCTAATATTCAATTCAATCACATAAGCAACTTATTCAAATAATGGATTTTTTCATGTCATCTTTTGGTGAGTACTCAGACACTTCTTCTTCGGAAACAACTTCATCAAACCGTACAAGTTCCTCGGAAGTGGTTTTGGCATCAGTTAAGCCAAAGAAGAGAACAGGGAGAAGAGTGTTTAAGGAGACAAGACATCCTATGTATCGAGGAGTACGAAGAAGGAACAACAACAAGTGGGTTTGTGAGATGAGAGTTCCTAACAATAACGTTAACAAAAACAATAAGTCAAGGATTTGGCTTGGAACGTATCCAAATCCTGAAATGGCTGCACGTGCACATGACGTTGCTGCACTTGCTCTTAAGGGGAAATCAGCTTGTCTCAATTTTGCTGACTCGGCATGGCGGTTGACGTTGCCGGAGTCAAATGATGCGGTGGTGATAAGGAGGGCGGCCATGGAGGCTGCTCAGTTGATTGCGGTTGAGGACAAGAAGGATAGCATCTTCATTGAGGAACAAGCTCCGGCGGTGCCGTCGGAATTTGAAGGCATGCATGATTTGCTTCTAAGAATTTCCAATGAGCCTTTACGTTCAGCTCCTCCTTCCCCAACAAACTATGGTAGTAACTGCTGGGGTGACATGGAGATATTTGACACTCAATTAGTTTCACTTTGGAACTTCTCTATTTAAAACGCAAGCACACTGCACTCTTTTTGGATGCGATTAATTATGTAAAACTTACTGTTTTTTTTTAGTTTAGTTTGAAATACTATTGAAGTCGCACATAAACATAGTTTGTTGGATTGAACATAAAACATGAACCACCTACTATATAAGAGATATAACTAGTTAGTGGTTAGTTAAAAGTTGTTATTAGTTAGTTACTCACTTGATCTTTATATATGTAAGTGATGTAATCTCTTGATTTAAACTACATTTCTCATATTCAATACAACTTTCATCTCATTTTATAACCTATGTCAAGTTTTGTAACACTTGAAATTCGAAAAGTAGTAATGTTTACAGTATTTTTAGTTTAGAATAAAGACTTTATTTAGTCTTCTCACAATTTTTTAATGTCCAATTTAGTCCCCAACAAAAAATAATACCGAAATTAGTACATAGCATTTTTATATTGGAGACGAATTTATCCTGTTGTCTAGGACTAATTTGTTTCTGCATAAAATGACACAAATTAATTTGCTATTAGTTTTTGCAAATGACTAAATTGGGTCGAGAGAAAATTGTGAAGTAATAAATTGTATATTCACTTTTTGGTTTAATAAAAGTATTTCAAATCTAAACACAAAATATTTAATTAGTGAGACTCCGAGAGTTTGAATGTTTTGATTTGAAATTAAAAGACTTGAATATAAAAAATGAATGAATTAAAAGACTTAAAATAAAACGACTGAAATGTAAAATGACTTAAAAGAAAGGGTCATGCTAACCGGTGCTTCGGGGCACTGGTTAAGCATACAAAAAAAGGAATTTATTACCATAAAAGGAAACTTTGTTGACTTATTTATGGATTAATTACACAGTTTTCAATGCAATAATTACTATATAATTTCCCTTTTTAATATCCTTAACCAGTGCCCCGGGGCACCGGTTAGCATTTTCCTAAAAGAAATTGCAAATGTAAATAACTTAAAGTAACCTTTGGAGTAAAATTAAAGAAATGTAAAGACGGTGTTTAAATTGAAATGTCAATGGAGATTTAATTTGTTGAATGTTAAAATTACATAAATTGAAAGGAATTTAAAGTATCTTAGATATTTTAATAAATTTAAATTACTAAATTCTAACTATCTTAGATATTTTGTCGAAAAAAGTATTTTGAATATTAATTGATATAAAATTTATTACAAATTAATAATGTCTTTTTATATCTATCAGCTAGTTGACCTATAAATTTTACCAAACACTTCAATTAACTTATTAATTATCAGTCATTAGCTATCAACTATAAATCTTTAGTCATCAGTTATCAACTAGTTTATCATTCGCTATTTTTACCAAACAAGCTTAATTTTTTGGAAAGGTTGATAGTAAGAACAAGCAGCATGTATAGTAGGACGTTTATTATATATGTTTTACCTATAGTATATGTTTAGTGTAGTTCTAAACTTAATAAATAGGTATTAAGTTTTGTACTTAAAGTCATTATAAGTAAGTTCACATCTGTCCTTGTGAGCTTAACTCAATTGACATGGACATTACATAATTTATGCAGGGGTCGGGGTTCGAACCCCAGATACTCTACTTCTCTACTTTTAATTATGTGAGCTCTAGCCACTATGCTACTAGACAAAAAAAGAGTATATGTTCACATCTAAAAATATTCAAAGTTATGTTGTTGGCCGAAAAATATCTTACAACTGAATTTAGGCTAAGCTAAGTTAAAGGCAACTGAATGTATGATGAGCCAAAATTGAAGATAGTCGATATCAATACATTCAAATCATTCTCAGCTGCCAAGTCTTAGTAGTTTATATATCAAGATGGTTTCAAACACAAAAGTACAGACACTTTGGCCACAGTAGTTGGAGGTAGTAAGTGTTGAATTATATTTGTTGCATAAGTTGTACTATATATTTCATGTGATTGGTTCTTACTCCATCGCCCTTGCCACCTAGTTTTTAAAAAATAAATAAGATCGAGAAAATTATTAATAATAACAGTGATATATGACTAATTTACAACTTTTTCGAGTGAAATTTAAATCATGTATTTAAGGTTATAAAGTCAAACTTTTACCACATGTGACACCTACATTGCCACCTATTCAATAATCCACTCATTAATTTTTGAGGAAAGAAATTCATTGCTTTTCATTAGCTATCAAATCACAGATACATGACGGCACATCATCATAAACGTGGGAGGTAGCATGAGATGGGACTACCCTAGTTAATTCATGAGCGACCCCATTGGCTTGCCTCCTACTGAACTCATTAATAATCCACTCATTAATGGAATTGTGGTTATGTTACTCTTTTTATCGTACTAATTCTATATCATAATATAGAGATGAGCTTTGCTATTTGTCCCGAGCTAACCCATGGTTAATCCATCCCGAATATGTTTCAACCATTTGATCTTCCTTTCATACAATTCATGGGCAGATGGATTTAAATGAAAGGATTTGCTACAGTACATATATGCAGTGTCGTGGTGCAATCGGGACAAAAATTTTGTGATATGTAGCATTTGCGCATAGAGATATTCTTATTAATAACGGTGATATTAATGACTAATTTACAACTGTTTCGAGTGAATTTAAATCATATATTTAAGGTTATACAGTCAAACTTTTACCACATGTGACACCTACATTGCCACATATTCAATAATCAACTTCATTAATAGAATCGTGGTTATGTTACTCCTATTATCGTACTAATTCTATATCATAATATAGAAATATACTTGCTTGATCACAAACCCAAATAAATATTATTTGCACACACACAAAACCAAAAGAAAAATAAATGAGAATATAATTGAATAATGTCAATCGATGTGGCTAAATAATTTTTCTTTAACTTTTTTCATTTCATGTGTGAGTTCCTAATTAATATTAATATGTGGTTGTGTCTATAAAGGATTTTCTCAATAATATAATATATTCTTATGGTTTGAGTGAAAGTGTGTGTACTAATAAAAAAAAACATTTTAGGCACAAAATGTAAATTAATTAAAGATGTTTCTATATGAAAATAAAAATGCAGTATAATATTCTGAGAAAGATCATATGAAAAACGAGAAATCCATTTTAAAAAAAAGATGTTATAAGACGGAGAGGACATTAGAGTTGTCTTGTATGGCAAACTAAGACTATTCATTTCATTGGTCACCAAATAAGAAGGATAAAGCACGTTTTAGAAGTTCTTTTTCCTAGTTGCCAACTTGCCATAAGCTTGAATGGGTAGTGGTAGTGGGAAACACCCAAGTCAAGTTGTCAACAATAAGGAGTCATATGAAATCCAAACCAAACCTTTATCCCTATCGTATGTCATCCGAAATAATATTTGTACATCTATTTTATGACAACTTTAGTGATAACCTTGTTTTTTTTTTCTTCTTATTGATCAAAAATAATGGAGAGAGAAAAATGAAGAGAGATGATAAAAACATCATATGAGTATGAGAGAGAAAGTTGTACAAAAGTTGTCACAAAATGGTTGTATAAATATAATTTCTCGGCATATGTTGCTGTCCCATCAAATAAAAGTAAACAATTGTAGTACCTTAGCAGTAGTGAAAGGCGTGGCCCTTGTGTTTCTTTACACTGGCCCACTTAAACTTAATCAAATCCAACTGTCCCCGTGTTCAAGTCGCGTGTCACATACGTGGTCCTGTTCTGTGCCATCTCACCCATTAGCTATATATATACTACACACACTCTCACTCAGTTACTCACTTCCTAAAGCCAATTCAATTCAATCACATAATTAAGCAACTTAGATTCTCATGAATATTTTCCTTTCATCTTTTGGCGACTACTCAGATTCTTCTTCTTCTTCAGAAACAAGTTCATCAAACCGTACAAGTTCTTCAGAAGTGATTTTGGCATCTGCAAGACCAAAGAAGAGAGCAGGAAGAAGAGTGTTCAAGGAGACAAGACATCCGGTGTATCGAGGAGTGCGAAGAAGGAACAATAACAAGTGGGTTTGTGAGATGAGAGTTCCTAACAATAACGTTAACAAAAACAATAAGTCAAGGATTTGGCTTGGAACATATCCAACTCCTGAAATGGCTGCACGTGCACATGATGTTGCTGCACTTGCTCTTAAGGGAAAATCAGCTTGTCTTAATTTTGCTGACTCTGCATGGCGGTTGAGGTTGCCGGAGTCGAATGATGCGGTGGAGATAAGGAGAGCGGCGATGGAGGCAGCTCAGTTGTTTGCGGTTGAAGACAAGCAATGTTGTGTTACCGTTGAAGATGGAGTATTTATGGACATGGAAGATTCTAAGAATGTGCTAGAAGCACAGGTTCCGGTGGTGTCATCAGAATTTCAAGACATGCATGATTTGCTTTTGAGTATTGCTAATGAGCCTTTACGCTCTCATCCTCCTTCCCCTACAAATTATTATGGTAGTAATAACTATGATGACATGGAGATATTTGACACTACTCAGATAGTTTCATTGTGGAACTTCTCAATTTGACACCCTTCACTATTAATGGATGCGGATGATTTTGTAAAACTTTTTAGGTTTGCTAGATAGGTACTCATTTATTGTATAAGTGATATAATTAACCCCTTTGATGTAAACTTTTTTTTTGGTCATATTCAATACAATTTCATATAATATGTGCATCTTTCCTAACACGACTTAAAAGAGTTGTACAATATGAATGGTTTGAAAAACGTTCAAGAGACATGCATATATTTTAAAAGAGTAATGCTAGCAACACTCTCTTTTTTAAATACTCTTTCTAATACTCACTCTCTTATTAGTTTAAATCATTGAGGGTCTACACTTTGAAAATTAAACCTACACAAAATGGTGAGACATACATAAATCTTATCCAATAATAAAGTGAGTGTTGCTAGCATTCTTCATTTTGAAAAAAGTATAACTCTAGTTAAATTGTCATTTGAAATGAGTGATTCAAGATTAAGAGAAACCAATAGTAATTTGAGTATTGTTTTGGACTCTCCCAATAGTTAGAAGTCTCTACTACATTTGGCTCAAAAACACTTTGACTCGAACATGCTATTGGACCAAATCCAAAAGTATTGGATACATCCCATTCATCATTGCCTCAACGACGTAGTTGATCGCTTCATTCTCTACGCTGCAACAACAAAGCTCGACATTGATGGTCTTACGTTTGTAATGCCCTCCCATCAACCGTCTAACGACTCAAAACCTATGCATATAAAATGAACTTTTATCCTTTCTATACCACTCAATATGAATTGAATGTCAGAGTGCTTGCAAATACATGCTCCCACCCCCTTTTATCTCAACAAGTTGATTTTCATCACATATACCATCTTTCTAATAAAATTTGATCATGTATGTTCTGGCTGAAACTATTTCGAGATACACAAAGATAATTGTTCAACAATTATATTTGTACACCCTCTATTTTCCAACATCGTTCAACATCTAATTTTCTCTTTATCTCTCTCTCTCTATCACATCATTAATATAGACAAATGTTTAATTGACACCTCCGAAATCTCTCCACCGCTTTGACTCCTGCCTATATGGCATTTTTTTCACTAAACCAAAAAAAAAAAAAAGCTCATAATATCTCTCTTATTCAACCCCACTTCATCATCTACCCTCTGCCACTTTCTCTCCTCCGCAATTCTCTCCTTTCCGCTGTCCTCTTTGCTACCTCTTCTCACCGCTCATCTTCATCTCTCTCCTTCCTCAAAGACTCACTTCTTCCTCCAAAATCTATGTTCTTCGCCATAGGACACGAGATTCAGTGTTCCACAAATTGATTGCTAACTAGTAAACTCGGACAAGTTTACATTTTCATGTGTCAAAATTGTGTTAACTAGTAAAATCGTTTTTTGTTGAAATCGGAATGTTTGACGAGTTTGAGCGAGTTAACACATGGTAAACTCAGCAAACTCTGGTAAAATCTCTAAGTTTACGAGTTAGCACGTAAAAAACACTTTTTTGGTTTTGAGCCATTTTTCTGGGTCCATTTTCTGTTAAAATTCAATTCCTTTTTTCAAGCTCAATGGTCCAAAGTACTTGCCTTGCTTTTACAATTAATATTTTCTTGTCTCGTTCTTTCTTCTGAAACCTTCGATAATGAACGAAACAAGGAATTGAATTTTAACAGAAAATGGACCCTTCAATAATGAACGAAACAACACACAAAATTTATGATTTTATGAAACAACACACAAAATTTCTTCTGAAACCTTCGATAATGAACGAAACAACACACAAAATTTATGATTTTACGAGTTAATTTTGTATTTCGATTCTAAATTGAACATTACACTTTATTACGATGGTTGGGTATATTTTGCATTTATAATTAAGTCATATTTTGCATTATTGACATATTTATAATGTTTATATTAACTTACATATGTTATGTATATAATAAATTTTATATAATTTTAATTTTAAATAAATTCGTACGAGTTCGTCGAGTTCACCTAGATAAAACGAAATGAGGTAAACTCTCGAATTGTAAAACCTTACACGAGATCGATGGAGAGAAGTAAGATCGACGACGAAATGCAAGAATTAAAAAAAGAACAAAGAAAAAAATAATAATTTGAGAACGTTAGAATGGTTTATTCAATACTTAAAATAAATAAAAAACAATTTATATATAAAATTTATCGATGAATTCTGGAAAATTCTATGGTCAAGTCATGAGAATGACTTTTTTGGTGAAGTTAATCCTCAAATTATAATATTGAAAAATTTTATGGTGAAGTCATGAGAATGACTTTTCTGGTGAAGTTAATCGTCAAATTATATTATATCTCAATTTAATTAACAAAATGACCATTTTCTTGAAAACTCTAATAAATTAAACTTTTTTATGCTGATTTTTCTCAAGGTTCCAATTCTACAGTTTATGGGGAAAGAAACAGAATCAATGAAAAAAATTTAAAAAACATGTGATATTATACACCTAAAATTAAACGGTTATAAAACGATTTTCACAAGGTTCCAATCCTTCAATTAACAAAATCCCCTTGTTCTTAGAAATCCTAAAAATTAAATCTTTATAAATTAATGTTCTTTAATTTCCTTAGAAAACAAACAGAATAATGAAAATTCTAAAAAATCATCACATTCTCCTCCATACTGATTTTCGCCTTCAACACATAGATTCTCATTTGTGCACTAAGATTGAAATTCCCCTTGATATTTTGTATGAGGGCTGATTTGTAATAAAGTAAAGTTTAGTTTTAGAGTGGTCCACCAGCAGGACACTAGATAACATGACATGAACAATTATACTATTGGGTAAACAAAATAACTTTTCCAAAAAAGTCAGTTTCCTGACTACACCATAGAAGCTCCCATGAATTCTACTTATAATATTTAATAAGTGTCTTTATCACATATTTTAGTACGACCCATTTATTTTTAGAACAACATTAGTGTTGTGCTGCATGGCTTGGCAAACTATGATTTCTCGTTGTAACCAAATAAAGATAATAAAGCACGTTTTAGAACTTTGTACTTAGACCAAGTGCAATGGGAGTGTTGAAAGTGGGATTCAACACTTGTGACCTTTCCAATGGTGTGTTGAAAGTGGGGGAAAAGTGATGTGGAGGAGAGAGGTGTTGAATGGATTCAACATTGTTTAATGGTCTGCGACAAGGACACGTGGCAGCGAGCGATTGGCCAAAGCCTGGCGCGTGTGCAACACGCGCCGACAGCACGAGTGAGATGTAGGAGAGGCGGAGAGAGAAGATTCTTTGGAGATAATGGATGACACGTGGCAGATTCTGATTGGATGTCTGAATTTTTATCATCTTAATAATTTCAACTCAATTATTTCACTCGAATTTTTTTTTTTTACCGAAATTCATGATTTTTTTTCTCTAGAAATAGAGACTTGGTTCATTTGATTTGGACACAGAGAAAAAAAACCAAGTTTTTCACTATCTTAATCTTATTATTATCTTTCTATTAGCAAACTAAGTGAATTTTTAATATTGTTTTTAGTGAAATGGATCCCAATAATAACTATTTCAACACCCAAAATTATTCTAATTACCCATTCTACCAAAATTCCAACAATTATCAAAATCCAAATCAATTTTTCAACCAACGTCCTCAAAACATACCTTAAAACATACCTAATTTTGGTTTTACACCAAATTTCAACCAGTCATCCTCTGTTCCAAACTTTCATCCATATTATGGATCTATGATGAGATATCCATCTCAAACACCCCCGTTTAATGGTTATATGCCAATGGAGAATGAAAATTTTCCCAGTTTTGGTGCATCTCAATTTCCTGAATTTTCAACACAAATAACTCCTAGTGGCATGGCAGTTGCTAATGAAGTCACTCCAGATGTAGAAGATTCAACTCCTAAGAGCAAGAAAAGTAAGGAACCAGCATGGGAAGGTCAATTTACCAGGGGGGATAAGGGAACCACCACAGTTATTCTTGAAGCAGTTGCATCTCATGATCTATGGATCTGGCATGCCTTTTTTGGATGTCCGGAAACGTTGAACGATATAAACGTTCTAGACCGGTCACCAGTGTTTGATGATGTGGAACAGGGAAAGGCTCTAAGGGTGAATTACTTTGTGAATCAACGTCCATATAATATGACATACTATCTAGCTGATGGCATCTACCCTTCTTATCCAACTTTCGTCAAATCAATTAGACTTCCTCAAAGTGAACCCAATAAGTTATTTGCAAAACATCAGGAGGGATGTCGGAAGGACATCGAACGTGCTTTTGGAGTGCTTCAAGCTCGATTTAAAATCATCCGTGAACCAGCTCGCTTGTGGGACATAACCGATTTGGGTATCATCATGAGGTCATGCATCATATTACATAATATGATTGTTGAGGATGAACGAGATACATATGCTCAACGTTGGACTGATTTTGAGCAACCTGGGGGAAGTGGATCTAGTACACCGCAACCATACTCGACCGAGGTGTTACCAGCTTTTGCAAATCATGTGCGTGCTAGATCCGAGTTGCGTGATCCAGATGTTCATCACGAATTGCAAGCAGATCTAGTGAAACACATATGGACAAAGTTTGGAATGTATCGTGATTAAGATGATTTGTATAGTACTAAATAAATTACTTGTGTGTTGTATGCTTAGTTTGTTGTATTGCATTTTAAGTTATTTGTGTGCCGCGTGCTTAGTTTGTTGTATTGCATTTTAAGTTAAGAAAATAAAAATAAATTATTTTA